>OGDD01002351.1_pt1 | contig 11722 bp, 9 predicted proteins | sample 1570301 | NCBI WGS metagenome assembly OGDD01 (sample SAMEA2581971, study PRJEB24529) | metagenome | biome: Human gut stool | place: China | collected 2011 | reverse complement strand
TTTACCACTCCATGTAAGACTGAAAGAGTGGCGAAAGTTATTTTGACAGATAATGGTAGGCAGAGAAAAGTCCTACAGACCGGGGAGAATGAAGCGTGAAGGAGAAACACCTCTGCGTAGGCAGAGAAAAGTTTGCCCCGCATAACGGCGAAAGCAGTAGCACGAGAAACACCTCTGCGTAGGCAGAGAAAAGCACACCAAAGGACTGATCTCTGGGATCTAAGAGAGAAACACCTCTGCGTAGGCAGAGAAAAGCTCAGACGCGGTCTTTGCCCGATCGAGCAGAAGGAAACACCTCTGCGTAGGCAGAGAAAAGCATATACTCGAGCGTAGACAACCCCACAATGCCGGAAACACCTCTGCGTAGGCAGAGAAAAGGGCAGTGAAGAAGGGCGGGGAAAATGAGTGATGGAAACACCTCTGCGTAGGCAGAGAAAAGGTTTTCTCTTTCAATCCAGAATTATCAACAACAGAAACACCTCTGCGTAGGCAGAGAAAAGCCGGTCACAGTGCATACATCCGGCGCGGTCAAGAGAAACACCTCTGCGTAGGCAGAGAAAAGCGGAAACAAACACAAAACTCGACAGAACAAGCGGAAACACCTCTGCGTAGGCAGAGAAAAGTGTGCCGTATACTCTGTGGGGTCCGAATTAACGGAAACACCTCTGCGTAGGCAGAGAAAAGCGGTTGCAGATAACGAAGAATCGATTGCTTCTCGAAACACCTCTGCGTAGGCAGAGAAAAGGCGGCGGAGAAGGCCGTTCCAACGGTAATAGCCGGAAACACCTCTGCGTAGGCAGAGAAAAGGATCCATTTCGCCAGGGTGCTCACAGAATCTGTAGAAACACCTCTGCGTAGGCAGAGAAAAGCAAGCACCCACGCCATGACGAGCTGATCCTTGGGAAACACCTCTGCGTAGGCAGAGAAAAGAGTCCCCCGGATGGACATGAGACTCGAGCGAAAGAAACACCTCTGCGTAGGCAGAGAAAAGGAAAGTTCTGAGCGGATTCCCCCGAGTATCTTGGAAACACCTCTGCGTAGGCAGAGAAAAGATCACAGTCCCAGCTCGGTCAATCTCGGGGTCGGAAACACCTCTGCGTAGGCAGAGAAAAGCCAAGGAAAAGAACCGCGGCTGATTATGAGCGAGAAACACCTCTGCGTAGGCAGAGAAAAGGAGAGGCTTTCCTTCGAGAGAATCCGCTATGCGGAAACACCTCTGCGTAGGCAGAGAAAAGACGGAAAGGACCGCATCAACCTTAATAAGCAGAGAAACACCTCTGCGTAGGCAGAGAAAAGCCGACGTCTCCGGTCATCGACCAGACGCGTCCGGGAAACACCTCTGCGTAGGCAGAGAAAAGGTTTGAACTCTGGTGCGGGAAGCGGATCCGAGAGAAACACCTCTGCGTAGGCAGAGAAAAGTTCCGGGGCGGCTTTTTCCATTTCTTCCGCTTGGAAACACCTCTGCGTAGGCAGAGAAAAGTCTTCAGAAGTCCGGACGCCTGGTTGTCTGTGAGAAACACCTCTGCGTAGGCAGAGAAAAGACCAAGAAGATCATCATCCTGAGTCTCGTAGCGGAAACACCTCTGCGTAGGCAGAGAAAAGGTATATGTCTGGGTGCTGAAATCGTCTTCAGCAGGAAACACCTCTGCGTAGGCAGAGAAAAGAGCTTTCTCTTTCTCTGCGATGAGCTTCTCGTAGAAACACCTCTACGTAGGCAGAGAAAAGTCCACCCACCGGTGCAGTAGGTCGTGAGATACGGAAACACCTCTGCGTAGGCAGAGAAAAGGTAGCCCTTTTTCGGTTCCGAGTCATCTGATCAGAAACACCTCTGCGTAGGCAGAGAAAAGTAGAACGCCATCGTGATCGACTGTTTTCTGCAAGAAACACCTCTGCGTAGGCAGAGAAAAGGTCATCACGACTCAGGCCGTCGCGGTCGACCAGGAAACACCTCTGCGTAGGCAGAGAAAAGAAAAAGCCCGCTCGGCCCTCGAAGTATCACACGGAAACACCTCTGCGTAGGCAGAGAAAAGACCTGCTGATACAGGATGAAAGGAAGCTGCATGGAAACACCTCTGCGTAGGCAGAGAAAAGCAGCAGAGGACAAAGGAAAGGTCATTGCGGTGGGAAACACCTCTGCGTAGGCAGAGAAAAGCTGCCCTGATACTGGAATTTGCCGTCAATGACGGAAACACCTCTGCGTAGGCAGAGAAAAGTTCTGCCATCACTTGCTCCGTTCGTAGATTTGGGAAACACCTCTGCGTAGGCAGAGAAAAGTACGCGATGCTTTTGTCGCGCTTACGTTTCCTAGAAACACCTCTGCGTAGGCAGAGAAAAGGTTCATTCCCACGGCAACAACAAGGTCGGTGTAGAAACACCTCTGCGTAGGCAGAGAAAAGCGGTTCGGTCTGTCACGGTAGACTCTCGCCCAGGAAACACCTCTGCGTAGGCAGAGAAAAGCGTTCCCAGCGTTCGCCCCCTGAGCAATAACCCGGAAACACCTCTGCGTAGGCAGAGAAAAGTACCAAAAAATGAAGAAGCGAGCCGTGCGGTTGGAAACACCTCTGCGTAGGCAGAGAAAAGTTGTAGGGAGAAACAGCTACGGAATACGTATATGGAAACACCTCTGCGTAGGCAGAGAAAAGGCAACGGGAAGCGTCAAGTTGTGCTTGTTTATAGAAACACCTCTGCGTAGGCAGAGAAAAGCGTCAATGATGAGCGCGTTCTCGGTATCCACTGGAAACACCTCTGCGTAGGCAGAGAAAAGGGCGCTTCTTTCTTGGCTTCTTACTCGACGGCAGAAACACCTCTGCGTAGGCAGAGAAAAGAGGAGTTCTCGTCCGCCATGTGCTTACTCCACGGAAACACCTCTGCGTAGGCAGAGAAAAGAGCATCCGGGCTTTTATGCCGTTCTCGGTGATGGAAACACCTCTGCGTAGGCAGAGAAAAGGCCGACATTTGGTATATTTCTTGATGTCCAAATCAACATTTTGTATATCAAAAAAAGACCATATGATTCCAGATTGTTAAAGAACGTACTCAAGAGATTTTCTTTTCGATAACAAGCTGAATTCCGGATATTGTAATAAGTTCTTTGGAGGTGGAACCCAGATTGAAAATTTTGTAATAGGGCGTTTTGCCCACGCTTTTAAAAACCAGAAGTCCGGACTCTAACGGGCAATTATCGAGAAGATAAGACACAACCTTGTCGGCTACATGGTCAGTAACACCTGAAACAAAGACATTAGGTTTCGGCTCAATAAACCACAATTTCATTCTTCCGCGTATTCGGTCAGGAAGACTATTTGCAATCACTACGATCATTCGTTCTTCCCCAATATCCGTGGTATATCGAGAGTCATCCGTTTAAGGAGATCCAGATCAATCACCCTTTGCCTGAAAGCATCAGAAACTTTTTCTCTTTCATAAATTCCGTTTAGTTGCCGTGTCAGCGCAAAAGCTAGGTCAATCGATACCTCAGCTTTATAGAGGTCGGATATGTCGTAGACAAATGGTAATGGTGAACCGGTATGCACAAAACCAATATGAGGGGAGTATCCCAATGCATGTATGACAGATGCTGTAACCCCATATAGAGCTGCATTGCATGCGGTAAGAATCTGATTCGTTGTACTGGATAGTTGAAAGTGATTTGGAACAAAAGACCGACCGCTCCATCCCACCCGGTAGTATGTGGCTTTTTCAAGGTATAAGGCTTTGACTCGTCTCCCTTCCATACCCCTCAGATCACTGAGGTTTCTGTTCGTCAGATCCTCTCCAGGGAAGCGATCCTGAAACATTCTCTTTGCCACAGACAAACGAGTTGTTGGATTAGCGGCCGCTTTCATTTGAAAGCGGAAATTTTTTGTATCTGAAGTCGGCGAATCACCGAATGCATAAAAAAGAAGACTATCTTCTCCCATCCAGCAGACTGAACAGTTGGCAGCCGAGAGAACCTTAATAGCTTCATGAGTTACAGTGGTGCCTGGCCCCAGAAACAGCGAACAGATTGTAGCAATAGGTATCCTCACGACGTTTCCATCGGAATCAATCCACTTCACGCTGCTGTCGTCAATAGCGAGTCTTCCATGTTCCAGGTATAGGAATGGATACTTATCCTTTACCCTCGGAAGCGTGTCTCTCGTAATCTTGACATAGAGTCTGGGGCCAGTTCCCATAGCACTATCCTTCGGGAGTTGCAGGAATCACAGTAACCACTCTGTCACGATACTTCTTCATAACTCCGAAGGAGACTGGTACGTCGTTGAGTAGCATGACAGTTCCTTTCTCCGGAATTTCCTCCTCAGTAACAGTGAATTGAAGTTTTCTATTTTTCCTTTCAGCTAGCGATACCGCTTCTTTCTTTGCTTCTTCCGCAGTGTCAAATAAACCCTGAGGAATAATCTCGGAAGGGACACAGTTTTTCCGTCCCAGGGAAAGAGCCCAGACGGGAGACTTCAAAGCATTGAAAAGAGTATTCGCGAGTTCTTCATCGCCAAACGACAGATAAACAGAAAACGTTGCCGACTGCAGGTAAAACCGATAAGTCAGTTTGGAACCCGTCACCATTGCGGGCTTTTTTCCTTCATCCGTCTTTGGGATGAAAAGATTCTCCCAAGGGTCCTTACCGTCATATCCATTTCCGACACCCTGAAAATCGACAAGCATAGGCGACGGCGTTTTCTTATCCAGTATGAACGACTGGCATTCCCATTTTGCTTTGGAAAGACGGGAGAGCAGTTCCGTTTGCGGGCCGCCAGCCCCTAGGGCTGCGCAAAGCATCCCGCATATGCCGGAAAAGGTTGGAAACGGAAGCGTGTCTCTCCGATCAAACTGGGAGTCGTGCCCCCAGCTTTGCAATGGGCCTTCCAGCCACAGCAAGAGAGTTTTCATATCCACTCTCCTAGATGGACGCCTGGATTCCGTGGATCAGATCGTCAATGGAATAATCCTCGTTTTTTCCCCACTCGAAACCAGCAATTTTGCCAAACAGCGATCCACACATTTTTTCCTTCTTATCAAGATAGGAGTCCAATGCTTTGATGCTCGGATTCAAATAGCCGTTATCGCAGCGTACAGGGGTCTCAAAGGGCACCTGCAAGCGCTGTCCCTTGCGAACATAGACTCTGGCATAGTCCCATGGGCTGGCACCGGAGCATGAGTGCTGACGTGCAGTGGGAACGGCAACAAAGAGAGCTTTAGTGAAAATTTCAACGGCTTTCTTTATTTCTTCGTCAGATTCCTCTTCAATGCCGAATGTGTCCGCGAGCTGTCCCAGGTCCAGGCTGATATAGCGGTAATACGTGGCTGAGTTGTATTCAATCGGTCCAAGATGAGCGCTGCCCTGTTCTTCAGGTTTTCTCATGTCATCAAGAGCCGTGAAGTAATCAATTTCAGGAACAGATTTATGCGTGGAAATTGCGTGGGAGAAAGAGGCTGCTGCCTCCACCTCCATCTCAGGTGCCTGGGCTACCATGCGACCAAAGAGTGCAATGTCAAGCACATTGAAGTTTTTGTCGAGAATCTTTTTCGACAGCTTGACAAGCTCTTGGGTAATAGTCTTCAGTTTTTTAGCCCCTTCTTTCCCTGCCGGAACCTGGAGGTCAAACCCCTTCTCTTTGGCATATTCGGCAAATGAGTTGCACTCTGCAGGGCTGATAAACACAAGTGTGTCCTTGGCCAGAGCCTGAGAAATAGTTTCGCCGCAGATGGCAGCCTGTTCATCAGTCGCACCCAGTTTCTTGCAGGCTTCAGAGACAAGATCCGAAATATGTTTCGTACGAATACCGAGCTGGAATTGGGGTTCGGCATCGTTGCTGTCATTGTCAAGAAGAGAGTGAAGATCCATTCTCACGCGGCGCTTCCAGCACTGAGAGCTGACTCGGGAACGGGGGACACCCCCAATCAGGGCTGTTTTCGGGGAACCAACGTCATCACGGTTCAGACACGTAACAGGAAAGCTCTGAAGAATATGGTATTCAACGATCTTGCCAGTGTAGGGATTCTTTTTCATAGTTTGCCTCTTAAGCCTCAGTAGAGAGAGAAACGGGAATAATCTGTAATAGGCCGCAGCCGAAAGCTCTCCCGCGGCCAATTCCATTTGCAAAAGATTCAGAAAAAATGTCTTTGTCGGTGACCTCAAGCGTGCCGCGCAGATCGGCTTGTGAGAGCGTGACCTTGCTGTTATCTTTTCTGAAAGTCACGACCTTTTTAGAAGTAACTTCCACAGCGCCCGGATCGACTGAGAAACCCCAGCGAGGTGCACGGTCCGCGAACCACTGAATGATGTTTTCATCTCCGCGTACAGGCTCCACATTTCTGGAAACGTGGTGGAAGATGCTCGGATTGACTCTTACATAGAATCGGTAATACCGACTGTCAAGAAATCCATCAGGCAGTTCTTTGGTTTCGAGATTCCCAAACATGGGGGTCGATGGGGGCACCTTAGAGAGAATCAGAACACGTGTCTGATCTCGATGTCCTTCTGCGAGTCGCCATTGAATGCCTGAGGGAGCAGATCCTTTTTTCTCGACACCGCCCAATCCAAAAAGCCCACAGATAATACGGTGCAGGCTGTAAGGGTCTGTTACTCGATTCCATGCGAGATCGATAGGACTCAGCGTAAGAAGGCTGAGATAAAACTTTGTCGTCATTTCTTATACAGCCTCTTCATTGGAGGAATCGACCGATCTCCCATAGAAAGAAATCGCCCATTGCATCTTGACCCGGTCTCTTCCAGTATCAAAACGGAAATCACGCAGATCCTCAAGGAGTTGAGAGTAGGAAAGGTGTGCGTTTCCTTGACTCTGGATCAGATGAAGCATTGGCCGAAGCACCCGGCAGGCCTCACTCAGAGAGTCACAGGAGAGAAGCCTCTGAAGGCGCTGCGCTCCAGGAGAATGAGATGATTCCCCGCCGTTTCCAGAATTAGCGAAACAGACAGCAAGCGCTTTGCCCAGATCTTGATTTCCATCAGTTTCTACTTTACTTTGGGCAAGCGCGGCGGCGACCAGGAAATAAGCGTCTTTTTCGTCGCTCTTTAGATCCACTTTCTCCTGAGTGAGGATAGGAATAAGAATCGGCCAGGCTTCATACTGTGTCGCGGGGTTGAACGCGCGTCTCAAAGCGGCGGCGTCTCCCTTGCTTTGCTTGATGATCTGAAGAATACGGGAAATAAAAACTTCCATTTTCGGACTCCTGGACCGCGCCCAGCGGGCACGGCCGACAGATGGATACGCTCTTGCCCAATCCAGTAATTGACGGCTGGACGTTTTGGGGCAGACGATATTGAAAATATCCAGAACAATGTCATCTATTCTGGAGCGCAATTTTGGAGATTCATTGTTTCTGCAGAGGTTGATGATTCTTTGCTTCAGAGGATCACAACGTTCCCAGAAAAGAAGCGAGGCCCGCCCGGCGAGTTTTGACGCGTCAGCTAAATTTCCGGCTCCTGAGCTGCTTCCATAAGGCATGACGTACTCGCGGACGCTTCTCTGAAGTGTCCTATCCATTTCTTCCAGATATGCGAATTCAGTTTTATAGGTTCTGAACCAGCGCTCATGGGGATAAATCTCTACAGCGGATTCCACGTAATCGTTGGTAGAAGAAACTTTCTGAGTTCCCATACTGAAAGTGACCTGCAGCCCCCCGGACCAGATGCCAACGCTCTCACGGGCGTACGCCAGCTTAGAAAGCGCGAGATTCAGACGCCAGCAGATACTGTTGTTGTCACTTTGAGAATCCAGGCATGAAGTCAGAGCAACCAGATCCCGCCACGGTCTCTTCTCTGGATGAACCTCTTCACAGCGGAAGACATTTTTCTTGTTTTTTTTCAGGAGGGTTGACGGATCAACGCTGCCATCATTAAGGACAATACCTTCGGTGATATAGATGCCGTTATTATCGAGCAGGCAGAATCGGTTCATTGAGAGGAGCTGCCCCTCAAGAGATTCCTTTAAATCCTGAGCGATTTCATCATCCTCTCCCTTTGGCATGTCATCCCAGGGAGGCATACCGATGCCAGAAGGAAAAAGATTCGAATCTTCGATTTCCTCTTCGGTAAAGGTATTCATCCAAATCGTTTCAAGAATGGATTTTCCGAAGCAATAGGTGTGAAGAAAACCGTTATAACCGACCCCCGACCCTGGTTTTGCAGAAGTTTTTTTCAGGCTGTAGCCGGCTGACAGAGAAAAAGAGTTATCAGTCCGCTTTCCTCCTAAGGAGAAGTTCATCTGCACTAGCAGTGCCACAGCTTTTTCAGCATCGGTAAACGAATGATCCAACTGTCTTTGGGTAAGGACAGTCGTATTACCTGTCGCTATATGGGGGTATAAACCGCCAATTTTCTGCGGCTCCGAAATTTTCAGTTTAATTGCGGGAAACTGAAGAAAAGGTTTATCCCCATATAATTCGAAAAGATCCCGGCGTGATCTGAGGTAAGAGAGGCATCGTTCTCCAAATTTTTTCAGGTCGGCTCCCAGTTGTCTCCACTCCTCCTCATTATCCGGAGTGCACGCTGCCTGGGAAATCGCCAACAGGAGATTCATTACGGAAATTTTCTCAACGGGATTTCCTCCTAAATGGCGGAGCGATTCGTCCGAAAAAATCGCCTGAAGAGAGACTGGTTCATGACCGGCAACTGGAATCCAATGCTCGTCAAGTAAGTTGTAACTCATTGGCGCTACTCCTTTTCCTGGCACCATCCAATCGTCGAGTCGTAGTACTGCGTGCAGTCGCGTGACAGGTTGAAAGCGGTGCCGGATTGATCAATAAACGCTATAAAAAGATTCTCGGAATTCGGTGATCCTAAATAAATAAAGTTTCCGAAACCGAATGATTTGGCTTTTTCAAAACTGATAGAAAAACCTTTCGCTCGGGTTACTGAGAGGTGAATAAAACTGCTTCTCAGAGAAGAGGCGATTTTTTTCCACTGGGATTTGGAAAAGTCCTTCTGCTCATGGGGGAATGTTACTTTTTCTCCATTCAGGAGAGTTAGTACCGTTCTGCCATTCTCGGTAGCTATGTTTTGGATAAGAAGCATATCCACAGTGGGAATTTCTGAGTGCCGGGTCTGCGCTGCTGAGTCATCCTCTGTTGAGGTGAAAGGATTATTGAGATTTTTCCTTGCGTCCTCAATCAGACGATTAATCCCCGGGCATTTGGGAGTCCCGTAGAGAAGGTCATTCTTCAGATTCCCAAACAGGCCTGTTTCGGGTCTGTCACCCAAAGCGGCTTCCATCAGCCGGGGAATGTCGGAGGGGACTGCTAATTCAGAAACAGGTTCCAGAGTTTCCAGTGTCCGGCAAAGCGTATAAGGACTATAGACAGCCGCGGAAGATCCTAGGTTCTGCCGGGGATTCTCCAGGGCTTTCTGAAGTGTGGGAGAAAGTATCCACATTTCACGCACAGCGGCATCAGAACGCGGAGCCTTTTGATGACGCCAGAGTCTGCCTGATCTCTGAAAAATCAGATCGATAGGCGCAATCCGGGATACCATGAAATCGGCATCAATATCCAGGCTTTGTTCAAGAATCTGGGTGCCAACCAGGATACGGCCGCAATCAAGACGGTGAGCCCATCCTGATTTCCCTAAGCGGGGAACCCATGCGGATTCAATGTTTTGCCGATCGCCCCGTGTAAATCGGGAGTGAAGCAACCCGCAGTCCACACCAATTTCCTTCGCTCGTGCTGCCAGCAACCGGTAAATTCTTTGACTAGTCGCGACATCGTTTTCTATCCAAAGCACCTGCTGATGGTTTTCAGCCCTTTTGAGTGCTTCCTCAATAGCGTCCTGTTCACCTTGTTCGTCGTGATGCAATGAAACAAAAACAGTTGAATCGGGCTGAGGAGGAAACGAGATGTGTCCCACAGTGCCATTTTTTCGATAAGAAATGACCGGATACCCGAAGTCTTGCCGTTCATCCTCTGACAGTTCTCTTCTCCCCCTTGATGATTTTGCCTTTTCAGGGAAAAGAAGCTCATGGCGGCTTGATCGTGTCAGAGTTGCGGAGAGAAGGATAACCGTACACTTCAAGACAGCTAGTTCATTTATGAGTTCCTTCAGAAGGAATCCAGTGTAGGCGTCATAACTATGAACCTCATCGATTACGACGACTTTGCCTGCAAGACCGAACAGCCGTACAAAACTGTGACGCACAGCCATCACAGAAAGGAGTGCCTGATCAACAGTACCGACCGCAAAAGGTGCGAGCAGTCCTCGTTTTTTTGCGGAGAACCAGCTGTTTCCCGGAGTAAACTCCCCACCCCCCATATCAAGGTGCTCAAAAAAATCCTCAGCATTAGCGTGAAGAAGTCCGGGGAGATCCGAGTCCGGGGCAGCGGCGCTTAGAAAATTGGCGAAGCGTTCGTAGATCTTGTTCGCGGTGAGTTGCGTTGGCAGCGCAAAGTAAATGCCGCGCGCATGACCAGAAGAGAGAGCTAGGTAAGCCGCGAAGAGTGCGGCTTCAGTCTTTCCTAATCCCATTGGCGCTTCAAGGATATAAACACCAGGTTCACTGGCGACTTTGCCTAATGCCTCCTGAAATGCGTTAGGAGAATAAGGAGTGCCGTCGTTATCCTTGAAAATTTCTCCAAAGGCTAGTGATCCCTTTATGCTTACCGGACTCATTCCTGCGTCTGCGGTAGCTCGTGATATCAGAGGCCGCCAAGGAGATTCTGGATTATCGAAAATTGAGCCCGAACCAATCCAATCTGCCACGGTAGTGAGGCCGGACACAAGTTGCCTTTGCACAGTAGTCATGAAGGCGGGAAAGGATTCTTTAAGTTCGGTCTCGCATTCATTGATAAATTTTTCGCGGGATTTTTCCCAAAGAGGGCCCCCAAAATCTTCATCATCGGCACGCTGCCATTGCAGATCTTTCTTGGGTAGAGACCCGTGATGCTGTCCGACCACAGTCGCAATGTTACGATCGTGAGTCAGTTCCATCATCGTCACAAAACTGACCCCCGGGTGTCCTCCCCAGCGCTCGGATTCATACTGTCTTATAGCTTCAGGATTATCGGTGAAAGAGGTTTTCTGCAGCAATTCGTTTACCGTGCCGTCTGATATTCCCGCGATCAGTTCAAGGCGAAGGAAAAAGGTCGGGGAAATTTTTCCCACGTCGTGGCATGCAGCAATTAGGGCAGAACCGGACGGAAAGATTGGAGAAATCGTTTCAGGGAAAAGTTTTTGCAGCTCTTTGGCGATCGTACCAACTATCAGACAATGATCTGCAACCGATCTCCCAAGTCGGTTGATCCCTGACTCATCTATCCAGGTTTTAGCCGGGCATTGTTCGGCAGGTGGCGCAACTCGAATAAAAGGAGTCATGAAGATCTACCTTCTAGTGTTCAATTTAAATTTCTCAACGCTCTTAAAATTATCATATCCGTAATTAAAATGCAAACGACAGGTTGCCAGGAGTGATGTTTTAGGTCTTTGGTTTCTGTTATCGAATTCGCCGTGTGGAAATCGATTGAGCTAGCGTTTTTAAATTAGAGATCAACATACACTGTCAGCAAATAGATACAGAGATACAGCGGCGCGGGAATGAAACTGTGGCAAAGGAATACGGAGGTTTTTAGAGGTCATGGAAACTAAGATCGCGTCATTCAAGCGCGGATACATGCAAAAAACTCTTAATACAATATTTGTACGGTATATATTTTTGTATGGCGAATTATCACTTCAAGTGCAAAGCCTGAGAAAAGAATAGTGGCCCATAAA
>OGDD01002350.1_pt1 | contig 11733 bp, 13 predicted proteins | sample 1570301 | NCBI WGS metagenome assembly OGDD01 (sample SAMEA2581971, study PRJEB24529) | metagenome | biome: Human gut stool | place: China | collected 2011 | reverse complement strand
ATTATTTTTGTAGAGCCGGAGGAAACAGACCAGACGGTTTAAATGAGCCGGTTACCCACAATCCGGACACTCCTGAAAATCCCATGTCTTCAGGTTGATCAGACTGAAATCACAGCAGATACAATGTGAACTGACTGGATAGCTCTCACCGTCATAGACAATAAAGTGCGACCAGCTTTCGCAGGCGGGACAGAGCGCCAACACATACTCCTCTGGTGTGGTGATCTCCATAAACCGAGCTTCCAGATCAATAAATTGTCTGCGCACAGCAGAGTTCCAGGAATTATGCGTTTCATCAGCCTGCAGCAGAATGAATGCTGGTCGAAATATTAGCCGGTACAATTCAGCCAGCTGCATCGCCAGACTTTCCGGACTGACTTCCAGTGCAAAATGTTGAAGGTTATTCCTCATCTGCGCTACAGCGTCCATCAGTTGAAATCCGGAATCTGAAAATTCACTCCGATGATGCGTTTTTATTAGGTCGCACAGTTCGCTAATCTTCACGGACTGGCACCGATGTAGCTCACTTTCTGTAGGACATGCTGGATCCTTGCAATGCTTTTTCAGGGATTTTGGAGTAAAAATCCTTCTAGCATCCTGACGCGAAGCGACAGCCTTCAGCAACAACTCTGCCGCCTGAAAGAGATTGAGCAGGCATTGTTTGTAATCACGACGGTTCTGGCTTTTACGAGATTTTCTGAAATAATCCAGTCCGATCTCTACTGAGTCCAGCGCATTTTCCAGTAAGGTAAAACGCACCATATCATAGGTCTCCGTACAGGCAACGCAGGCCGGTCAGGGCTTCCGCCAGCGGTCCTTCCTGGCATTTTACCGTGAGCTCACTTACCAGCATCTCAAAGGCCTCCTCTGGCAGGAAGATGCGCAGCCCGTCAATACCGAAGAAACCATCATCCATGACGCTGCCCGGCGGAGAAAACATCACCCGATCGCCCTGATGACCCTGTCTCAGGGCCTCCGGGTGACGGGCATACAGTGTAAACAGTCCCAGCAGTTCAGAGAATGGTTTCCAGCCATAGGGCACCACAAATTCCTGCCCTGTAATAAACAGGCTCAGCCGGGGCGTTTTATACCAGGCTCCCGGGCGCTGACCGGCAGGCTGGCCGTCGATATTGATATCAAGGCGCAGCGTACCGGCAATGATGGTTTCTCTTACCTCCGGGATCAGAGGGTGCATTTCCTGGGCCAAGGCTTCTGCTTTATCTTCAGACCAGTCCAGCCCGCGCAGTACCAGCGGAAAAATGATTTTCAGCCGTGGCAGGGTGAAAATTTCCGCCAGCTGACAATCTGGTACGTCCGCCAGTTCAAAGCAGTCGCTTTCCAGGGGGCGCAAGAGGTGTTCAGCGTACATCTGATCCACTACCGGGCGCAGTTCCGCCAAGAAGGCGTCATATTCTTCCGTCCAGTGCTCACCGGTCAGTCGGAAGATCCCTTTCAGGTAGTGACCGTCTACTGGACGGCCATGATTCACCTGCCAGGCCAGCAGGTCACGGGTGATATCGAGCAGTGTACGCAGGGCCGGAAGGGTGGCCAGCCGCCCCTTCCCATACAGAAAGGCTTCCCTTGCATGAACCAGAATGAAGTGCAGCTCGTCGCGGGAAAGTGCTGACGTGCCGAAGGTCTGGCCCAGAATGATATGCCGGTACAGCAGCCTGATCGTTGCTTCCGGATCGGCGAGCAGCTGAAAATACCCGTCGCCGGGCGCGACCGTTTTCAGGCCGTCATTGAGGAAGCGTTCGGCCAGGGCGTTGACCGAAGTATTTTCGCGACCGGCGCGCACTTTCAGCGCCTCGATCAACTTTTTGTGAAAACGCAGGTTAAGCTGGCTGAGCATCATCGTTCCTTTCATGTTTGCTTTGTTTGCAATGCTAACCTAGCATTTATGTATACACTAGTAATTACTTTGTTGTGTCCATCTGATTTGTGATGCCTATGGAATTATTGAAAGTGATGACTGTAGCGCTACAGAAACTCTTTTCCCTTCTCATTTCTCCGCAGATCCGGTTTCTGTGAGTTCCGGATCATCCTTCCACACGCCGGCACACTGCGGCCAGGAAACACTACATATGCCACTCATTCAGCTGAATTATCTTCTATATGTTGTGTTAATCCCTCTTTCCTTGACCCGCCGCGCAGGGCCGGAAAAGACCGCTTCGCTTATTCCCTGTGCGTGGTACACTTCCGGAAAGTCGAGAATAGATAAAAAATCGGATCTACCAGAAACAGCCATCCGGTAATTTAACGTCGTGGTTATATGGAGGTTTATTATCAGATGTGAAACCATGATGGCAGGAAAAGTCAATGAGCGTGACAGTCAGGTGTGTTATTGATCGGATGGTTTTGTAGGTGACTATTTCTTTGATAATTATTAAGGCAGCTGTGAACAATGACCTTTGAACATGTGGTCAAAAAGTTAAGAACGTTTCATCAGGCGCTCTGGTTTTGTTGTAGTTCTTCTCCAGAAAAATTGTTTCATGCTGATTGCTGGAAAGGAGGGATGATTACAACAACCGGAGGGAAATTTCTAGCGTTCCAGATTGGGGGGCCAGATGAGTGGGAATTGTCATCAGTTTCTGAACAACCCGACACTGGCTTAATTATCGATGAACCTGATGCGGAGTCAGAGATAACCGACGGGTTCTTAGACGAAGTAAGATTCTACATGCAAATGTATGTTCAGATTGATTGGCATCATGAGGCTGGAATATAGCTGGCGGGATTTCCGGATAAGGTACCGAACCGGGGCTGTTAAAAGATTCTGGAGTTGAAATGAAAAAGGGAAAAACGTTAGAACCGGGGCTGCTGGCCAGCGACAGCGACTGGCACAATAATGCCTGCCTGAATTACATGCCGGATCATGGTACAGCTTACACCGAAGGTTACAGGCGAGCTGCTGATATTCTGATTAACCACATTGATGAATCCGGGCGGGACCAGGATTTTCTGGTTTATCCGGTGTTATTTCTCTACCGACATCACTTGGAGCTCCTTATCAAACAAATTATCGGACTGGCCCTTGCACTGGCAGAAGACCCGGATAAACACCAGTACAAAAAAGATGACCATAACCTGAATAATCTATGGCCGCTGGCACAAAAGCTGATCCTGGAAGTTGATGACAGCTACCGGCCTTCCGATTTTAAAATCGTCAAAGAGGTGGTTAAAGCTCTTCACCAAGCGGATGAACGGGCGACAGATTTCCGATATGCCAGGAGAAATGACGGCACCCGGAGCCTTGAAGGAATTCATTACGTCAACACCCGCCGCTTTGGGGAAAAAATGGGAGAGGCTTCCGATTTACTTGACGGGGTCGACAATGGCCTCCGGTACCTGCTGGACTGTAAAGCCGAATGGAATCAAATTCTGGACAGCTTCTGACAGCCAGAAACGGCGCGAAAAATCCATCAGACTTACCTGAACAACTAATGATACTGAGATACCGATCATGACTGGCCTCATACCTTCAGCTACTTCTCAGGGCCCAATGGCCGCCCTGCCAGTGACCATCGACTATCCCGCAGCACTGGCCTTGCGGCAGATGGCGCTCGTTCAGGACGAACTACCGAAATACCTGCTGGCGCCGGAAGTGAGCGCCCTGCTCCACTATGTGCCCGATCTGCACCGTAAGATGCTGCTGGCCACCCTCTGGAATACGGGCGCCCGCATTAACGAGGCGCTGGCGCTTACTCGAGGGGATTTTTCGCTGGCACCGCCATATCCGTTTGTACAGCTGGCCACGCTGAAGCAACGTGCCGAGAAGGCTGCCAGAACAGCAGGACGTCTGCCCGCCGGCAGTCAGTCCCATCGTCTGGTTCCGCTATCAGACAGCCAGTACGTGAACCAGTTGGAAATGATGGTGGCCACGCTGAAGATTCCGCTCGAGCGACGTAATAAGCGTACAGGCAGAACCGAAAAGGCGCGTATCTGGGAGGTCACTGACCGGACGGTACGGACCTGGCTGAATGAAGCAGTGGAGAATGCGGCCGCTGACGGGGTGTCATTCTCTGTGCCGGTCACACCGCACACGTTCAGGCACAGTTATGCGATGCACATGCTGTATGCCGGTATTCCACTGAAGGTATTGCAGAGTCTCATGGGACACAAGTCGGTCAGCTCGACGGAGGTGTACACGAAGGTGTTTGCGCTCGATGTGGCAGCAAGGCACAGGGTACAGTTCCTGATGCCCGGTGACGATGCTGTGGCTATGCTCAGGGGAAACACTTAGGTGGTAAAACAGCTGAAGGTCACTTCAGTGTGGTCACTTAGCGATTGATGCTGTGTTCCTGAGTGGTGGCATTCAGATATACCCCAATGTGACTGGCTGACGCGCCTGGCGGGCTTGTCCAACCCCTCCCCTGTTCAGAAGCAAGTTCTGAACAGACTCACGGTTTGCGCAGTGGGCCAACAAAATTAAATACGATCACCAGAAATATTTTCTGGACGCTTTTTCCGATAGTGCCGAAATGTCCAGGTTAGAAAGCATTTTTTGTTCATCTCTGGTGTAGTATGAAAGTGAGTGAGGAATCGATAGAACTGGACAGAATAACCTGAATGTCTAGGTGACTCGGGAATTAAACTTGGGGCATAAAAAAGGCCGCTTACGCGACCTTTCCTGATTTACTGTTTTGGAATAGGGGGGGCAGACGAAAAAATAGAGACACTTTCTTTTCCTTTTGGCATAAAAGGCTTTGTACCCAGCGCCCAAAGTGAATCGATGTTTCTTAAATAAGTAACTACTCTGTGATGTTTATCATTTATCAATCCGAGAACCTCTGTCTGATGTGGGGCATCAGGAGGAAATCCTGGTGAGCGATCAAACATCCCTACCTCTACTGGCCAAAAATCTCCATAAGTGGATTGATCGCAAATCTTTTGTAATTGTTTTTCGTAATCTTTTATATCGGGGATTCCACCGAAATAGAATTTCGCCGCGACAATTACTGTAAGGGTCCCCTTTCTCTCACCAATAAATTGTACAGGTGAAAGTAATCCAGCCATGTAAATGTTTTCGATTACGTTAATGATTCGCTCATCATGATCTTCATCCCAGATGACTGAAAAATCATGCAATTGGGGTAAGTCAACAGGTGTACGGGTAACATCGAGCCATTCTACAGTTCTGAATATTGAATAATGGGTTCCGCGCCCCAGATTGCCGATGGGATGCTGTTCGTCATAAAGGCATGAAAGTAAGGTAGAATATTGATTTATTTGATAATTCATGGATAAATACTCCGATTTCGTCAGATTAGGTGGTTTTCACTCCACGATGGGTAAGCTTTCGGCCCACTCAATGTTCATTTTTGAAAGTAACATACCTGTGCTTTTTATCAATAAATAACTTTGGACAATATTGGCTGTACGTCCCGGCTGGCGCGGGAGTTAACGGAAAGGCGGATTACAGGCAAAAAAAAACCGACTGGTGACGTCGGTTTTTTTACTTTGGTCTGAGTTGGTGACTCAGGCCGTTATGAGAAACTTTCAATCTAACGACTCTATGTTATTACCTTAAGGGTAATTTCGCAAGTGGTAGGCTGGTACTTCGGTTTAGGGACTGTATAATCAGCTCGTTAGCTCTTGACTGATTTTCTCCCACAGGCTTGCGTACGTGCATGAACAATTTCAAGTCCTGGCCTGATGTACGAGTGGTGTCGTTATCAGGTGCTCAGGCCGGGGTGGGAAACTTTCAATCTAACACACTGAAGAAACCGGTGTGACAGGCAAGTGTAAGAGTAAGCGCCGGTTGTCTCGCCTCCCTGAAGGGAGAGAACGGATGATTAACCTGTTAATCATTGTTCTGCGTGCTGTAGTCGCGCTGTCAAACGCGCTGATTGCGGTACTGGAGCTGATCCGCCAGTTCATCGACTGATGAACCCGGAAACGTAACTAAGGCCGGGGGGCAACCACTCCTCGGCCTTTAACATTTATGGTCAGAATTACCTGAACGTCCAATAGGGACCGTGTGCCAGCAGTTCTGCGACCGCACCGGTGCATCGAGGGCAGATAATGCCAGCAACTTTGCAGTTGGCCGCACAGCTGCATTTGAAGGAATGCCAGCAATGGACCGAGTAACCAGAGTGTTTGATGTGAGGTGTGTGGATTATTGTTGTAGTCTAATCCGTTATCATAGACCACACTGTTTGAGAGGAACACTGGTACGCTATGATTTATCACTATACAGATTTGAATGCCGCAACATCGATAGCAAATAATGCTCAGATGTGGCTGACCGATTATCGATTCCTGAATGATAAGGAAGAATTTAAACAAGGATTTGAGGTATTGCTTGAGACGCTTGAGTCATACCAAGATAATTCTGGTAAATATAATCCAGAATTTTTCTATACTCTTTCAAGAGCGATAGAGTTTATACGTGATGATAACTTCTCAAATTTTGAAGGGAATAATATATTTGTATCATCATTTAGTAAAACCCCCGATTTATTGAGTCAGTGGCGAAGTTATGGAATGTATTGTCTGGAGCTTGACGCCGATTTTTTCAGGGATGAAGGAGTATCTGTACTCGAATGCATCTATTTACATGACCGAAGAGAGGCTCTTGATAAAGCAAATGAAATTATTTGCAATGAATTTATTCCAGTGCTATTTGATACTTGGAAGGAAAATAGACCGTATTTGATTGATATTGTACTTAGTTCATTGCTTGAGATTCATGCTCTATCATTCAAACATGCGGCTTTCGCCGATGAGGATGAAGTCAGGTTTGTACTGAGTTGTGCACCTGATGATGAAAAAATTAAATTCCGGGTGAAAGGGCAATTATTGATACCGTATGTATCCTTTGATTTTGATCCTGAATTATTGAAAACGATAATAGTGGGTCCTGTTGATAATCAGGAATTGGCCTATGAATCTTTATCTATGTTCGCTAGGAAAGTTAAACGTAAAGTACAAGAAAGTAATATAGAATATGATTTAGTTATTGAAAAATCAGAGATTCCTTTTAGGAGCATTTAAAAAGATTAAATCAAGAAAAGTGGTCACGTTTATGTTTCATAAGGGGTTTTTATGCTAGGTGCTTCGTTTCAACAGTTTTCGATAGAGGCGCTTCTGGCAAGTGCTTCACTACGCAGTGGACTGACAGCATTAAATAAGTGTAAATATCATGATAAAGGCAGCTTCTATAATGCTTTTTTTCAGCTTTCAATTGGGCTGGAACGATTTTTTAAGATTATTTATGTTGTGCAGTATATGATTGAAAATGATTTGAATAAACCAACATATAGCCATTTGAGGAAATTAGGTCATGACATAAATGTTTTACATCAAAATGCAGTAAATGTTGCAATCAAATACGAGAAAAGAGACAAAGGTAAATGGATCTTGAATGATGAGCAGTCTGCGATATTAACAATGCTATCGGAATTCGGGAAAGAAACAAGGTATTATAATTTAAATACTATTATTGAAGATAAAAAAACTTATAAATGACCCTCTTGAACAATGGAATTGTATTTTGGAGTATTGCTACTGGAAGTATACTTCAGCAGCTAAAAGAGAGAGATTGAGTCAAGAAGTAATCTCATGGGCTGAGAGAAATCGATTGTATGGATTTACTAATGAATTTGGCCTCGATGGTCATATTATGACGCATGTAGATCAGTATCTATTGAACTGGAAAGTAAACAAAATTTCACCTTGTATTGCATGGGAAATAATTAGCATGTTGCAACCTTATTACTTTTTGCTAATGAGATTGCGAGATACTGTGCAGTTGAAGGAACAAGATAAAGGAATTAAAGATCCTTTAGTACCATACTTTCATGAAATTTTCCCATATTTCCTTTTAGATCGTGCAACAGCGAAAAGGCGTAGGAATTGGCTTGATTAGCCACAATACGATTTCTGAACAGAACAACCTGAACGTCCAGGATGGCGCGGGAGTTACGTAATATTTGCCGTAAGCATTTCTTACTCAATACCTAGTAACTGAAATGTGATTTCGCATGCGAAAACCATTGCATATCATTATTGATACTTTATAATTTCTCTGTATAATGTTTGTGTCATCATTAAAGTACGACAACAAACGCAGTGGCAGATAGCTGCTTCTGCATCTGGCGAAACGCCTGACTCACAGGAGTGTGTATGAAATACCGCAATGAATTCGTCTCATTACTGAAATACTCTTTCAAGCCGTGCCGCCCCTTCTCAAACATTTCGCATGCGAAATCTTAAGGACTGTTACATGACTCTGAAAATTGGACCTGTCGGCAAACTTATCGTTGTATGTAGCCAGAAGGGCGGCATCGTTAAATCGCAATCATCTAGTGAAATTGCACATGACCTTCGTAAAGCGGGTTTCCGTGTGCTTGAAATTGATATGGACTGGACAACCGGTCTGACGGAGAGAGCTTTTCCCGATGACTTACCTTATGAGATAGAGCGTGAACCTTTAAGTAACAGTTTCACACCTGGTGAGGCGAATACATATCAGCTTTTCTTTCCTGACACAGAGGTTCGACCGATTGAGCTTCCGGGTGAGCGCTTCTTTATTGGTGCTACCAGTGAACTTAATGAAATTAACTACCGCAACAGCGACTGCATGTTCGACTTCAGGGACCGCATTGAAGAACTGAAGAAACAGTTTGATTTTATTATTGCTGATTCAGCACCATCATATTCAAATGTTATGATCGCAGCTCATATGTCAGCTGATTACCTTCTGATCCCTACCCTGCTAGAGAAGCAGGCCCGTAATGCTGTTGGTAAACAGCTTACTTATATGCAGAAAATTAAGCGGAACTATAACCCTTCGCTACAGTTCATGGGGACTTATGTGACCCAGACGCAGGTGAAAAATTATAAAAAACCCCTTAAAGAAGGATATTTGGGCCCTATTGATACACTGAACCTGAATCTTCTCATCGAGATCCTTCAGGGAAAAGGATATTCCGAAGAATACATTCTCGCCTATATATCATTTGTACCTGCAGCAGCAAAAGAGGCGATCGAGCTTGGCCTCTCCTTTGATGAATATGACCCTAAGTGTCTTCCTGCAATCCAGTATAAAGAGCTTACTCAGAAAATTATTCTGCTCGCAGGAGGTAAGTAATGGCCAAGAAACCGTTTATGAAACGACTCCAGGCTCAGTTGGAAATGAAAAAAAATGCTGCAGTTGTTTCTGATATTGAACAGGTTATTGCTAATAAACAGCCCGATGAGCAAAGCCATGATATAGCTGCTCACCAGATTATGGCGGATATAGCCCGCCCGGATATCGAACCTGATGGACAGATAATCCGTGTCGATATAAATCTGGTTTATGCTGAAGAACAAGTGCGACCTGAAGAAGACTTCGAGGAAGAGGTCATCGATGGCATGTCTGATACCTTCGAAACTATAGGGATGCTTACCCCGCCTCGTTGTTATCCTCGCGACAGACGTGGCTATCAGATATGGTTAGGCGAAACACGTGTTCGAACTGCTCGCAAACGTGGTGATACCCACATTGATATTTATGTTGGCAAACCACCACGGGAAAGAAAAGAACGCATCATCGGGCAGCTCATTGAAAACCTGCAGCAGTCTGGTTTGAAACCATTAGCGACGGCAAAATCGTTCTATGAGCTCAAGCATCAGTTCAATATGACGGGTGAGCAGATCGCAAAAACAATGGGTAAACCTACCTCATTTGTTAGTAAACACCTTCGTCTCATTGATGCACCGGATAATGTTACCGCCCTTCTCAGGGATAAAGTTACATCCGATATCGATTTGGCTTACACACTGATTCAGGTAAATGAAAGGTCTCCCGAAGAGGCCGAGAAGCTTATCGCAGCTGCACGGGTATCTGGTATTTCACGTGCGCAGGTTAAAGCGGTTCTAGATAAAGTTAAGAACAAAAGCAAAGGTGAGATTTCGCATGCGAAATCTAAGGCTCAGAAAAAAAAGCCAACTAAGACTTTGGATAGTAACTCAGATGTAAAAATCTGGCAGGTCGTTGTCGAGATAGACGGTCAGCAAGGGGTAATAATGAATGACCGCGCGCCAGAAGAAGAAGGGTATGTGTGGGTTAAACTGGAAATTGGTGAGATTTCAGTTGAGGCATCTGAACTACGCGTCAAAGGAATGCGAGCTCTGTGATGAAATCAACCCCGTTCACTGAAATGGCCACGGCATTTCGTGGCCAAATTATCCGCCTCTGGGCGCTTCAATATCCCGGGACGCAATCCGAAGCTGCCGCTGCACTAACAGAAGCGGCTATCAATCTTGGATACGTTACAAGGAGCAGGCCCGTACCCGGAGCGGCATTACTATCATGGTCTTCTAATCCAGCTGAAACTCCGTTGTGGGCGGCTCAGACGGCGTTAACATTGATGCTCAGCATCGGCTGGCAGCCAGAAAGTAACCTGGACTGGTGTGGGATGTCGGCGCTGCTATTCAGATCTAATCGTACGCTTTCACTTGAGCAGCTAGTCGATTCCTTGCCAGACAGTATCGACAGGCAAACTGCTACTGGATGGTTTGTAGCTGCAATCGAAGAGGATGCCCACTACCGCTACAACAGGAAATCCAGATGACCTTTCAAGAGCTTGATGCTTGTATCGCAGGCTCTGGCAGACGTTCTATCGCTTCAGCGTTAATCGCTTTTATTCTTGATGCGCTTGATGACGGACAGGACGGAGTTGATCTTGATACTTTCCAAAGCCACACGCGTTTCGTTCGCAATAATGTAACCACGGTAGCCAGCTATCTGCAGCTACATGGGATTATCCATATACTGTATTACCGTGATGGTGCCGTAGAACGTCAGTATGAGTCCGTTAATAATCACGGGCGGTGGGCTAAGCAGCACTACCGTCCTTCTCAGGCTCTTATTCAGCTGCATCGACGTGATTAAGCCAAAGATTTCGCATGCGAAATCTGTCTAACCTAAGGAATAAACAGAGTGCCGGGTTCAAAGAGAATTTGCAGGCAGTGTCTGAAAGATGACATTTATCTGAACAACATCATTGCAAGCGATCCTGATGCCTCAGAATCATGCGATTATTGTGACTCCGAAGAGATGACGATGTCGATGGAAACACTGGCTGAAAAGGTCGACTGGTTGATTGAAAACTATTATCGGGGCGGAGAATATAACCATTATCTGGAAGAGTATGAAGGTGAACCTCTCTTCTCTATTCTGGAGCAAGAGGTCACAGTTAATGATCATATCATCAATGACTTATCGGAACTGCTCGACGAGTTATGGTTTGACTGGAGCTCACATGAAAGAAAATATGGTGATGAGCCGCATTTTGTTGAAGCTGTAACCATCTCAGGAAACCTGTCCAGAAAATGGAATTCAATGGAAAGGAAACTTCGGGAGAGTAATCGGTTCTTTAATATGGATGCGATGGCAACTTTTGAAGAGGTTTTTGGCTATCTTCATGAAAATCATCCCTCAGCATTTATCGATTTTGAGCCAAACACTTCAATTTTCCGTGGCCGAATTTTTCAGTCAGAAGAGGCACTTGAAGCTGCATTAAGAATGCCCGAGTCGAGTTTTGGTCCTCCTCCCTCTGAACTGACACCTTCTGGTAGAATGAATGCAAGAGGTATTTCTGTCTTCTATGGCGCTACGTCCAAAAAAAATGCTATAGCCGAAGTGATCCTACCCACGTAATATGGACACAGGCCTAAGCGAGGTTCTGGTTTTCAAATTGTTCCGGACTGAGGCCGCCACACCAACTGTGCCGCCGCCACCGA
>OGDD01002334.1_pt1 | contig 11789 bp, 10 predicted proteins | sample 1570301 | NCBI WGS metagenome assembly OGDD01 (sample SAMEA2581971, study PRJEB24529) | metagenome | biome: Human gut stool | place: China | collected 2011 | reverse complement strand
TGGAAACGCCCTCCATCTTGATGAAGGCAGCCTCGTTGATCATCGGGATCAGGATCTTGTTGACGACGAAGCCCGGAGCCTCAGCGACCTCGACAGGCTCCTTGCCGATCTCCTTGGAGAGGTTGTAGATGAAGTCGAAGGTCTCCTGCGTGGTGTTGGCGCCGCGGATGACCTCAACGAGCTTCATGCTGGGCACGGGGTTGAAGAAGTGCATGCCGATGACGGCGTGCTTCAGGCCGAGACCCATCTCGGTGACAGACAGAGAAGAGGTGTTGGTCGCGAAGACGGTGCTCTCCTTGCACATCTCGTCGAGCTCGCCGAGGAGCTGACGCTTGGTGTCCATGTTCTCCGCCACGCACTCGATGACGAGGTCGGCGTCCGCCGCGGCAGACTTCTCCTCGACAAGGATGTTGTTCAGGATGGCGTCCTTGGCCTCTTCGGTCATCTTGCCCTTCTCGACGCGCTTCTGCAGGGAAGCGGCGAGCTTATCCTTGTGGCGCTGAGCGGAAGCGACGCTGGAAGCGTACATCAGAGCGGTGTGGCCCTTGGCCGCGAAGACCTGAGCGATGCCGCTGCCCATGGTGCCGGCGCCGAAAACTGCAACTTTCATTGTGTGTATCCTCCTACAATATAAATAGATAATTCTATGGAATCACTTGTTGATAAAGGGCTCGTGCTTGCGCTTTTCGAGGAAGGCGCCCATGCCCTCCTGCTGGTCGGCGCTCTGGAAGCAGGAGCCGAAGGCCTTCTCCTCGATCACGACGGCGCGGTCAATGTCGACCTGAAGACCGTCGTTGATGGCCTGCTTGGACGCGCGCACCGCGATGGGCGCGTTGCCAGCGATCTGGCCGGCGAGCTTTTCCGCCGCGGCGTAGAGGTCAGAAAGCGGATAGACCGCGTTGACAAGGCCGATGCGGTAGGCCTCGTCCGCCTTGATGTTGCGGGCGGTGTAGATCATCTGCTTGGCCATGCCGGGGCCGACGAGGCGGGCAAGGCGCTGTGTGCCGCCAAAGCCCGGCGTGATGCCAAGGCCTGTCTCGGGCTGGCCGAAGACGGCGGTATCGGAGCAGATGCGGAAGTCGCAGCTCATCGCGAGCTCACAGCCGCCGCCGAGGGCATAGCCGCCCACCGCCGCGATCGTCGGGATGGGGAACGCTTCGAGCTTGCGCATGACGTCGTTGCCCTGCTTGCCGAAGGCCTCGGCCTCCTCCTTGCTGAGCTCCTTCATCTGCGCGATGTCCGCGCCGGCGACAAAGGACTTCTCGCCCGCGCCGCGGACGATCAGGCAGCGGATCTCGCTTAAGTCCACCGCGTCGAGCGCGGCATCGAGATCGGCGAGCACCTGAGAATTGAGCGCGTTGAGCGCCTTTTCGCGGTCAATGATGAGATAGGCAATGTTGCCCTTGGGTTCATATTTGACAAAAGACATCGTGTGTCTCCTCCTGTCTTCTTCAACTGCCCCCCTATTATATGGGCGGCAAGGCATATTTGCAAGAGAAAAATCACTTTTTTCAAAAAAGTTTCACACTTTTCCGGTGTCATTGCAAGAAACGCTGCATTTTTAATGATCTTTTCTCCCAATGCAGCAACTCTTGTATAAAATTTTTAAAATGACTTGTCTCTTGCACCAATTTTCGATATGATAGGCTTTAATTATAGGAAAACGAGGTTCATTCTATGCGAATGCGCAAAAAGAAAAACCTGCTTCCCCGCATGGAGCGGTGCGGGGCGTATCAGATCAAGGACCCCTACGAGCGCAAGGGCCGCTGGCACGACTTGATGCCCGAGGCGAAGGAGATCCGCGTGGAGCTTGGCTGCGGCAAGGGTCGCTTCACCGTCGAGACGGCCGCGGCGGAGCCCGACGTGCTGCTCATCGCGGTCGAAAAGGTGCCCGACGCGATGGTCGTCGCGATGGAGCGCGCGGCGAAAGCAGAGCTGCACAACGTCTTCTTCATCGACATCGACGCCAACCAGCTGCCCGAAATTTTCGATGCAGGCGAGGTCGACCGCATCTATGTCAACTTCTGCGACCCGTGGCCTCCCAAGCGGCAGGCCAAGCGCCGGCTGACGCACGGCAATTTCTTGAAGCTCTACCGCAAGGTGCTCAAGGACAACGGCCAAATTCATTTCAAGACCGACAACGACCCGCTGTTTGAGTGGTCGATCGAGGAGATCCCACAGTTCGGCTTCACCCTCTCCGAGGTCACGCGCGATCTGCACGCGAACGGACAGCGCGGCGTGATGACCGACTACGAGGCCAAATTCTATGCCGAGGGCAAGAACATCAACCGCTGCGTCGCCACGATGCAGCCGTGGGAAGAGCCCGAGGAAGAGGATACGCCCGAAGAGGCGGACGAAACGGCTGAATAAAAGGAAGGCTTTCAGCCTTCCTTTTTGCTTTCTTCCAGATACGGCGAATACATCATCACCGCGTCGTTCACGGCGACAGGCGTCTCCGCGAGCAGCTTGCCCTGCAAATCAAACGTCTGCCGGTAGAGCTCGTTGTGGCGGATGTAGCCGCCCCAGTACTGCGCGCGCATCTCGTGGTTGCGCTCGACGACCGCATAGCGCTCGGTCGGCTCGGCGCTCACGCGCCACTCGCCCTCAAGGTCTGTTTTGCCGACGCGGACGCGCATCTGATAGGTGTCCTGTGCGTCGTTGCGGATCATCAGGTCAAGATAGGGGTAAAAGCAGGTCGCACCGCTGCCGAAGGGCTGCGTGCGGTTCGCGTCGGGAAAGACGTCGTAGCCGTGGCGGTGGCGCTCGACGACCGTGAGCGGCGTGTGCAGCGTCATCCAGTAGATGAGGTTTGAGAGCTGGCAGAGCCCGCCGCCCGTCGCGGCCAGATACCCGCCGTTGCGCAGGATCATGCCGGGCAGATACCCCTTCCCCGCTGTCGGCTTTCCGATGAGATACCAGTAGCTCATCGTTTCACCGGGGCGCAGCAAAAGCCCGTCGAGCCGCGCACAGGCGAGGCGGAGATTCGTCACCTTGTTGCGCTGGAGCTGCATGTCGACGTCCTTGAGCTTTCGCATGAGCGGCGTATGGTGGGAAAACGCCTGATATGCTAAGTCTTCCCCGCTGCGCTCGCGCGCAAAATGCTTCCGCATCGAAAGCCATCTGAGTTTTCGCTGCGCGCTAAAATACGCGCCGCCGAGCTTCAGCCGCAAATTAGAGCGTTTTTTCGGTTCGCGGACGGTCATATGCTTCCCTCCCCTGTTTTTCTGCTTTTATAGACGCAAAACGGCGGGAAAAAGTTCCAACATTTTCTTATTTCAGGCTCATCACGTAGATTTGACACGGGTTCCACTCGTCCCAGAGCGTCGGGAATACCTCAAACTCGCCAAAACCGAGGGCGAGATAGAAGCGGTTCGTCGCGTCGTACTCAGGGTACTTCCCCATCTGCACGGTCTTGACCTGCAAAAACGAGTAGCCAAGCTCCTTCGCCCGCTGCTTCGCTGCGGCAAAGAGCATCTTGCCGACGCCGCGGCGGTGGTATTCTTTCAGCACGCCCATGACATAGAGTTCCGCCGTATCCCTCCCCGTTTCGGCAAGGTAAAGGAAGCCGACGGCGTTCTCGCCGTCGAACGCGGCGAAAAACGGCTGCTTAACACTCTTTTCGATGTATTCCTCGCGCGCCTCTGGAATGCCAAACCAGTCGGGCAGCGATTCTAAAATAAAGCGCGTAATGCGCCGCTTTTCATCGGGAGTCGTAATTTCTCTGATCTCCATAGTTCTCTCCATTTTAAATATTCAGTCTGCAAAAAAAGCGGTATGGCAATGCCATACCGCTTTTTGATGTGCGTTTACCGCTGGCCCTTGTCGTAGGGGATGCCCTCGGCCTTGGGGGCGCGGGAGCTCTTGGACGTGAACGCCAGCACAAGCAGCGTGACGATGTAGGGCAGCATGCGGTAGAGATGGGCGCTGATGCCGATCTCGGCGAGCATGTAGACGCCGTCGCCGTTGATGTCGATACTCGCGTAGCTCGCCGCGATGCACTTGAAGAGGCCGAACAGCAGCGAGGAGGCCGCGATATTCACGGGCTTCCAGTTGCCGAAGATCATAACGGCCAGTGCGAGGAAGCCGAAGCCCGCAACGTCGCCGTTCGAGGCGCAGTTTGCCGTTGTCAGCGCATAGACGAAGCCGCCCATGCCCGCGAGCGCGCCGGAAATGGTCGTGCCCGCGTAGCGCATCTTGTAGACGTTGATGCCCAGCGAATCCGCCGCCTGGGGATTTTCGCCGCAGGCGCGCAGGCGCAGGCCGAAGCGCGTCTTATAGAGCAGGATCGACAGGATGATGAAAAGCAGGATGCAGACGTAGGTCGCAAGGTAGACCTTGTTGACGAACGTCTCGCCGAAAAAGCCGAGGTCGGTGTTCTTGTCGATGCCGAGCGTAGACTTTTTGATCATGAACCAGCTCGCCGCGTCGCCCGTGAGCATCTGCAGCGTATTCTGGTTGGCGATGATGCGGATGAAGAACAGCACGAGTGCGGGGGCCATCAGGTTCAGCGCCGTGCCGCCGATGGTCTGGTCGGCGCGCAGGTTGATGGACGCAAAGCTCAGAAGCAGCGAGAACAGCGCGCCGAAGGCCGCCGCGACCAGCATCGTGAGAAGCTCCACGCCCTGAAGTGCGACCCAGTTGCCGCTCTGCTTGAGGGAGAGGATGGCGTCGCTCGTCTGCAGAATGCGCACGAACCAGACGCCGATGAATGCGCCGAAGACCATGATACCTTCGAGCGCCAGGTTGATGATACCGCTGCGTTCGGCGAACACGCCCGCAAGCGCCACGATCATCAGAGGGACGGCATAAATGAGCGTCTGCTGAATGAGGAATGTCATTTCGCGTCGCCTCCTTTCTCCGTTTCCGCTTGTGCACCGGCTGGTGCGGAAGCTGCCGCCGGTGCGGGCTCCGCGTTGGCATCCGCGCCGTCGTCCTTCTTCTTGCCGAGCTTGCCGATCCACATCTTGATGACCAGCGAGAAAGCGCTGAGGTACACGATGACGGCGATGATGACGTTCGTGATGTACTCGTTATAGGCCGTCAGGTTCGTCAGCTGCAGGCCCGAGATATCGAGCATCGACATGAACAGCGCCGTGAAGATGATGCCGATGGGGTTACAGGAGGCGAGCATCGCAACAGGGATGCCGTTGAAGCCGATGGCAGGGAGCGACTGGTACGTGGACCAGAAGAACTCTGTATTGCCGGAGAGATAGTAGAGCGAAGCGCCCGCCGCGCTCAGTCCGCCCGCGATCGCCATGGAGATGACGATGTTACGCTTGTCGGCGATACCGGCGTAGCGCGCGGCATGACGGTTGGAGCCGCAGGCTTTGAGCTGATAGCCGAACGTCGTCTTGGACATCATCACGTAAACGGCGACTGCAAAGACGATGGCGATGAGGATGCCGCCGTTGACCTGGGAGTTCGGGAAGAGCTTGTCAAGGCCCATCTTCGCGGTGGCAACGCCGTTGTAGGTCGTCTTGTAGATGTAGCCGGTCTTGGTGGACTCGGTGACGTTCTTAAAGTTGCTGATATCAAAGAGCCACGTGACGAGGTTCGCCGCGATCCAGTTCGTCATGATGCAGGCGAGCACCTCGTTGATGTTGAGCAGGGCCTTGAAAAGGCCGGGGATTGCGCCCCAGATTGCACCCGCGAGCGTGCCGCCGAGAAAGGCGAGCAGCCAGATGAGCGTGGTGGACATCGTCTCGGACGGAAGACCGAGGGCGATGGAGAGCGACACGAGCGTACCGATGAGGTACTGGCCCGGCGCGCCGATGTTGAAAAGGCCTGTTTTATACGCCATGCCGACGGAAAGGCCCGTCATGATGAGCGGCGCGGCACGGAAGAGCATGTTGCCGATATTCGTCGGGTTGAAGCCCCACGTCAGCGTGCCGGAGACGTCGCGTCCCGTGGAGAACAGGCCGCCGAACACGATGCGGATGCCGTCCCACGCCGAGGAGAGCGAGAGGTTCGGGCTCGTGAGACCGACGATCAAAATGACGATGCTGCCGACGGCGAGGCCGATCAGGATCGAGAGGACGGACGCCGCGACGGTCTTAAAGCCTTCGCTTTGCAGGAAGTGTTCTTTTTTCATACGGCCGCCTCCTCCTTCGCCATGCGCTTGGCGCCGGCCATGTAAAGGCCGAGCTCTTCGACGGTGGTTTTCTTCGGGTCGAGCTCGCCGACGATCTCACCCTCGTACATGACGAGGATGCGGTCAGAGAGGCTCATGACCTCGTCCAGCTCGAGCGAGACGAGCAAGATCGCCTTGCCGCGGTCGCGCTCGGCGACGAGCTGGCTGTGGATGAACTCGATGGCGCCGACGTCAAGGCCGCGCGTGGGCTGCACGGCGACGATGAGATCCTTGTCGCGGTCGACCTCGCGGGCGATGATGGCCTTCTGCTGGTTGCCGCCGGACATGGAACGCGCGCGCGTAATCGCGCCCTGGCCGCTGCGCACGTCGAACTTGTCGATCAGGTAGTTGGCATAGTCGCGCACAGCCTTGTTGTTGATAAAGCCGTGGTTTTCAAAGCGCGGCTCGTTGAAGCGCTGGAGCACCATGTTCTGCTCGAGTGTGAAGTCGAGCACGAGGCCGTGCTTGTGGCGGTCTTCGGGAATGTGGCTCATGTGCTCGCCGCGGTGGCGGATAGAGGCATGAGAGATATCCTTGCCGCAGAGGGTGATCGTGCCGGAGGACGGCTTATCAAGGCCTGTCAGGCCGTAGACAAGCTCCGTCTGACCATTGCCGTCGATACCGGCGATGCAGACGATCTCTCCCGCGCGGACGGTGAAGGAAACGTCGTTCACGGCGTTGCGCTTCTGCACGTGGGAGTGGACGCAGAGGTGGTCGACCTTCAAGACCTCGCCCGCAGGCTTGGCCTCGTCCTTCGTGACCTCGAGCTGCACGGGGCGGCCGACCATCATGTTGGAAAGCTCCTGCTTGGTGGTCTCGCTCGTGTTGACCGTGCCGATATACTTGCCCTTGCGCAGGACGCTCACGCGGTCGGAGACCTCCATGATCTCGTTGAGCTTGTGGGAGATGAACAGGATGGACTTGCCTTCGCGGGCAAACTCCTTCATCGTGGCCATCAGTTCTTCGATCTCCTGCGGGGTAAGCACCGCGGTCGGCTCGTCGAAGATGAGGATCTCGTTGTCGCGATACAGCATCTTCAGAATTTCGACGCGCTGCTGCATGCCGACTGTGATATCCTCGACCTTCGCGTCAAGGTCGACGTTCAGGCCGTAGCGCTTCGAGATCTCTTCGACCTTTTTGCGCGCCTCTTTCTTCTGCAAAAAGCCGCACTTCGTCGTCTCCGCGCCGAGGATGATGTTGTCGAGCACCGTGAAAACGTCCACCAGCTTGAAATGCTGGTGCACCATGCCGATGCCGAGCGCGGTGGCGTCGTTCGGGTCCTTGATGGACACGACCTTGCCGTCCTTTTTGATGATGCCCTCCTCCGGCTGATAAAGGCCGAAGAGAACCGACATTAAGGTCGATTTTCCCGCGCCGTTTTCACCGAGCAGGGCGTGGATCTCGCCCTTTTTGAGCTGTAAGGTGATGTTGTCATTGGCGATAATACCGGGGAATTTCTTCGTGATATTCAGCATTTCGATCGCATACTGATTCTCCAAGTTTTTTCGCCCTCCTTCCGTTTTGATGGCCCGCACGCGCTGCGCTGCGAGGACGGAAACCATAACTACATTATACTATATCACGTTTTCCGATGAAAAGCAAAAGGTTTTCGCATGTCTTTCCCTGTCAGAAATGGGAAAAAGAACGGAAGACCGAAGTCTTCCGTTCTTTTATGTATGCGCTATTGGAAATTAGCCGCCGATGTAGTTGACGTTGACGTTGCTCAGGCCGGCGGTGGAGGGGTCAGCCATCTCGGAGTTGTTGTCGATGGTGATGTCGCCGTTGAGGACCTTCTGGAAGAGGTCTTCATAGTCGGCAACGGAGAAGTTCTCCATGGACCAGGTAGCGGTCGGCAGGCCGACAGCATTCTCAGCAACGCCCAGGGAGGTGGCAGCATTGCCGATCTCGTCCCAGGTGCCGTCGTTGACCTTGGCGATGGCCCAGGAGGCAGCGTCGCTCAGGCCCTTCATAGCGGAAGTGACGACAGTCTCGGACTCGCTGGACTGGTCGACGTCAACGCCGACGACCTTGCCGTCCTCAGCGGAAGCGGCAGCGACGACGGACTGGAACATGGAACCGCCGCAGGCGAAGACGATCTCAGTGCCGTTGGAGTACCAGCCGGAGACCATGGTCTGCAGCTCGGGGGAAGCCTGGAAGGAAGCGCCGTACTCCCAGGAGTAGTTCAGGTCGACGGTCTTATCCATTTCCTTAGCAGCGTCGTTGGCGCCCTGAGCAAAGCCCCAGCCGTAACGGATGCAGGCGGGGTTCGTGCCGCCGCCGCCGCCGGTGAAGCCGAGCTTCTCATAGCCTTCCTTGACGACAGCGTAACCGGCGAAGTAGCCGCACTGCTCTTCGTTGAAGGCGATGCCCGCAACGTTGTCAAGGCCGAGGGACCAACCGTCGATGAAGACGAACTTGGTGTCGGTGAATTCCTTAGCGGCCTTCTCGAGGGCCGTGCCCTGCATGAAGCCGGCGCAGACGATGACCTTGGCGCCGCCGTCCACGGCAGCCTTCATGGCGTCGTAACGGTCGTCATCGGTAGCCTGATCGCCGTTGGCGGGCTGATAGTACTTGTAGCTCAGGCCGTTGTTGGCGGCATAGAGCTTCACGCCGTCGAAGGTGCCCTGGTTGAAGGACTTATCCTTCAGCTGGCCGACGTCGGTGACGAACGCGATCTCATACTTGCCGTCCTCAGACGTCATGTTGTCGTCGATATCGTCAGGATTGGTGTAAGTGGTGGTCCCGCCCTGCTGATCGTCGGTGTTGTTGTCCTGGTTGTCGTCGGTCTTCTTATCACCGCAGGCAACGAGGGACAGAACCATGACGAGAGCGAGAAGCAGCGCAAAAAACTTCTTCATTCTTCTATCCTTCCTTATTTTTCCGGTCGGCGGCGGGCCGCTCTCCGGTTTATTTTGAAGTGCGGACGCACTTCGTCTGACAGTATAGCAAAAGCAAAGGGGAGAATCAAGTCCGATTCTCCCCAATTTTACTTTTTTGTGATAATTGATGGGATTCTTTACAAAAAGTCCACACTTTTTACACGTTATTTTCTCACTCGAGCTTCAGGTCGCCGTCCTTGACCCAGCCGAGGCGGCGGCAGACCATATTGATGAGCGGAGCAAGGATGGCGGGCAGCACGATGGCGACGAGGATGAGACCCAGCCAGTCAAAGCCCGTTGGGCTCATGGCCGCCGCGCCCTTGGCGACAGCCTCCTCGCTCGGAGAGACCCAGCCCGTCCACACGCCGATGAGGCCGCACAGGCCGCAGGTGCCCATACCGGAGTTGATGGGCGCACCGTTCATCTCAAGATGGAACACGCACGTGGCGATGGGGCCGGTGATGGCGGAGGCGAGCGTCGGCGCGATCCACACGCGGGGATTTCTGACAATGTTCGGCATCTGGAGCATCGAGGTGCCGAGGCCCTGCGACACAAGCCCGCCCCAGCGGTTTTCCTTAAAGCTCATCACGGCGAAGCCGACCATCTGCGCGCAGCAGCCCGCGACGGCCGCGCCGCCGGCAAGACCGGTCATCTTCAGCACCGCGCAGATGGCGGCGGAGGAGATGGGCAGCGTGAGCGCGACGCCCACGAGCACGGAGACGGCAATGCCCATCCAGAACGGCTGGAGCCTGGTCGCGTTGTCGATGACGAGACCGAAGGCGGAGGCGGCTGTGCCGATGGGCGGCGCGATCCACTTGGCGAGCGCGACGCCGACTAAGATGGTCACGGCGGGCGTCACCAAAATGTCGATCTTCGTCTCCTTGCTCACGGCCTTGCCGCACTCGGCGGCAAGGATCGCGATGATGAGCACGGCGAGCGGGCCGCCCGCGCCGCCCTCGGCGTTGGCCGCCCAGCCCACCGCGGCAAGGGAGAAGAGCACCATCGGGTCAGCCTTGAGCGCGTAGCCGATGGCGACCGCCATCGCAGGGCCGGAGACGGACATTGCGTAGGTGCCGATATCCGTCAAAAACGGGACGCCGAGCTGTACGCCGAGCGTCTTGATGATCGTGCCGATGAGCAGCGAGCAGAAGAGGCCCTGCGCCATTGCGCCGAGCGCATCGATGCCGTAGCGCTTGGCCGAAACTTCAATGTTTTTGCGTTTGCAGAACGCTTTGAATTTTTCCATGATATCCTCACAGCCTAAAAATAAAATAGTGTCATATGCAGGTGTCTTGACACGTGCATATGACACTATAATCGCTTGTGTGAGGATTGTCAACCCTTAATTTCCGTTTTCCTCCAGCAGGACGCGCAGTGCGCGCAGCGCACTCTTCGTGCGCTCGAACGCCGCCTCGTCGGGACAGGAGAGCGTGTGCAGGTGGATGCCGTCGGTGAGACTGGACAGCGGCTCCGCCTTTTTGCAGCGCTCAATGAACTGGCTGACCTCGTAGCGGTTCGAAATTTGCAGCGGGCCGGTGAGCTGGCCGTAGATGGGGTGGTCGACAATGACGTCGATGACCGTACAGCCGTTGTCGACGATGGTGTTGAGCTCGGCTTCCATCTCCTGCGGCGTGTGCTTCACGGCGACACGGCGGAGGATGCCGCGCGCCTCCTTCGGCGTCACATAGCCGCGCGGAGTGGCGAGAATTTCCTCGCCCGAGGAGCGCAGCAGCGCGATATCGCCCACGATGATCTGGCGCGAGACGGAGAATTTTTCCGCCAGCGCGGAGGCGCTGACCGGCGCGTCCGCCGCGTGCAGCACGTCGGCAATGGCCTTTCGCCGCTCGTCAGAATGCATTCGCTCTTCCTCCCCTTTTCGCGCAAAAGCGCCAAATTTCGATTACTTTTCGTATTATCAAAATCAGAAATTACAGTTCGCTGTCAGATTTTGCCGATTTAATACTCAAAGCAGCTGCCGCCGACGAACTCTCGCACGATGGAGTCGCGCGGGACATAGTCCGTGCGCAGCGACGGCACGGAGTTGACAACGTCCATCAGGTCGCTCAGCCCGTGCTCGGCGATAAACTGATCGTCGAGCTGGCTGTAAAACTCGGGGATCTCCTTCAAATACCGCGCGAGGATGCACGGCTCGTAGTCGTGGAACGTGTCGATGTGGATGCTCGCGTTCGGCTTGTTCGGCATGATGTAGTTGAGCTCGCCGCGGTCGACACTCTCGGCGCGCTCGACGGTCTGACGCAGCGAATGGCCGCGGCCCTGATAGTCGCGGATCATGCGGCGCGCCACGCGCAGCTGCTCGGGACGAACGATGCGGTCCTTGTGCGTGATGATACGCGTACGTGGGGCAACGTAAACGCCCGTAGCTTCGCTTCTGAGCTGGTCGAAAATCAGCGGGTTGAGCATGTGGATGCCCTCGGCGATGATGACGGCGTCCTTGTCGCCCTGCATGGGCTTGTAGCCGCCGACGCCGCCGGCCTTGAAGTCGTAGACCGGCAGCTCCACGAGCTCGCCGTCCATCAGGCGGTGGATATCCTCGATGAGTAAATCGCGGTTCACGCAGTAGGGCGACTCCCAGTCGCTCGCCTCGGGCGGACGCTGATCAAGCGGCAGGAAAAAGTTATCCATGCTGAGCATGCAGACCTTGACGCCGAGGTTTTCGAGGTATTCGCGCAGGCGCATCGCCGTCGTCGTCTTACCCGACCCTCTCGATCCCCTCTCCGAGATAATCGCGGATCTTAGATCTAAGAAGAGGGTAGTGGGTG
>OGDD01002332.1_pt1 | contig 11811 bp, 5 predicted proteins | sample 1570301 | NCBI WGS metagenome assembly OGDD01 (sample SAMEA2581971, study PRJEB24529) | metagenome | biome: Human gut stool | place: China | collected 2011 | reverse complement strand
GGCGACCACCGAGATCTACACTCTTTCCCTACACGACGCTCTTCCGATCTTGCCGGCGGGCTTTGCCGAGGCTCCCGCAAGCCCGATTACGCCGGCGGAACCCGTCACAGCCAGCGAGCCCGCGGTCGCCGCCCCCGCCAAGTCCGAGCCCATCTCCAAGTCCGGCGTCACGGTGCGCAACACCGTCTCGCCCGAAGCGTTCCGTAAGATGATGGACGAGATGCGCAGCCAGGACCCAACCGGCAAGCGCCAAAACGTCACCGCGCCGCAACAGGCTGCGGCGACCCACGCCCCCGCAGCAGCAGCGCCCGCCGCAACCCCAGAACCCGACGCCGCTGCCTTGGATATCAACGCCAAGTACACGTTCGCGAGCTTTGTCGCGGGCGACGAAAACCGCCACGCCTTCAACAGCGCCATGCGTTTCGCCGCCTACGCCGAGGAGCCGCAGCAGTGCCCGAGCCTATTCATCTACGGCAACTCGGGCCTGGGCAAGACGCACCTGCTCTTCGCCATCCGAAACTACCTGGCCAAAGAAAAGCCCTACATCCGCGTGAAATACGCGAATTCTCAGGCCTACCTCGACGATTACATGAACGAGCTCGGCGCCCAGCGTGGCCCCGGCAACCTCATCATGCGCGAATACCGCGATGCTGACATCCTCATCATCGACGACGTCCAAAACATCGTGGGCAAGCAGGCATCCGTCGAGTTCTTCTTCCAGCTCGTGGACAGCTTCATCCGCGAAGGCAAGAAAATCGCCCTGGCATCCGACCGCGCGCCCAAGGACCTTGCCATGGACGAGCGCCTCACCAGCCGCTTCAGCAGCGGCATGCTCTGCCTGGTGTCCGAGCCGGGCTTTGAGATGAAATACGTCATCCTCAAGCGCTACTACGAAAGCATCATCCAGCAGGACGAGGACCTCACCTCCATGAACGTGGACACATCGCTGCTCCAGGCTCTGCCCTCCTCCGAGGGCAAGCTCACCGACGAGCACCTGCGCCACATGGCCGAGATCTCGGGCAACAACATCCGCTCGCTGGAGAGCTTCTGCGAGCGCTGCGCCAACCTCTCCTCGGAGCGCGAGGCCGCAGGTGCCGAGCTCACCGCCGAGGACATCGACCGCGTGGCCAAGATCTACTTCAACACCGCGCACAAGATCATCCACGTCGACACGGTTCAGCGCGTGGTGGAGGAGTTCTACCACGTGAGCCATGAGGAACTCGTGGGCAAGCGCCGCACGGCCAACATCGCCTTCGCACGCCACGTGGCGGTCTACCTCGCCAACAACCTCTGCGAGATGACCACCCCGGCCATCGGCGCCGAATTCGGTGGGCGAGACCACTCCACGGTCCTCAACTCCCTCAAGGTGGTTGAGAACAAGATGCGCGAGGACCGCCGCATCGTAGAGGACATCCAGAACCTCAAGAACACCATCCTTTTAAAGTCGTGAGAACGCATCGTGAAAACATGGGTGAAGCCTGTGGAAAACTTGGGTGGAAAACTCGCAAATCGGTGGAGGGAAAATAGGTGGATATCTCGCGGGGGAAAACAAGCGCGTTGTCTACAATGGATTGTTGAAAGAAAAACGGCCCAACACCTGGGCAAACGAGAGTAGTCCACACCATCCACTGCATTATTACTGTTATTACCTATATATATTTAAGAGAGGAATAATAAAGAGATGAAGTTCACGGTCAGCCAATCGGCCCTTTCCGATGCCATCGCCGTCGTGATGAAGGGCATCGCTCCCTCATCTACGCTCCCCATCCTCTCCGGCGTGCTCGTGCGCGCCGCCGACGGGGTCCTTGAGTTCCAGACGTCTAACTACACCATCTCGATCCGCCATCGCATCGCGGCCCGCGTGGACGAGGAGGGGCAGGTCGTCATTCCCTGCAAGATGCTCTCCAACATCGTCAAGACCCTGCCGGATGCGCCGGTGTCCTTTGAACTGGCCGAGCGCCAGGTGACTATCACCTGCGAGCGCTCCACCTTCCGTCTGAACACGCTGGACGCCGGTGACTTTCCCGAGTTCCCCACGTTCGCCCTCGAGCGCTCCGTCGAGCTGCCTGCCAACATCCTGACCGAGATGGTTGGCCGCGTCTGGCGCGTCACCTCGACGGACAAGAACCGCCCGGTCCTCAACGGCGTGTACATGACCGTCGAGAACAACACGATTCGCCTCGTTGCCACCGACTCCTATCGCCTGGCCGTGTGCGACACGCAGGTCGAGACCTCCTCGCTGGAGGGCAGCTTCGAGCTGAACGTCCCGGCCGATGCTTTTAACGACGCGCTCGCCATCACCGGCGGCCAGGGCTCCATCTTGATTGGCTCCACGGATACGCAGGTCGTGTTCGTGGCCGGCAACACCACCTACGTCGCCCGCCGCATCGAGGGCATGTACCCCAACTACAAGGCGCTCCTGCCCGCATCCTGTGCCACCACGGTCAAGATCGACGTGGCCGCCCTGACCTCCGCGCTCAAGCGCGTCTCCACGGTCGCTCAGGCCAACTCTGCCGTTAAGTTCGACATCTCCGTCGAGACCGGTCAGATGATGCTCTCCGCCATCTCCAACGACCAGGATGCAGCAACGGCCACGGTCGAGGTCGAGGCCGAGGGCGCCAGCGGTGTCATCGCGTTCAATTACCACTACATCTTCGGTTGCCTGAACGTGCTCTCCCGCGAGAAGGAGATCACGCTCGAGCTGCAGAGCTACAACCAGGCGGGCGTGTTCAAGTCCTACGACAAGATCAACTACCTCTACCTGGTCATGCCGGTCCGCATCTAGTCCCCGCCGCCCCGAAAGTCTCAATTGGGGACAGGCACCAATTGAGACTTTCTTGCCTGCGGCGTCGAGCGCTCGAATGTCGCAATTTGTGCCTGTCCCCAATTGCACCGCCCGCACCGCTTTCTTTTCGCACGTTAGGTTCCACTGCCCATGTCCATCGCCGCGACGGAGCTTTCCGTTCTCCATTACCGCAGCTTCGATGACCGCAAGATCGAGCTGGACCCAGGCATCACGGTGCTCGTGGGCCGCAACGCTGTGGGAAAGACCAACCTCGTCGAGGCACTGCAGTTGCTCACGGCCGGAGCCTCGTTCAGAAGGCCCGCGGCCTCCGAACGGTTGCGCGAGGGCGAGGGTTCGGGCCATATCCGCCTGACGCTTGAAGGGGAGGGCCGCCTCATCGAGATGGGGCTCGATTTTTCCGAGGGCAAGCGCTCGTTTACGCGCAACGGGAAGAAGACCCGCGCCGCGGGTATCCGCGGCGTGCTGCCGAGTGTGCTGTTCTGCCCCGATCACCTCGACATGGTCAAGCGGTCCGCATCACGCCGCCGCGAGGCGCTCGACTCCTTTGGCGTACAGCTGAACGAGAACTACGCCAAGCTGCTGGCCGCTTACGAGCGCACGGTCGAGCAACGCAACAACCTGCTTCGCGACGGCTACGCCCCCGGTTTGCTCGAGGTGTGGGACGAGTCGCTCGCCACAACCGGCGCCCAGCTGCTGCTGCATCGCACGGCCCTACTCGAGCGCATCCGCGAGCATTTCATCGAGGTCTACCGCGCCATTGCTCCGCACGAGGAGCCCGACGTCCGCTATGTGCCGAGCTTTGGGGAGCTGGCCGGCGGCCGCGAGGCGATCGCAGCTCAGTTCTTGGACGCGCTCGCTCAGCGCCGTGAGGACGAGCTCCGCCGCGGCTGCACGCTCGTGGGACCGCATCGCGACGAAGTGCTGTTCACCATCGACGGCCGCTCAGCCCGTGACTTTGGGAGTCAGGGACAGCAGCGCTCGATCGTGCTCGCGTGGAAGATCGCCGAAGTCCAGGTGACGCGCGATATCCTGGGGCGGTATCCGCTCCTGTTGCTCGACGACGTGATGAGCGAGCTCGACGCCGCCCGCCGCGACGCTATCGTGGGTTTCATTGCCGACGAGATCCAGACGGTGATCACCACCACGAACCTCGGATATTTCGCCGATGACATGCTCCAACGCGCCCGCGTGATCCGCATCGGCGATGTGTAAATGGGGACGGGTGCAAATTACACATTCGCACGTGGAGGAGAAGGGAAAACGACATGGGCAAAGTGACTAAGAAGGGCCGCCTCAAGGCCACGGCCGGCCTGGGCGAATTCATCAGCTCCGAGAAAATGCGCCTGTTCGATGGTGCCACCCCCGAGCGTCAGGCGCAGTTCCGCCGCGCCGAGCGCCGCCATGTCATCTTCCAGGCGTGGAACAAGGTGTGTGCCGGCACGCGCGAGGGCAAGCACGTCACGGGCCTGCACTACGTCGCCGAGCGCGATGAACTCATCGTTTACACGGACGGCGCCTCCTGGACCCAGGAGCTCACCATGATGCGCGAAATCATCCGCGCCCGCATGGACGCGTGCGGCGGCGCTGTGGGAAACATTGTGGTCAAGACCACCCGCCCCGGCTTCGCCAAGGGTCCTCGGGAGTAGCGGGACCGTCCCCGATTACACATCCGAGACAAAGTCCCCGCAAACGGCCTCTCAGGGGCTTGTAGAGGTATTCGGGACCTCGTTCATTGAGCGTTTTACCTTCGTTCCATGCGATAAACTGTAAAGGTTAGCCATACTTCACGCTAAAAAGGGAGAACCACGTGGCGAATGAGAACGAATACGGCGGAAGCGAGATCAAGGTCCTCGAGGGCCTTGAGGCCGTTCGCGTCCGCCCTGGTATGTATATCGGTTCCACGAGCTCGACCGGCTTGCACCACCTTGTGTGGGAGATCGTCGACAACTCCGTCGACGAGGCCATGGCCGGCTTCTGCTCCAGCATCGAGGTCACGGTCCATCCCGACAACTCGATTACCGTCGTGGACAACGGCCGCGGCATCCCGGTCGATATGCACCCGGTCAAGAAGATCCCCACGCTCGAGGTCGTCATGACGATCCTCCACGCCGGCGGCAAGTTCGACAACTCGGCCTACAAGGTCTCCGGCGGCTTGCACGGCGTGGGCGTCTCCGTCGTCAACGCGCTCTCCAAGAAGATGAACGTCCGGGTCCGCCGCGATGGCAAGGTCTATGAGATGGAGTTCTCCCGCGGCAAGACCACTCAGAAGATGCGCGAGATCGGCACCTCCAGTACGACCGGCACCACGGTCACCTTCTGGCCGGATGACGAGATCTTCGAGACCACCGTCTACGACTTCGACATCCTGCACGACCGTCTGCAGCAGACGGCGTTCCTCAACAAGAACCTCAAGATCGTCCTGCGCGACGAGCGTTCGGTGGAGCCTCAGGTCGAGGAGTTCTGCTACGCCGGCGGCATCATCGACTTCGTCAAGTTCCTGAACGAGGGCAAGACCGTGCCCGATGGCCTCAAGGATCCCATCTACCTGGCCGGCGCGTCCGAGGACGGCGCTCCGGTTGAGAAGACCGGCGAGGTCGAGGTGGCCATCCAGTGGAACACCTCCTACTCCGAGAGCGTGGTTTCCTTTGCCAACGACATCCGCACCATCGAGGGCGGCATGCACATGGAGGGCTTCCGCGGCGCTCTCACCAGCGTGATCAACGAGTATGCCCGCAAGAACGGCATCATCAAGGAGAAGGAGGGCAACCTCACGGGTGACGATATCCGCGAGGGCCTCACCGCCGTCGTCTCCGTCAAGCTCGCCGACCCGCAGTTTGAGGGTCAGACCAAGGCGAAGCTCGGCAGCTCCTTCATGCGCACCCTCACCCGCAAGATCGTCTCCGAGGGCCTGGCCGACTATCTCGAGGAGCACCCCAAGCAGGCGCGCGAGATCATCAAGAAGGCCCAGCAGGCGAGCAAGGCCCGCAACGCCGCCCGCAAGGCGCGTGAGGCGACCCGCCGCAAGTCGCTGCTGGAGACCGCGAGCCTGCCCGGCAAGCTCGCCGACTGTTCGGAGCGCAATGCCGAATTGACCGAGCTCTTCATCGTAGAGGGCGACTCGGCAGGCGGTTCGGCCAAGGACGGCCGTCGCCGAGACATCCAGGCGATCCTGCCCCTGCGCGGCAAGATCCTGAACGTCGAACGCGTGGGCGATCACCGCGCCTTCTCCTCCGAGACCATCCAGTCGCTCATCACCGCAATCGGCTGCGGTGTGACGACCGGCAACGGCGACGGCGGCGACTTTGACATCACCAAGGCCCGCTACCACAAGATCATCATCATGACGGACGCCGACGTCGATGGCGCCCACATCCGCATCCTGCTGCTGACCTTCTTCTACAAGTACATGCGCCCGCTCATCGACGCCGGCTACGTGTACGTGGCCTGCCCGCCGATCTTTGGCATCAAGGTCCGCAACAAGATCCACTACGTCTACCCCAACGGCCGTCAGGCGGAAGACGAAATCCTGCGCGACTCCATCGCCGCGCTTGGCCTCAACCCCGACGAGTCTGAGGACGAGCAGTCCAACGGCAAGGTCACCAAGAAGCGTAAGGGCTACACCGTCCAGCGCTACAAGGGTCTGGGTGAGATGGACCCCAAGCAGCTGGCCAGCACCACCATGGATCCCAAGACCCGCATCCTGCAGCGCGTGACCATCGAGGACGCCATCGTGGCCGATCGCGCCGTCCGCGAGCTCATGGGCTCTGAGGTCGGGTACCGCCGCGAGTACATCGAGAAGCACGCGCACGACGCCCGCTTCCTGGACGCCTAGCCCGTTCCCAATTACGCATCTGCGACCACGACCGATAAGGAGAATCCGTGGCTGACGATATGAACAACGACGAGCTCGAGCAGGGGGGCGCGTCCGAGGGTATGCCCGAGGACCTCAAGCGCTTGCTCGCTCGCGCCAACGAGGACGATGCCTCCGCGTACGACCCGGACGCCGAGTCAGACGAGGACGAGGATGACGACGAGGAGCTCGAGGAGAGCTTTGGCGCCAACGACCGCGGCGAGGACGCCGGCACGGATGTGAACGGCGGCTCGCTGCAGATCAGCGAGTTCGGCCGTGAAATGAAGCAGTCCTTCATCGAGTACTCGATGTCGGTCATCACCGCCCGCGCCCTGCCGGATGTGCGCGACGGCCTCAAGCCGGTTCACCGCCGCATTCTGTACGCAATGAACGAGAGCGGCATCTTCCCCAACCGCCCGCACAAGAAGTCCGCCTGGACGGTCGGCGAAGTTATCGGTAAGTACCACCCGCACGGCGACGTCGCGGTCTATGACACCATGGTCCGCCTCGCCCAGTGGTTCTCCATGCGCACCCCGCTCATCGACGGCCACGGCAACTTTGGCAACATCGACGGCGACGGCGCGGCCGCTATGCGTTACACCGAGTCCCGCCTGGCCAAGCCCGCCATGGAGCTCCTGCGCGACCTGCAGAAGGACACCGTCGACTGGCAGCCCAACTACGACGAGTCCCTCGCCGAGCCCACGGCGCTGCCCGCCCGTTTCCCCAACCTGCTGGTGAACGGCTCCCAGGGCATCGCGGTCGGCATGGCCACCAACATCGCCCCGCACAACATGGGCGAGGCCGTCGAGGCCACCTGCTATCTCATCGACCACCCCGATGCGACGGTCGACGAGCTCATGCAGATCATGCCCGGCCCCGATTTCCCCACGGGCGCCCTCATCATGGGCACCGACGGCATCCGCCAGTCCTACGAGACCGGCCGCGGCTCCATCACCGTGCGTGCCAAGGCGCATGTCGAGTCCACCAAGACGGGCCGCAACCGCCTGGTGTTCACCGAGATCCCGTACATGGTGAACAAGGGCACCCTGCAGGAGAAGATCGCGAGCCTCGTGAACGAGAAGCGCATCGAGGGCATCTCCGACATGCGCGACGAGTCCACCCAAAAGGGTCTGCGCCTCGTCATCGAGCTCAAGAAGGGCGTCATCCCGCAGGTCGTGCTCAACAACTTGTATAAGTACACCTCGCTGCAGACCACCTTCGGCGCGAACAACCTCGCGCTGGTCAACGGCATTCCCAAGCGCCTGTCGCTGCGCGAGATGCTGCAGCACTACATCGACCACCAGGTTGACGTGGTGACCCGCCGCACCCGCTTCGACCTCAAGAAGGCCCAGGCCCGCGCGCACATCCTCGAGGGCTATCTCATGGCCCTCGACCATATCGACGAGGTCATCTCCATCATCCGCTCCTCGCAGACTGATGCCGAGGCCAGCAGCCGCCTCATCGAGCGCTTTGGGTTCAGTCCCGAGCAGACCACGGCCATCCTCGAGATGAAGCTCCGCCGCCTCACCGGCCTGGAGCGCGACAAGATCGAGGAAGAGCTCGAGGGACTGCGCCGCGCGATCGCCTACTACGAGGACCTGCTCGCGCACGAGGAGAAGATCCTCGGCGTGATCAAGGAGGAGATGCGCGAGATCGCCCGCAAGTTCGGCGACAAGCGCCGCACCCAGATCACCGGAGCCGAGAAGGACCTCAACGTCGAGGACCTCATTGCCGACGAGGACATGGTCGTCACCATCACCCACACCGGCTACGTTAAGCGCATCCCGGTCGAGTCGTATCGCGCCCAGAAGCGCGGCGGCAAGGGCGTTTCCGGCGTCAACCTCAAGGAAGACGACGTCATCGACGAGATGTTCATCGCCAGCACCCATGAGTACGTGCTGTTCTTCTCCACCAAGGGCAAGGTGTACCGCCTCAAGGTGCATGAGCTGCCCGAGGGCACGCGCCAGGCCCGCGGTACCGCGATCGTGAACCTGCTGCCGTTCGAGGACGGCGAGAAGATCGCGTCCGTGATTTCCTGCCGCGAGTTCCCCGAGGACGAGTACCTCATGTTCGTCACTGCGCACGGCATGGTGAAGAAGACGGCCATGGCCGCCTACGACCGTTCCCGCCGCGACGGCATCATCGCCATCAACATCAAGGACGGCGACCGTCTGCTCGGCGTGCGCCGCGTGAAGCCGGGTGACAAGATCATCATGGCCACTACCGCCGGTAAGGCCATCATGTTTAGTGAGGACCAGGTGCGCGCCACCGGTCGCGATACGAGCGGCGTCCGCGGTATCGGTATGAAGGCCGACGCCGAGGTGCTGGGTATGGAGATCTCCAGCGGCAGCGGCGAGCTCTTTGTGATTACCGAGCGCGGTTACGGCAAGCGCACCCCGGTTGCCGACTACCCCGAGCAGAACCGCGGCGGTCAGGGCGTGTACACGATCCAGATGACCGATCGCAAGGGCGCGCTGGCCGCCATGAAGGTTGTGGGCCCTCAGCACGAGCTGCTCATCATCACCGAGGGGGCGACTGTCCTCCGTGTGAAGACTGACGAGATCTCCCAGACCGGTCGCAACACGCAGGGCGTGAAGATGATGAGCGTGGATGAGGGCGACCGCGTCACCGCCGTGGCTCGCATGACCGCGGCCAAGAAGAAGGATGGGGATTCTGCCGAGGGCGAGGAGTCCGTTGAGGCCGAGGGCCCCGCCGAGGCCGAGGGCCCCGCCGAGGCCGAGGGCCAGGAGCCGACTGACCTGCCGGACGGCGCCGCCCCGCAGGTCCCTGGTGGTGAGGACCACGTGGACATCGGTTCCGGCGACGAGGCCCTGGAGGACCTGCTCGAGGAGTAGGGCATTTCGCGGGAGCGTATTCGCTGACAAGGCGGCTTCGACCAAATGGTCGGGGCCGCCTTTTTGCCTTCGACTGGGGCGCCATGGGCCTTCCGGTCTCCATGCGGGTATAAGGCTGGGGACCGGGCCGCATATCGCGGCCAGCAGTTTTGGGAGATGGCGCGATGACGTGGGACGGGCAACGGGATAACTTGACTGATCGCCAGTCGGCGGGCCATTCGTGTGCTCGCGAGCTCACGCTCGAAGAGCGGGCTCAGTTGCTCGCCGGCGAGTCGCATTGGAAAACCCATGCCGCCCCAAGTGCGGACATCCCGAGCCTGTTTCTCTCCGACGGTCCCCACGGCCTGCGCAAGCAAGAGGGTGCCCAGGACTGCATGGGCATTGCGGAAAGTCGCCCAGCGACGTGTTTTCCCACGGCTTCTGCGCTTGCCTGCTCGTTCGATCCGGAGTTGGTCGAGCGTGTTGGCGCCGCGATTGGCGAGGAGGCGCGTCGGCAGGGCGTTGACGTGGTTCTCGGCCCAGGGGTAAATATCAAACGCCACCCACTGTGCGGTCGCAACTTCGAGTATTTCAGCGAGGACCCGGTTGTTTCGGGTGAGCTCGGCGCGGCGATGGTGCGAGGCATCCAGAGCCGCGGCGTGGGTGCGTGCCTCAAGCACTTTGCCGCCAACAGCCAGGAGCATGCACGTATGGTGTCCGACTCCGTAGTCGATGAGCGGACGCTGCGCGAGCTGTATCTCGCACCGTTCGAGCATGTGGTGCGCCATGCCCGTCCGTGGAGTGTGATGACGGCGTACAACAAGTTGAACGGCGTCTACTGCTCCGAGTATGAATGGTTGCTGCGCGAGGTCCTGCGAGGTGAGTGGGGCTTTGACGGTGCAGTCGTCAGCGACTGGGGCGCCATGAGTTCAAGCGTGGCGTCGGTTCGCGCTGGACTCGATTTATGCATGCCCGGTCCGCGTGGAGATCACGCTCGCGCCCTTGTTGAGGCTGTTCGCACGGGGGAGCTGGAGGAAGGCTGCGTAAACGAGGCCGTGTCGCATATCGAGCGGCTCGCCCGTAGGGCGACGGCCTGTCAGGCTAAGGGCTCCGTCGGCGACGCATCTCGGTCCTCCCTTTCGGACGAGGAATTCTACCGCGCGCACGCGGATTTGGCGCGCGAGGCCGCGGCCCAAAGCGCTGTCCTCCTCAAGAACGATGGCGTGCTGCCGCTGAACCCGGATGCAAAGGTCGCGGTGATTGGCGCGTTCGCCCGCATGCCGCGATATCAAGGCTCGGGTTCGTCGCGCATCAACCCAAAGATCATCGACAACATCTGGTATCGCCTCGAGCAACGCGGTGTGGCTGTCGAGTATGCTGACGGTTGCGACCCCACGACGGGCGATGCGGATGAAAGGCAGCTGCTCGAGGCGGAGGCTCTTGCCGCCCGTTCGGATGTGGCGTTGGTGGTTGCCGGGCTTCCCGCGCGATACGAATCCGAGGGGTTCGACCGCAAGCTCATGATCATGCCGCGCGGCATGCGTGAGCTCATTGATCGCGTGTGTGCTGCAAACCCGCGCACGGTGGTGGTCCTGCAGGGTGGCGCACCCATGGAGATGCCGTGGCGCGACCTCCCCGCTGCGATCTTGCTCATGTACCTGTCCGGGTGCCAGGGAGGCGGCGCTGCCGTCGACGTGCTGGTGGGCGACGTGAACCCCAGCGGCAAGCTCGCGGAAACCTGGCCCGTCGATTTGGCTCAGACTGCGCTCGGCGCGACATATCCCGACATGGACAACGAGGTCCTCTATCGCGAGGGTCCGTTCGTGGGATATCGCTATTACGATGCGGTGGACGTTGAGCCGGCGTTCCCGTTCGGTCATGGCGAATCGTATACCGAGTTCGCGTATGAAGGGCTTGGGGTGAAGGTGTGTGTGGACGCTCCGACCGAGGGCCCTCTCGAAGTCGAGGTCTCGTTCGCGTTGCGGAATATCGGTTCCCGTGCTGGCGCCGAGGTTGCCCAGGTGTACATCGCGCCCGTCGCGGATGTCGTTCCGCCGCCGTGCCCAGTGCAATGGCTCGCCGGGTTCGCCAAGATCGAGTTGGAGCTCGGCGAGGAGCGCCAGGTTGTGCTGCGCCTGAATGAGGCCGCATTCCGGAAATGGGACGCGAGCCTCCATTGTTGGCGTGTGTATCCGGGCAGGTACGAGGTTCGTGTTGCGTCATCGAGTCGCGATATTCGCCTAACGGCGTCCATTGCCGTCGGCGACGGGCAAGCCGTATTCAATCCGGAGCAAGCGCGACATCGCCGCAGCATCGCCGAG
>OGDD01002331.1_pt1 | contig 11812 bp, 10 predicted proteins | sample 1570301 | NCBI WGS metagenome assembly OGDD01 (sample SAMEA2581971, study PRJEB24529) | metagenome | biome: Human gut stool | place: China | collected 2011 | reverse complement strand
TTGTTGCTCAGGAACTTATAAATAAAGTTAAATTATAGTGTTGCGGAATTAAGGATGAACAGAATCCTATTTCAAAAGGCTGGAATAATACTATACTGACATGTGGTGCAAAACTCGGTAGGATACACCCAAATGGGCATAGTGATGCTGAAATTGAAGGCGATTCTATATATAGTAGGGGAATACAACCTTATTGGAATGGAGAACGTAAAAAAATATATGATACCTATTCTGATTTTGAGGATGAAGATATTATAACGTTCAATTCGCAAAACCTTCAAACAATATTGTCCAAAGGGTTTGCCTTTGTAGCAATGAGTACGCATGGAAATACTAAGAGTTGGTCAACTTCTGGATCTTCATATACATCGTTATTGGCGTCATCATTGGAAAGTCCGCAATATTCTGTAATAGCAACAACGGCTTGTCATACAAATGCTTTTGATAAAGACGACCCGTGTTTGAGTGAAGCGTTTATTAGAAATTTAAATAGTGGAGTTGTCGCTTATTTTGGTAGTTCGCGTTTCGGATGGTATAGTCCAGGAAGTTTTGATTCTTCTGGCCCTTCTGCTCAATATGAAGAGGAATTTTTTAAATCTTTGTTTGATGGTAATATTAAAGATAAAAATTTTGGTAAAGTTGTAGCATATACAAAGAGACAAAAGTTAAATAGTAGTTCTTATAATGGATCTTCACGTTGGCTGATGTTTAGTATAAACCCAATAGGAGATGCAGAAATGCCATTATACACAGAAAATCCCAAAGAATTTTCAGCGTGTAATGTAAAATTAGGTTTAGATGGTTCTACTATTATTGATACGGGTGTAGATAGTTGTAACATTTGTATAATGAGTAGTGCGGATGCAGGGGATTCTTATTATAAAGTTTATAAAAATGTGAATAGAGTAAAGCTAAAGACTTTGGCGGATGATTTTTCTATATGTGTAACAAAACAAAATTATATACCGAAAGTTTATGAAATGAAAGGTTATTCCATTAAGGGCCATGATAAGATAACATTTGGTAAGATAGAACCAGATACTGGCAATTTGCTCGTTGGTACGCAAGTCGATAGTAATGCTAATACTATTTCGTTGATGTTATCCTCTGTCAATGGAAACAGAGAAAAAGTATATACATTATCAAAAGAAAAAACTTCAATTACTGAAAATGTGTCTACATTAAAAAATGGAATATATGTAGTTTCACTATGTGTAGATGGTAAAGTCGTTGATTCTGTACAATTAATAAAAAAATAAAGTATCTATGAAAAAAATGTTAGTAGTTATACTTTGGGCTTTTGTTAGTATAGCATACGCTCAAGAATATAAGCCAATGCTTACAGATGGTAAAGAGTGGCTTTGTATGTTGGAAATAGAAGGTTCGCCTGATGGCGCAGACGGAAAGTGGCCATACAAGATAACTGTGTGTGGAGAGTCTGTAGAGGACGGTAGAATATTTAAAAAGCTCAAAAAAGAATACACTGATTCGGTACCTAAAAATGAGCAGAAAATCTCTTATTCTGTGGCTTATGAAGAAAACGGACAGGTTTTCAGAAAATATGATTTTGATGTTGAGGGAGAAAATATACTTTTAATTTTAGACTTCAATTTGAAAAAAGGCGATGTTGCCACTCGTTTAGGCGAGGTGGTTACAGACGTAGATTATGTGGAAGCTTATGGCGTGCGTCGTAAACGATTAAAAATAGGAGATGGCTTTTATTGGGTAGAAGGAATAGGCTGTGACGATGAAAATGGATTGGCTCCGAGACTTCCTATACCTACTTTTAGAATATGTTCACGTATATTGAAGTGTTATGAGGGAGGTGAACTTGTATTTACAGACAAGGATTTCCTGACAAATACAACATCTATCGGACGTGTTGCCGACGATATTATCCAAACAGAGTATTTGTACAACCTGCAAGGTGAAAGAGTCTTTAGACCAAGTAAGGGAATTTATATTAAGGGCAGCCGTAAGGTTGTTATACGATAAAGAAGATGTAGATGGGTCCTAAAAATTAGTCTCAAAACCGTAGTACTAATTTGTAGGACCCATTATCAGCTTTTGCCATTCTTCAAGCAAAAGCCCTGCTATGTAACTTTGCCGTTTTCTTATGATTAGTGTGCTTTTGTTTTCTTGGCTTTCAGTTAGCGTAACACAAAAACCTTTGTCTCGTGCGCAGCCACAGTGCCCTTCCATTTGTTGGCACGCTTGGCTATGTCGCGGTGCTGCCAAACGTCGCGCACGGTGTACTTGCCGTTGAGCCCGACGGTTGAGAAGTTGAGGCTCACGCGCTGTGCTGCGTCCGACGGATTGAGTATAGCCACGGCGTGCGAACCGTCAGCAAGCGGTTTCACGAACACCTGCTGCGCCGGCTCGTTCACGATGCGCTCCGCAGCCTTGCCGAGAGCATCCTGGTTGATGGCGATAATCTCCTTGTTGAGCAATATGCGGCGGTCGTCGTCAGACACGTTGCGCAGGTCGTTGGTCATGGCAAGCACCGACGAGAGCATACACCACATGCTCATCTGTGTTTGGTATTCGGTCTGAGTGCAGCCCACACCGCCGAGGTCGCTTGATGGTCCGCCCGTTCCGCGCAGACCAACCACGAGCATATCCATGTCAGGCCATTGTCCCGGACGTGCGTGCTTGGCGAGCGGTGCCGTGATGTTGACGATGTCGAGGATGCCCATGCCTCCTTCCTTCACAATGTCTTTCCACATGTCGCGCACGTCGTACGAAGTGCGCCAGAGTTGTCCGCCTACTTCCTCGCACCACTCCTCACACTGGCGCTGTCCCCATTCGCAGATGCCGAGCACGATGTCGCGGCCCGACTTCTGCAGTGCGTCAGCCATTGTGCGGTAGCGTTGGCGTGCCGTTGCGCTGTCTTCAGGCGCGTTGCAGTAGTCGTACTTCAGATAGTCGATGCCCCATGAGGCGAAGGTGCGTGCGTCCTGCTCCTCAAAACCGAGACTCGCTGTCCATCCGCCGCAGGTGAGTTGTGCCGCATCCGAGTAGATGCCGAGCTTCAGTCCCTTAGAGTGAACATAGTCGGCGAGTGCCTTTATGCCCGACGGGAACTTCTCAGGGTCGGGTATGATGTTGTTCTGTCGGTCGCGTCCGCCCTGCCAGAGGTCGTCGATGAAGATATATTCGTAGCCGGCATCGCGAAATCCGCCTTCGACCATAGCGTCGGCTGTCTCGCGGATGAGTTGCTCGTTGATGTTTCCCTGAAAGAGGTTCCATGTCATCCAGCCCATCGGTGGTTTCGGTGCAAGTTGCTTGCGTGGAGTGGGGGCTTCTTCTGCCGAAGCGAAGAGCGACGAGAGGCAGAGAGCTGCCGAGAGAATAAGAGATTTGTTCATAATGATTTGTTTGTTATAGATGTTGTGATGTTGAGGTGTTGAGGTGTTGTGGTGTTGAGATGTTGTGATGGTGAGATGTTGAGGTGTTGAGATGGTAAGTTGTGAGATTTGCATTGCTAATGTCAACATCTCACCATCTCACCACAACAACTTCAGTTAATATAATGCACAAAGTTAGCAATAATATTTGGCAACGTAGCACAATTCCCGCATTTCTCTTTGCTTATTGAAACATTAGCATTACTTTTGCATCCTTAGGAGGGTATGGCATCCCTGCCATACCCACGCAGCCATAAGTACCCCACGCACCCTCCTAAAGGGGTGCAGCAGTCTCTGCTGCACCGACCAAGTTATCCACGCCCTCCTATGGATGCAATGGTGGTTGCCTGGGTATGGCAGGGATGCCATACCCTCCTAAGGTGGTGCAGCAGTCTCTGCTGCACCAACCAAGCTAACCCTCCTATTAGATAATTATGAAAGAGAAATATAGATTTGAAGTCTGCGCCAACGGCGTAGAGAGCTGTCTGGCAGCGCAGGAAGGCGGTGCCGACCGTGTTGAACTGTGTGCCGGCATCCCCGAGGGTGGCACTACGCCGTCGTATGGTGAGATAAAGGTGGCGCGTCGCGTGCTCACCACTACGCGCCTGCATGTCATCATCCGTCCGCGTGGCGGCGATTTCCTCTACACTCCGCTCGAAGTGGAGCGCATGGTGGAGGATATAAAGATGTGTAAGGCGTTGGGTGTCGATGGTGTGGTGATAGGCTGTCTGTGTGCCGACGGAACGCTCGACATGGAAGCCAACCGCCTGCTGGTGGAGGCTGCTCAGGGCATGTCCGTCACGTTCCATCGTGCCTTCGACCGCTGTAACGACCCACGTCGTGCACTTGAGCAGCTCATCGAGCTTGGTGCAGACCGCGTCCTTACCTCGGGTCAGCAGCCCACAGCACTCGAAGGTGCGCCACTGCTGAAAGAGCTGAACGCATTGGCAGCCGACCGCATCATTATCCTCGCAGGCTGCGGTGTTACGGAGACGAACATCAAGCAGATTGCCGATGCTACGGGCGTTGGCGAGTTCCACTTCTCGGCGCGTGTGCCGGTGAAGAGCCGCATGGAGTATATGAACCCCGACGTGTATATGGGTGCGAAGGATGCCGACGAGGGCACGCTGATGTACACCTCGGCAGAGCGCGTCAGCAACACTATCGCGCAGCTGCAGTAGGCATAGGGGCTTGTCAGTATGGGTGCATTGGGCGGAAAAGCGAAAATGCACCCATGTTTTGTTGTTTTTTCTTGCGAGTTCTATTTTTTATTGCTACATTTGCATACGTTCTAATTGGATTAAGACTTAAACAAAAACTAAAGAACATGATTAGATACTGTGCGATAATATTACTTTTCTTGTTTGCCGAGAGTACATTCGCAAAATTTCCCCCCCCACGATTTTAAGTGACAACCAATCGGTAACGTCAGCGTATGACGACTTCCGTCGTTTGCGTGAGCAGCAGGGTGAGAGCGTGGCATCGTACGAAGCCTTGTATTCTGCTTACAAACAGTGTGAGACCTTTATAAATAGTATCGACTCAACATCGTCGCATTTTGCCTCTTGCAAAAAGATGCTGTTGAACCTTTACCCATATCTTGAGGATGCAGTTTATTTTTATGCTGGGCGCAACAACCAAAGTCAGACGGTGAGGTTTGCTCAGGCATACGTCGACTTGTCGCTCATTTACGCATTCTCAAATGAGAACATCACCAATCGCGAGAACTATCCGTTGATAACAATTTTTGTTGCTACGAAGCTTTTCAATCAGAAAAACTATCGCGATGCTATTTCTTATTACCGTGCATACCTCTCTACGCCAGACACACAACACCGCAAGGAGGCTTTCGTAAATCTTGCTTTTTCGTGCTATTCTTTGAAGAATTACACCGACGCTATGTATATAGCCCAGAAGGCTTTGGCTGAGAATCCAGACGACTGGACGCTGATAGCTACAGGCTTGCAGTCGGCAGGCATTATGAAGGACGATGCGAACCTGCAGCGTTTTCTTGACAAAGCCTTCCGTGTGCGTCCTAATGATGAGACCCTATGGCTCAACCAGGCACGTTTGTATCAGCGTCAGCATAAGTATGAGGATGCAGCAAAGGCTTATGCACGCCTCTACGCTACGCATCCTAATGACATAGACGTGGCATGTGGTTTGGCGTTCTGCAACTATAATGCAGGTGTGGTGCTTGTGAAGAAAGCGTCAGCAGTAGGCAAAAAGGGCGCAGGCGATGAACTCCGTTTAGCTGCGCGCAAGTATTTCGTGGCAGCAGCACCAATCTTGGAAGACCTGCTCGAAGCGAACCCCTATGCCGCCAATATCGCCAAGGCGCGTGCTTATTGCTACAGTATGCTTGGCGACAACAATAGACTGCAACAAGCCAACTCCACCCTCACCGCCATGAAGAGCACGACGGTGCAGAAAGGAGCCGTGCCCGTGTTAGAGACCTACTTCACTCCGACTACCGAGGTGAGCCGCGTGGAGACCGCCGAGGTGGAGGACGTGTTTGTGTCGGATATAGACATAGACGTGCCGGTAAGCAATCGTAACAACACGAATACCTACGCCGTGGTGTTTGGCAACGAGGAATACGACAACTTCTCTAATGTAGACTATGCCATCAACGATGCTACTTCGTTCGCCAACTATTGTAACAAGGTGTTGGGCGTGCCAGAGGACAATATACGTGTGCGTAAGAATGCAACGTTCTCGCAGATGAAGGAACAGATCAACTACCTCACGAAGAAGGCAAACCTCAACCCCGACAAGCTCGAAGTGCTGGTATATTACGCCGGTCATGGCATACCTAATGTGTCTACCAACGAGGCGTATCTGCTGCCGTGCGACGCTTCGGGCACCGACTTTGAGTTCTGCTATCAGCTCAGCAATCTGTATGCCCAGCTCGACGCTATGCCGATAAAACGTGCGGTGGTCTTCCTCGACGCTTGTTTCAGTGGCGGAACGGGTAGGGGCGACATGCTTTTCAAGGAGCGTTATGTGTATGTAAAGCCAAAGGATGCACCCACAAAGAAGAAGACAATCGTGTTCAGTGCCGCCTCGGGCGACCAGACTGCCATGCAATATGCCGAGCAGCATCATGGCTATTTCACCTATTTTCTGTTGAAGAACCTTAAGGAGACGCGCGGCAACATCAACTTCCTCGACCTTTCGGAGAAGATAAGCCAGCAGGTGTCGAACATAGCCCTCGACAAGAACAACAAGGTGCAAACGCCACGCATACAGTTCCCTGCCACGCTGGGCGACGCTTGGAAGACGATGACATTGGTTAAGTAAATTCAAAGACAAATCAAAATGTATTTATTTATGAAACGTTTGTTGCTATCGTTGCTCTATGTGCTATGTTGTTGCTACATCTATGCGCAACGCACCGCGGTTGTTACAGCCACTGCCACCTATGAGGCTCCGCTAAACATGTCGCCCATGGAAGCGGAGTACGAGGCGGTGCGTCATGCCCAAATCAACGCTATTGCGCGTGAGTTTGGCACTATCGTGACCAGCGAGAGCCACAACTACATGCGCGAGAACAACAGCACCTGCTCCGACGACTTCTTCTCGTATGGCGAGATGGACGTGCGTGGCGAGTGGCTTGAAACCATCGGCGACACGATATGGCAGCCTGCACGTCGCGAGGGCGGAATGGTTGTTTACGATGTGAAGCTGAAGGGAAGGATACGCGAGATAGTGTCGACACCGCCCGATGTGCACTACACGTTCATGTATAACGGCACCGACCCCAAGCTCAACCGTATGCGCAACAGTACGTTTTACGACGGCGACCAGTTATACTTCAACTTCAGTTCGCCGGTTGACGGCTACCTCGCCTTGTATCTTGTCGACCATAATAACAGCATGACCACGCAGCGTCTGCTGCCGTATCCCGTACAGTCGGACGGTGCCTACTTCATAAAAGCCGACACGACGTACACGTTCTTTTCAGAGCCGGATGCTGAGCCGTTTGTGAAAGACAGTATGATAGAACTGTTGTTAGGTTGCGAGTCGGACCACGACTTCAACCAGTTCTACATCATCTTCTCGCCCAACCAGTTCACCCGTGCCAACGACCATAAAACGGCAGACATCGACTGTCGACAGTTGCCACCCTCCACCGACTATGCTTCGTTCCAGAAGTGGTTGTCGCGCAACAGGCGTCGCGATAAGGATATGTTTGTGGAGAAGATAGTGGTCGCTGTTGTCAAACCGTAAATTCCGAATGGAACATAACACTTAAACGATATGGCTAAATACAACTTTTCAATTCTTTTTGCAGCCTTGCTGACATGCGCAGGCAGTCATGCGCAGAATGTTGTTGAGGTGAGCAAGAACCTTAACTATCGTCAGTCCGTCACTCCGCAGAAAATGGACAACTATCTGTTCTCTACATATTATAGTAACGGAAAGACGGCATACAATCTAAAAGGTTTTGAGCTTGCCACGGCTTCAAGTAAGGTGGTGAGTCTGAAGGTAAATCCTGCAGGTGCATCGTATGCCTTGCTGAGTAGCGACGACGATTCATGGTCGTTGAATATTTACGATATTAATGTTCAGCGTAAGCGTCTCTACGCATTCGATAAAGAACTTAACGCCCGTGCTATCTGCTATTCTGCTGACAGCAGACTCTTGCTTGTGGCTGATGCCGACGGTCTGGTGCGCTATTATGATACGCAGGGCTATACGGTTATGGGCGAAATGGCTCTCGGCTTTGTACCATCGGACATGGTGTCAAGCAGTAATGGTTATTTCGTGGCTGCGATTGGTAACAACGAAGTGGCGATTGTCAATCAGGAACAAAAGACAATACGCACACGTATTCCTGCCACAGACGCTGTTAAGGCTGTGGCGTTCTCAAGTGATGCCTCCTCTGTCGGCATCCTCTCCGGCAATACTATAAGCATATACAATACTTTTGATTTTAAGTTAGAAACGACGATTGTAGATATTGACGGTGCTACTTCTTTCTCGTTTCATCCCGATGGCAAGTATATGTGCGTGGCGTGTCGAGACAACACCATTGTGTTCTGCAATCTTTACGATCCCTCAGATCGTGGCACCATCGTTGAACCGCGTGGCAAGGTGTCCACAGTGAAGTTCGTGAACGATGCCAAGCATCAGGTGTATCTCTCGTATAATACAGACAAGGCGTTGTGTTATAAGATACTGAAAGGCTTGAAGCCAAACTACACCCGACTAATGCGCGACGAACTGAATGCGCGTATGATGGAGTGGTGCAAGCGTGGAGCGGACGAGACCGACGAGCAGTATAACGAGCGTGTGAACGAAGAGACAAAGAAACGGCAGAAGCGTGTCTTTGCTAACGAGATATCTACGAGCTTGGCTGGTGATATTATCTCGCACACTACAGTTTCTCTGGGCAGATACAACACCGTAAACCAAAGCCTTGAGCTCAAGCTCGACAATATGCAGTCGGTGTACATTGATGTGCCACAGAACGAATTGCCCGACTTCGCCGATGCTGGCAATTTAGAGTTCTGCGATGTACAATACGGCATCACCAAGAACGACTCTTTCGAGGTGATATTCGCTAAGGTGCGCAACAAAGCCACAGGTAAGGAGTACGTCTTCGACAATCTCGAACAGCAATCGCTCGACTTCCTCGCTACCGACGACAACTTCGTGTCGCTCGAACTCATACAGCAGGCTAATCGTGAGGATATTGTATTGCAGCGCATCAAGAAGGATGTCGTAGAAGAAGCAAAGAACAAACAGCTCATCTCCGACCATACCAATATTAATGTGAACACTCGTGTCGTGTCGGATGTCAACGCTGCTGGCGAACGCATCAACAACTATTGCGTGGAGTTCGACTATTCGGTTGAGGCGCAGTACTCCGCACGTGAGGATTTCGCGCCTGGAAAGTATCGCATAGAGGAGTCGAATGCTGCGAAGTCTACGCTCGATATTATCACAAAGGCGTTCAGCGGAGATTTCGCACAATATATAGTGCCCGGAAAGAAGTTGGTGGTAAGCATCACTGGCTCGGCTGATGCAATACCTATTGTTGGCACCATTGCTTACGACGGACGCTATGGCGAGTTCACAAACGAACCCTATTGGCTTGATGCCAACCTCAGCAATATCACCGTCACCAAGGCAAGTGGCATACGCACCAACGAGCAGCTCGCCTTTATGCGTGCGCAGGCTGTTGGTGCCTACCTCAAAGCGAACATGACATCGCTCTCTGCTATGCAGGTTGAGCCACGTTATAATATAGTCGTTGCCGACGGCAAGGGCGGTGAGTATCGTCGCATCAAGGTTAGCTTCGTGTTTGTCGACGCTATGAGGTAGATATTTAATTGGAGTACTAAATGATTTAAATAACTAATTAAAAACAACTATGAGAAAGATTTTCTTAATGCTTGCCCTCGTATTGGCTTCGACGGCAGCAATGGCACAGAGTACACGCATCATTAAGGGTGCGGTTGTTGATAAGAATGGCAATCCGTTGCCCGGTGCAACGGTTGAGGCTACTAACGGCGCGGAGAGCACAACGGTTGATGCGGACGGAACATTCAGTCTTGAGGTGTCGCGTTGGCTGAACACCGCAACGGCAAGATATGCAGGTATGCGCAAAAAGACGTTGAAGGTGCAGGATGGAGATATGGTGTTCCGCCTGTCGCCTGATGTGCAGAACTGTTGGTTTGTAAATGCAGTGGGCGGTCTTGCTATCTTGGACAGTGGTGGAGATTATTACGATTTGATAGACGATTATACCTATACTATAGGTGTAATGGGTGGCTATCTTGGTAAATGGGGCGGTTATGCCAAATTGTTGTGGACACCCGATAGTGAAACAGCTGTGCCGGTAGTGACGGTCGGTGCCACAAAGAGAGTGTTCCCGTTCATGCACGCCTATGCCGGTGCTGGATATGCCAATGTGACGTGGAAGGCTGATTATAAAGAGGTCATTACATATAATGACAATGCTGCGGCATTCGATTTAGGTGCTATATTCCTTATTGGAAATCATTTCACAGCTAATGTCGGAATGAGTTGGGTTTCTGACTTCTCGTCTAATAACTATTTCTTTCAAGCTGGAATCGGTTACGCTTTCTAACTTTGTGTCGGTTTGAATAAGCAATTTGTATAAATGTATATCATTAGTGTTTTGTTAAAACGAAGCACTAATATAACCAATCAAAAACAAAAACAACTATGAAAAAGGTTTTCTTTATGCTTGCCCTCGCATTGACTTCGACGGCAGCAATGGCACAGAGTACACGCATCATTAAGGGTGCGGTTGTTGATAAGAATGGCAATCCGTTGCCCGGTGCAACGGTTGAGGCTACTAACGGCGCGGAGAGCACAACGGTTGATGCGGACGGAACATTCAGTCTTGAGGTGTCGCGTTGGCTGAACACTGCAACAGCAAGATATGCAGGTATGCGCAAAAAGACATTGGAGGTGCAGGATGGAGATATGGTATTCCGCCTGTCGCCTAAGTATGAAATGGATTGGTTTTTGAATGTTGTTTCTGGAGTTGTAACTATGGAAAGGTATGCTCGCAATACGAATGTACCTAATACGACTTATTCTTTAGGTCTTATGGGCGGTTTTCTCGGTAAGAACTGGGGTGGTTATACTAAGTTATTGTGGACCCCAAATAGTTCTTTTGCTTCGGAACCAGCCGTGCCTACTGTGACGATTGGTGCCACGAAGCGTGTATTTTCGTTTATGCATGCTTATGCTGGTGCTGGATATGGTAAGGTGAATGTAGTATATGGGGAAACTCTTAAAATTCCTTCGAGTGATGAAGAACTTAGCTATTACGATTCATGGAATAAAGATGCAATGGCATTTGATTTGGGTGCTATATTCCGTGTAAAGAAGCATATATCAGCTAATGTTGGAATAAGCTGGGTTACCGATTTTGATCAGGCGAATTACTATTTTTCGGCAGGCGTAGGTTACGTCTTCTGATGTCGCGTCGGTCGATGCGTATGTCTGCGTCGGTCGATGCGGATGTCTGCGTCGGTCGTTACGGATGTCTGCATCGGTCGGTGCGGATGTCTGCGTCGGTCGGTGCGGATGGTGAAAATAAAGCGAAAGCGGAGGTTAATGCCTCCGCTTTCGCTGTTTTATATAGGTTGTTTGGTTGGTGCAGCGGAGACCGCTGCACCCCCTTTGGTTTGTATTGATGGCTTGGTTGGTGCAGCGGTTGTTTCCCACAGAATTTCCACTCTAAGTTAGCATATAAAAACTCCCACAGAATGCGCAGAGCACACAGAACCTTCTTACTAAAAGTCTCTGTGTAAATCTGTGGGAGCCTCTTCTCAGCAGAAGGTTCTGTGTAAATCTGCACATCCGCTTTCTATGTTAAAATCCAAATGTTTTGACCATTATTTTCATTTTAAGCTGAG
>OGDD01002326.1_pt1 | contig 11840 bp, 10 predicted proteins | sample 1570301 | NCBI WGS metagenome assembly OGDD01 (sample SAMEA2581971, study PRJEB24529) | metagenome | biome: Human gut stool | place: China | collected 2011 | reverse complement strand
GGCGACCACCGAGATCTACACTCTTTCCCTACACGACGCTCTTCCGATCTTGGACCGTATCACCCGCCTGGAAGTAAACCTCCAGCACCTCGCCGCTCATCTTCGGCATGACGCTCGCGCGGGACTGCGGCTCTACCAGTCCGGTCAGATCCGTGTACAAGCTGATGTCCTGACGAACCGGATTTTCTACTCTTACGGTTGGACGGGATTCATATTCCACCGCCGTATTCTTATGACCGCATCGGGACAAAACGACAGCGCCAACAACTACAATCGCAGCCAGCGCCAGAATCTTTCCTCTTTTTTTCATAATTTCCTCCATCTATGCTTGTTCTTGGTAAAAATTTTTCTCAGTCTATATTTTACTCATCTCGTATACACTTTGCCACTCCCAAGTTCGGACAGGTGTGTACACAAATTCGCCAAAATGTATCTATCCATGTTCATCTTTTTTTCATGGCACCCGAATTCTCCTGCCGCTGACCGTTTTTTCCGGGTACATGACAGCAAAAACGCAGAAAAAACCAACCAAATACCGCTGATTCCTCCTGCGTTTCCTTGTTCCATTTTCTAATTGATAATAATTCGTAACTGTTCAGTACCTTCACAGTCACGCGCAGACCTACTGAACAGTTACAATAATTCTCAAAACTGCCGGAAACCTGCTTTCCTAACGGACCTGCATAGGGTCACGCCCGGTGCATTTGCGGATCACGCTCATGAACGTGGCGACGCGCTCCTTCACATCCGCCTCATCCTTAAACGGCGCGTCAAACGCAACTCCCATAACCGAGAAAATGATGATCTGCACCGCCATCGCCGCCTCCGGCATCGTCAGGTTCTTAAACATACCAATCCGCTCCAGATGGTTATAAAAATACTGGTACACCTTTTCTCCCATCTGACGGCGCAGCGCCATGAACTGTACCGACTCGGACAATGCCCTGATATGCTTCTGATTTTCCATGATATACATATACAGCTGTGTCAGCGCCTTCTCCGGATCTGGCTGGCTCATCGTCTCTTCCATGACGCGCTTCATCTCGCGTTCCATCCGGTATTCCATCAAATCATATATATCTTTAAAGTAATAATAAAATGTTTTTCTTGTGATCCGGCTCCGCTCGACCAGCGCCGTGACCGTGATCTTCTCGACCGGTCTTTCCGACTCCAGCTCGATATAAGCCTCTACAATCCGTTCCTTCGTATTTCCCTGCTGCATACTCTTTTCCTCCGGCAAACCGTTGTTGTTTAAGTATAGTTTATAATTCAACAAACTGCAAGTATTGCCTGAAATTTCCATGTTCCTACTATGAATCCGCGTTACTGTTCACGGATAGGCACTTTTGGAACCGAAAGTGCCGTAAGAAAACGTGCTTACTTGTGAACAGCAGCCGATACGGCCGGTCCGATTTCGTGTTTCACACGCCCTTCCACCTGCGGCAGTTTCTGCGAGTATACAACCACCCGGTCGCCTTCCAGTATCTGCGTACCGCCGTCTGGAATGATGATCTGGCTGCCCCGCTTTATCATCACAATGATCGTATTCTTATAGAAGCGCGCCTCCGCGATCTTCTTACCACACCAGCGGTGATCGGGTGTCATCAAAATCTCTTTTAAAAGGATTCCCTGGCTGTCCGTAAAGCCCTCTGCACCCAAGACGACGGTATCCCCTTCCTGAATTACAGTCTGTCCTTTGGGCACAATCGTCTGCGCGCCGCGCCGGATCACTGTGATTAACATACCCGGAAGCATCTCGATCTCACAGATTTTACGGTTTTTCCACGGATGATTGTCCCCGATCGGAAGCTGCACGAACTGAATCTGCATATCGCCCGTATAGTCCGAGAACGTCCGCATGACATCGGTCGAGTTGTCAATCATGTCACATTTTTCTGCCACCTTCGGAAGCAGCGAACCCTGAAAAATGATGGAAAATAAAACAACGCAGAACACAATGTGGAATATATCATATTTCATATATCCCTCACTGAGCGTCGCCATGATCGCAAATACGATTGATGCCGCACCGCGCAGACCCGCCCAGGAAATAACCAGATACTGCCCGATCGGCGGTTTCGACGGCGCGGGCAGCAAGCCAACCGCCGCCGGACGCGCCACAAATGTTAAAAACAATGCGATTGCGATCGACGGAAGCACGATCGACGGCATCTGCGAAGGAAACGCCAGAAGTCCCAGTAAGAAAAACAGAAGCATCTGCATCATACCGGTAAACGCATCAAAGAAGCCAACCAGCGCTTTCTGGTTCTTCAGCTCCTGATTTCCGAGGATAATACCGGTCAAATACACACTTAAGTAGCCATTTCCGCCAATCTGGGATGCAAGCGCGTAGGAAATGATTGCCGCCGCAAAGACAAAGATCGTGTCAAATCCCTCGCCATAAAAGGCATACCGCTTTAAAAGCCATGTCACCAGAAACGCGATCGCCGCGCCGGTCAAAAGCCCGAATGCGAGCTGGCGGATCAAAAGCAGAACCGCCGAACCGCCGCTCACACTCCCCGTCATCGCAGACAGCAGAATCACCGTCATCATGTACGCAAACGGGTCGTTGCTTCCGCTCTCTAACTCCAGCATGGATGCCGTGCCGTATTTGAGGTTCAGCTTGCGCGAACGCAGGATCGAGAACACGGATGCCGCATCGGTCGATCCAAGAACTGCGCCGAGAAGCATTCCTTCCATCAGTGCCATCTTAAGCACCAGATGACAGAACAGGCCGGTCAAAAGCGCCGTCAGCACTACACCCACCGAGGATAACAAAATCGACCGCCCCGCGACCGGCTTCGCCTCACTCCAGCGCGTGCCGAACCCGCCGTAAAACATGATAAAAATCAGTGCCACCGAGCAGACCTGTTCCGCCAGTGCAAAATTGCCGAATGGAATCTTAAAAATACCGTCCGATCCAAACAGCATTCCCAGCATAATAAAAATAAACAACGTCGGCACCCCCAGCCGCCCCGAAAGACGGCTTCCCGCGATGCAGACAAGGATAATAATCGCTACGACCAGAAGCGCAAATGAAGTTGAAATATGTATCATTCCTTTCTATGTTTAGTAGGTATCATAAATGTGGTGTTTTTATAATGATACAATATCTCTATGCCTCTTTCGTGTTAAGATTCCATTAAAAAGAGGAAATCTTACAGCGACAGATCTCCCTTCGCCCGCGCCCTCCGGTCGCGGATCGACTGGATCACCGGCACCAGGAACATTGCGACGATACCGCCCGCAAATCCATTGTTATAGAGGTTCATGCCCCCATACACGATCCCGACATTGAGCGCCACCGACGCGTGCAGAAAACCGGCTAACACGCCGCATAAAATTCCAAACTCTCCGGCGATCGGCGCCAGCGTCGTGGAAAAGAGCAGCGCCAGAAGTGCCGACGGATTCGTGATATCCCACGCCCGGACGGTGGTCGCAATGCAGACGCCCGCCCTGATCGGGAAAATATTCCGCAAATGTTTTCCAGTCGCACTGAATCCAACGATGGTAAAGATTCCGCCGATCGTCGGTCCATTTAGGTTTCCACCGACTGCCAGCACAAAGAAGGTCGCAAACAGACCATTGAGTCCCATGTTGAGAAGCGTCACCGCACCGCCCAATTCCAGCAGGTAATCGGTACCGCCGATTCCCGTTGTCGCAAGGAGTTTTTCATACCCTAAAAGCGTATCTTTTCCGCGCCACAGCACTGCCACCACCGACATGCCTGCAAACAGGACAAATAGCAGCCCTAAAAGCATCGCATCATTGCCGGAGGACCAGATAAGACGCGCCTCCGTCTCAATTCCAAAGGACTTAAACGTGGAGACCAGGACCGTCGCAATGATGCCAGAGGCAAATCCCACATTATAAAGGGAATATCCCTTATGGGCATAGTGGGAATGCGTCGCGAGCGGTGGAAGCACGAATCCGATACAGATTCCCACCAGAATCGTCACACAGAAGCGCTGCCAGAGCGGCAGCTCCACCACGTGCATCAGCTGTGTGATGATCGGAGACAGGCTCGTTCCGTAGATGCCGACATAAATATAGTTGGATAAGTGCATTTTATGATATTTTGCATAGAGAAATACACCCAGAAAAATCGCCCAGATATTCATCAGATTTTTTCCGAACAAAGAGAATCCAAACATCAGACAGCAGGATGTGATCGTATGCCCGTCCATCTCCATCCCAAGACTATAGACAAAGTAGATGCTGATAAGCGCCATCATCCCGGCATTGACAAACGCGGCTCCCATGCCGCCGACCGCAATATAATCGGTGATCAGGAAATCCGGTTCCCTTATGATTTCATAGATACCAGTCACAATGGAGTCAAACGGCTGTATAATCAGCCCCACTGAAATGAAATAGATCGGAATCAGTGCCAGAAGAAAGAATTTCATCTCTCTGGACAGAGATTTCACTGTAGTCATATACGCACACCTTTCAAAAAAGGGATGCAAAAAAGATTCCGCATCTTTGCACCCCCGACTGTTAACATTCTATAAAAATGGTTACTATTCTATTGTATTGGATTTTCAACTGTTTTGCAACTGATTTTTTTCTCACTGTAACCCGTTATGAAACCCGTCCGACAGAACCGGCTGCCCCCATTCTCATGTGAAATTGTTACTCTTCCTCCGGCGCACTTCCCAGCACATAACCGCGCTCTTCCAATATTTCGCGCAGCTCATCAACCACCGCCCCCAGCTCTTTACCTTCCTGGTCGATCGTGATTCCTGCGTATTTCTCAAAATACGAGATCCTCTCATGGTAGAGATCCAGAAGTGTCATGCCGTCTTTCAGCGCCACGCCGCGGTCCTTGACATCGCCGACGCGTTTTACCAGCTCGTCATAAGTAATTTTCAGATAGACAACCAGTCCGATGGATTTTAAATGTTCCATCGCTTCCTTTCCGTAGATCACGCTGCCCCCCGGTGCGATGACCGCCTGCTCGGCTTCCACCCCCGCGTTGACGCGATTCTCCACATCGAGAAATCCATCCAGTCCCTGTTCTTCGATGATCTCGCGCAGACGCTTACCTTCCTGTTCCTGAATCAGCAAATCCACATCTATAAAGGAATAGCCCAGTCTCTTTGCTAAAAGCACTCCGACCGTGCTCTTTCCTGCGGACGGCATACCAATCAGGGTTACATTATTTTTCATCTTTGGCACCTCTTCTTTTTCTTTACACTCCATCCAAATGTTCCAAGAAGCTCTGAAAGCCCATAATAGCCGCCATGCGAATACACAATCGGTTCCGCCTTTGCAAGCTCCAGGCTGCCGCGCTCGTTGAGCCACTGCTCGTCCACGCTGACACCCGTTACCTCTGCCAGAAACATATGATGTGACCCCAGTTCCTTGACTTCGGTCACCCGGCACTCGATCGCGACCGGGCTTTCGGCGATCACCGGCGCCTTCACCGTCTGCGCCGGAACCGGTGTGAGCCCTGTCTCCTTCCATTTATCCACATTCCTGCCGGAGCGGACGCCGCAGTAATCGGTCGCATACGCCATCGACTCCGTCGCCAGGTTGATGACAAACTCACCGCTCTCCCGCAGCATATGGTAAGAATAGCGCTCCGGGCGCACCGAAATGTACGCCATCTGCGGGTTCGTACAGATCGTGCCCGTCCAGGCAATCGTGATGATGTTGCTGTTTCCTTCGCAGTCCGCCACTGTGACCAGCACCGCCGGAACCGGATAAATCATATTGCCCGGCTTCCACTGGGCGCGCGGTCCCGGAGTGTTCCGGATCTCCATCCGTTTTTTCAACTGTCCTTCCGGGTTCTGCCTTGCTCCTCCCCGGCGACGCTCTTCTGGCTTTCCAGCCGCTCTCTTCTGTGCCATCCCTATATCCTCTTAATCGTTGTCCGGGAGAAGTTTGATCCGGACCATGATCTGTTTCACCATGCTTCCTTCCGGCAGGCTCATATCATCGATATGCGTCTGTGCCGGCAGATCGCCCTCTTCCTCCAGCTCCAGGCTGATCCAGTTGTACGCTGCCTCCCGCGCATTTTCCACCGCATCCTCCAGATCCGGACCTTCCGCCTCGCAGCACTCCAAATCCGGGAAATATGCATCATACCCTTTTCCATCTTTCTTAGGCGTAAAAACCGCCGGATATACAAATGTCATGGTATCCTTCCTTTCCGTCCGACCTTCCTGCCCTGCACGAACTATCACTGGATTTTCCGTATGAAACAATCCCGTCCGCGCACTGTCACCTGATTTACTGCTCCAGTGTCACTGTCAGTGCCGGAATCAGCTGTTTCTTTCTGGAAACAACGCCCGGCAGTGTTGCCGTCTGCTTCAGCTCTTCATTTGCATCACCTACGTGGAACGCATCTGCCACAACCTGTGCCGCCCCCTGTCCAACACAGAGAAGTTCGGTCGTCTCCGTCAGGATATTCGTCAGCATGAAGAAGAGCATATCCAGACCTTCGTCCTCACGCGCCTTCTCCATAAACGGCAGCATACGGTTCTTCAGCTTTCCAAGCTCCTCTGCATTCAGGGAGTTGATCTGACCGACGCCGAAGTTTGTCTTTCCAGCTGAGAATTTCTTGAAATCCAGATACAGAATCTCTGCATCGCTCTTGCCCTTTAACTCGCTGCCTGCCTCAAACATCTGGTTTGCGAACTCATCCAGCTTGATGCCTGCCATCTCAGCCAGAGAAACCGCTGCTGCCCGATCCATCGGTGTGCAGGTCGGAGAACGGAACAGAAGCGTATCGGAGATGATCGCACTGCAGAGCAGACCTGCGATGGTCTTGTCGATCTCCAGCCCCTGTTCGCGGTACATCTGGAAGATGATTGTTGCCGTACAGCCGAGCGGCTGGTTACGGAAGAAGACCGGTCCGACTGTCTCCACAGTACCCAGACGATGGTGGTCAATCAGCTCCAGGATATTGGCATTCTCGATGCCGTCTACCGCCTGGCCGCGCTCATTGTGATCGACCAGAATCACGTTCTTGCCGCGCGCACCCAGTAAGTTACGGCGGGAAATCAGGCCTTTGTATTTGCCTTCTTTATCGAGTACCGGGAAATGACGGAAACGCTTGCTTGCCATCACATCCTTAATATCATCGATGAAATCATCTGTATCAAAGGTGATCAGCTTCTCAGTCTTCATGAAATAGCTGATCGGCATACTCTGGTTAATGAGACGGGCTGCCGTGTAGGTATCATACGGAGTTGTGATGACGGTACAGCCGCGCTCCTGTGCCAGTTTTTTGATCGTCATGGAAACGCCAGCGCCCTCACACACGATGATACAGCTTGCACCCATCTCGATCGCGCACAGCTGTGACTCATAGCGGTTGCCGAGGATAACCAGGTCGTTCTCTTCAATATAATATTCCATCATATCCGGATTAGCTGCCGCAATCAGGACTTTTCCTTTATCAAAGTACTCTTTCTCATCGCCAACAAAAATCGCGCCCTCCAGGGTCTCGATGATATTTGCATACTGGGTGCATGCTTTGGAAAGAATGCTGCTGTCGTATACATTCATATAAGAACGGGTAATATCGCCGACTGTGATCAGACCTTCCAGTATATTCTTATCGGTAACAGCCGGAAGTGTTACCAGACCATCCTCCTGCATCAGGTTCCATGCTTTTCTCAGGGAAATATTCTTGGAAACACCTGGAGTCTCGCGGATCTCAATATCCTTGACCTGCGTTTTGACGGATTTAATCAGTTTCGGCACAGCTACCTTAAAGTAATCCAGTACGAAGGTTGTCTCCGGGTTCAGTTCTCCGGCACGGCACGGTACATATTCGCCGCCCGTCTGAAGTGTTTTGAAATTCGCATAGCCGATTGCAGAACAAATCGAATCCGTATCCGGGTTTTTATGTCCAATTACAATCGTTTTCTTTGCTTTTTCTGCTGCCATTTTTTCCTCCTGATTCGCACCGTGCGCTGCAAATTCTGCCATTTTTCTTTCTATCCTCTGTTTTGATAGAGAAACCTCTGATTCATGAAACTTTTTTGTACAAAATCGCCAATTTTCATAATCTGTTTACACGGTGTTCATATTTTATTCATATCTTATTTTTATACTAAAAGCATAAAAGATTTCACTTTTTAAATTTGTTTTATAGTAATTTTGCACATAGATTTTTCATAATTGCCCCGGATGCTTGACCGCTCCGGGGTCTCCTCTTGTCTACAGCATATTTTCGTCATATCTGGACGTTTTTCTATCTCTATTTCCTTCAAACGTCCAGACCATTTACCCTGCACTCTGTCACTCAAAACAAGGCGCCTAATCTAAGATCAGTCTCGCCGCCCCATAGATACCTGCGTCATTTCCCAATGTTGCCAGGCGAACCTCGCCCTTATTCTCAGAGATCGGGGTCAATTCACGGTAATAGCGGTCAATCCAATCCGTTAAAAAAGTCCCCGCCTTTGACACGCCGCCTCCGATGACAAAAATCTCCGGATCCACGGTCATCGAAATAGTCGCCAGCGCCCATCCGAGATAATAGCACACGGTGTCCATAACCTCCAGCGCCAGTGAATCCCCAGCTTTTGCCGCATCCAGCACATCTTTTGCGGTGATCGCATCACCGTAGGCACGCATCACCGACGCATCCGGCTTTGCCACCATCTTCCGTCTCGCTTCCCTGGCGATACCGGTCGCGGACGCTACCTGTTCCAGGCAGCCGTGTCCGCCGCAGTTGCAGGTTTCTTTCTCGCCCTCGCGGATATGGATATGACCGATCTCGCCGCCCAGTCCGTGGCGTCCTGCAACGATCTTCTGATCGTGTACCACGCCGCCGCCGACACCGGTTCCCAGCGTCACCATCACGATATCATGGCAGCCCTTGCCGCCGCCCTGCCACATCTCGCCGAGCGCCGCCACGTTAGCATCATTACCGGAGCGGACCGGCATTCCATCTAATAACTCACTCAAAATCTTCTGCGGGTTCAGATCGCGCCATCCTAAGTTGACGCAGACCTCCACATAGCCGTCCGGCTGCACCGGTCCCGGAAATCCCATGCCTGCGCCGATCACGGCATCCATCGGAATTCCCCGCTCGTTCAATTTCTTCCTGATCGAAGCGGCTACATCCGGAAGAATGTACGCCCCATTCTCTTCCTTGCGGCTCGGAACCTCCCACTTATAAACAAGCGTTCCGTCCGTCTCAAAAAGACCAATCTTAACCGTCGTTCCACCGACGTCTATCCCAATACATTTTTTTTCCATGTCTGGATCCCTTCCCTTACGGCTGCACTGGCAGCCTTTCTTCTATGCCCTCATCTTTTTTCTGCGCTGGCTCTTATTATACGCAATGCATCCCCGTTTTGCAAGGTTTGGAAAGCAAAATACACCTGCCTGCCGGAGAAAGGCGCATTTCTGCTTAAGCGGTACCGCATTCTTTTCTGCCGACAGACAGGTGCCTGTCTTTTATCTTATTTTTTTACCAAAATCAGCATTATTTCAGGCTCTTAGCCACCTCTACCACATGCTCAACGGTAAAGCCGAACTTCTTGAACAGAAGCCCTGCCGGTGCGCTGGCGCCGAAACTTTCCATCGCGATGATCTTGCCGTCTAAGCCGGTGTACTTGTCCCAGCCGAAGCTTCCAAGCGCCTCTACTGCTACACGGCGGCGTACTTCTCTCGGAAGTACGGACTCCTTGTACTCCTCGCTCTGCTCCTCGAACAGATCCATACACGGCATGGAGACAACGCGGACTTTCTGACCTTCTGCTGCCAGAGTCTCTTTTGCATGAACCGCCAGAGCTACCTCGGAACCGCTGGCAATCAGAATTAACTCCGGTGTGCCCTCGCAGTCGTCGATGATGTAGCCGCCCTTTAATGCCTCACGGCTGCTGCCTGCCATCGGCTCCAGATTCTGTCTGGTCAGCACCAGTGCGGTCGGTGTGTGCTCAGAAGTAACAGCACTGTACCAAGCTGCCTCTGTCTCGGTCGCATCGCACGGGCGGAATACATGGAAGTTCGGCATCGCACGCAGCGCTGCCATCTGCTCGATCGGCTCATGGGTCGGTCCATCCTCGCCAACGCCGATACTGTCATGCGTAAATACATAGGTCAGCGGCACGCCCATCAGTGCAGACAGTCTTGCCATCGGTTTGCAGTAATCACTGAATACAAAAAAGGTCGATACATACGCACGCAGACCGCCGTGCAGCATGATGCCATTTCCGATCGCTGCCATCGCAAGCTCGCGGACACCGAAGTGCAGGTTGCGTCCAGCTCTGTCCTCCTTGGAGAAGTCGCCCGCATCCTTCATGTTGGTCTTGTTGGACGGTGCTAGGTCAGCAGAACCGCCAAACAGGTTCGGCAGAACATCCTTGATGTAGTTGATCAGGCGTCCGGAGATCGCACGGCTTGCTTCCGGTTTCTCCTGTTTTGCCCAGAATCCGGCGTCATCTTTCAGCGCCTCGCCCGCCTTTGCATTGTGATACTGGTTCCAGAGCGCTTCCATCTCCGGATATTCCTCGCAGTAAGCGGCAAACATCACGTTCCATGCAGCTTCTACCTCTGCCTTCTGCTCTGCGATCTCGGAGTAGTTTTTGTATACCTCTTCCGGTACGAAGAACGGCTCTTCGCTCGGCCAGTTTAAGTTCTTTCTGAGTGCTTCCACATTCTCCACGCCCAGCGGCTCGCCGTGTGCGCTCGCCTTGCCCTGTTTTGCCGGGCAGCCGAAGCCGATCTGCGTCTTGATGGTGATAAAGGACGGATGCTCGGTATCTGCCTTTGCAGCCTCGATCGCCTTGCCGATCGCGTCGATATCATTGCCGTCTTCTACAGTGATCGTCTGGAAACCAAATGCCTGCATACGCTCCTGTACATTCTCACGGAATGCGATGTCGGTGCTTCCCTCGATGGAGATGCGGTTGGAATCATAGAGAACAATCAGCTTGGAAAGTCCCAGGGTACCTGCCAGAGAGAATGCCTCAGAGGAAATGCCTTCCATCATACATCCGTCGCCGCCCAATACATAGGTGTAATGGTCAACTACCGGATAATTTTCTTTGTTGAATACGCTTTCCAGATGTGCCTCAGCCATCGCCATGCCGACTGCCATACCCATACCTGCGCCCAGCGGACCGGTCGTCGCCTCAACGCCAACGGTATGACCATATTCCGGATGTCCCGGAGTCTTGGAATCTAACTGGCGGAAGTTCATCAGATCTTCTTTGGAAAGATTTCCGTAGCCAAACAGGTGCAGCAGAGAGTACAGCAGCATGGAACCATGACCGCCGGATAAGATGAAACGGTCTCTGTTCTCCCACTTCGGGTTAGCTGGGTTATGGTTCATATGATGTGCCCACAGTTCATAAGCCGCTGCTGCACATCCCAGCGGAAGTCCCGGATGACCGGAATTTGCCTTCTGGATTGCGTCTGCGGATAAAATCCGGATCGCGTTTACGGATAATGTGTCAATCTGATTCATAAGTAACCTCCTGCTATGTATCTTAATTTTAAAAACTAAACGTGTGTTATTTGAGGCGGATCTCGCGCATCCGGTCGCCGCCGCTGATAATCAATGAATTGAACGCGCGGCCGCGTGTTACCTGCGCCACAGAGAAATCAAACTCCCCGGCAAACCGCTCCTTGCCGGACAGACTGTAGACCCGACAGGAATTTTCGTTATTTAGGATGACGAAATCGCCCTGTATATTTATGTTACGCCACGAATACGAGAAATCTGCCGTACCCATAGCGGTTCCATCGGATTTAAACATGCTCAAACGGCTCTCACTTCCGCCCTCGGTGTTGTCCGAGATGACCGCCACATAGTCCTTCGAAGATCGGAAGAGCGTCGTGTAGGGAAAGAGTGTAGATCTCGGTGGTCGCCG
>OGDD01002312.1_pt1 | contig 11905 bp, 9 predicted proteins | sample 1570301 | NCBI WGS metagenome assembly OGDD01 (sample SAMEA2581971, study PRJEB24529) | metagenome | biome: Human gut stool | place: China | collected 2011 | reverse complement strand
CTTTATGGGCCACTATTCTTTTCTCAGGCTTTGCACTTGAAGTGATAATTCGCCTGGTTAAATTAATGGTCCTTGGGTGCGGATTTATTTTCAAACATCTCAACAACATTTCTTACCGTTTGGAGATTTTTGTAGCCATACCTTGTTGTGGGTTCGAGCATTGCACCTTCTGCCCATTCGTTCCATGCATTAATGTAAACATACTGTTCTGACTGCTTGTGGTTTTTCATCGTCCATTCAATATTTCCACTAAGCCATTTTTCAAATGAGTCGTCACCCATATTGAAAACAAAACCGCCAGAATAATTCTTCCGCGGCGTATTATCCCAGGAAGGAAAACAGCAGCGGAATATTTTATACGGTACGTCCGTTATGAATTTCCCCGAATCAATCCAGTTCTGTATATCCACTACATGCATTGTGGAATTGAGATTGAACCATTTGATGTTTTCGGACTCTGGAACAGATCCCATGACTCCGTGAGGAGGAAACTCAATCAAACCTTCCAAACCGTACTCCTCAGGATCGGAGAAGCTAACAGCATTTGTGCCTAAGAAATAAAAACCAGGGAACCCATGCTTTTTGGCATTGCTATCCAGAGAGGCGAGGAACTTTTTAAAAAGGTCCTTTTGAAATAGATGAGGCCGGTAGATTGCCAATATTGGCCGGTTATCTATTTTTTCGTATCTGGGGTCTGAAATATATGGCAGAATATCCTCAAAAAAGAGATCAAAATCTTTTTCTGTCAGATCCTGTTTAAGGATAATCTCAGCGTTTCCACCGTCCCAACGCTTTGACCAGTTTTCATTTGCCCACATAAGATGAAAACTAAACTTGAGATCTGATGCCAAAAACAAATCCAAGGGTTCATCAAGAATTTTTTTACCAGAAAACCAATAATAGTAAAAACAAAACCCATCAATCCCGTATTTTTTAGCCAGTTCTACCTGTCGGTTTATAGAGTCAATATTGGTTAAATTATAAAAACCAAGATCATACGGAATTTTTGGTTGGTAATGACCAAAAAACTGAGGAGAAGCTGCCGCAACATTCGTCCATTCCGTGAATCCTTTCCCATAATTTTCATCATTCTCAGGAATGGCATGAAACTGAGGTAAATAGTAGGCGAAAATTTTAGGTGCTTTTGATGACTTTTCGACGGTATCTGATGCTTCTTTTATAAAATAATTTTTATTGGTGTCCAGATCAAATCGCCATTCTGAGTATTGCTTAAGATCGGACTCCTCCTTGTGAGGAATGGATGACGCCTCGTCACGGAGATTGGCAGTCTGCGCCGCCAAAATCCTAGCTTGTTGCCGGGCCCGGATTTTTTCCCGTAAATTTCTTCTATATTTTGCGATAGGAATGAATTTTACAAGAGAAAATAATGTGTTATCGTTCATAAAAAATCTGTTGCAAACCGAAGGAACACAACTGTAAATGGATACTGAATAGCCGTACTTGGTTATTATATCAGGGACTTTTTTGGTTTTTTGTTATCTTCATCCCCTGTACCGGCGCCATTCATCATAGGACACTTTCTCTTACCTAAAATTTTTTTAGGGAGAGAGCTTTGACGATGAAAAACGAGGATCCTTTAAGAGCCATTCGTGCGACTAGTCGTATGACTAGTTCTGATTCGGGAACCTCGGAAATTGAGGTCAAAAAATTAGTTTCGGAAGGACTTTCAGATCTTTCTGGCGATGGTGCCGTGATGGCTGATGATGAGCCTCCGGTGATTGTCGACAGGGAAACCAGGAAACACTGGACTGCAGAATAAAATCTGGCGATCGAAAGCTAAGAAAGGGGTATTGGCATTGGGGACACAGCGAGGGAAAGAAGACTGTCTCCGCCACCCAGTACGCCCAGGCGCTGGATGACATCCAGCGCCTGCGCTCTGAACCTAATATCGGGCGGGCTACTGGGTAAGGCGCACCGCCCTTTTTTGTCTTGATTCAGGACATCCGGGGTGACTCCGGACGCCTGAAGAAAGAATCCGTCTCTCGTCCGAAACTCAGAGACTCGCGCGGAGAACGGCGAGGACCGCTTCCTTATCCATCGGGACGAAGGCGTACTTGTAGTCCCCGACCCAGGCCGTAGTGACGTGTTCCGCCATCGCTTCAAAGTGCGAGTCGTCGATCCCGAAGTCCTTCAGTGTCTGCGTGATGCCGATCGAGCGGAAGAATGCCGCGGTCTTTTCGATCGCCTTCTTCGCGTTCACTTCAACACCATCCGCCGGATTGAGACCGAAGACATTCACGCCGTACTGCGCGAACTTCGGGGCGACGAGCGCGGGGTCCGTATCCAGGCACCACTGCATCCAGTGCGGGGTGATGATCGCAAGGCCGACACCGTGCGTAATGTCGTACCAGGCAGACACCTCATGCTCAATCCCGTGGCAGGGCCAGGGGGACGGGGAGCGGCCAAGCGACAGAAGTCCGCAGCAGCCAAACGAGCTTGCGGCGAAGATTGCGCCTCGAAATTATTCGGCTCCTTGATCGCGATCGGACCGAAGTGCATCACGGTCTTCAGCATGGATTCGCAGAAGCCGTCTGAGAGCATCGACGCCTCACGCACGAAATACTGCTCAAACGTGTGCGACACGATATCCGCGACGCCCGCCGCGGTCTGGTTCGCGGGGACGGTGAACGTGTACTCCGGATCCATGATCGACGCGACCGGGAAGCAGCCGTTCACGGGGAGCTTCTCTTTCGTTTCCTCATTCGTGATCACGCCGCCGAAGTCGTACTCGGAGCCCGTCGCCGCGAGCGTGATGACATCAAACACCGGAAGGGGCTTACCGACACGCTCCGGGTGCTTCACGAGATCCCAGGGGTCGCCGTCATAATTCGCGCCGAGCGCGATCGCCTTCGCGCAGTCGAGCACCGAGCCGCCGCCGATCGAGAGGATGAATTCGACGCCTTCTTTCTTACAGAGCGCCACGCCTTCCCGCACCGACTCAATCTTGGGGTTCGGGGCGATACCGCCGAGTTCCACGACGTCGCAGCCAGAGTCCGCGAGGATCTTCTTCGCTTCGTCGTAAAGCCCGATCCGCTTGACGGACCCGCCGCCGTAGGCGAGCAGCACCTTCTTCCCGTAACCCTTGATCAGGTTCCCGAGTTCCGCGATCCGGCCCTTGCCGAAAACGAGGTGAGTCGGAAGGTAAAGGTCATAAGACTGAATCATGTTCTTTTCCTCTCTCTTTTTAGAGACGCCGTTACAGATGACACCCCGGCGTCACGCATCAAAAAATGTCACCGCTCGATCCAAAACGGATAGACCGCGCGGCGGACAGCGGACACTCTATAGGCAATAGCAGAACGCTGTGAGGCTATGAAGTGGGATTTAGGTCTTACTTGCCTGATTTTCTCATCGATTCGCCGGAATCCTCAAAAAAAGAGAAAAACGGGCAATCAGTAAAGATTGCCCGTTTCTCTTCAGAAAGCGTTTTCCCGCCGCGCGGGTTCTTCAGTCTTCCTCCCCTCCTCCGCTTCTCAATGAGGCGGAGGAGAAGAGATGAAACCTCAACGCGGAGTGGAGCCCTGAAATCAGAGGCTCGCCTTCAGGATCTCAACGACCGCCGCGTGATCAAGCGGCGCGATTGCGGTGCTGAAGTCACCGAACCAGGCCTTCGCGACGTGATCCGCCATTTCGTCGAAATGAGTGTCATCGATCCCGAAGTCCTTAAGGGTCTGCGTGATGCCGATCGACCGGAAGAATTCCGCGGTCTTTTCGATCGCTTTCTTCGCGTTCGCTTCCACGCCGTCCGCGGGGTTGAGCCCGAGGACATTCACGCCATACTGCGCGAGGCGAGGCGCGACAACCGAGGGGTTCGCTTTCAGCGAATACGCCATCCAGTGCGGGGTGATGATCGCGAGACCAACGCCATGCGTAATGTCGTACCAGGCCGAAACCTCATGCTCAATCCCGTGGCAGGGCCAGGGGGACGGCGTGCGGCCAAGCCCAAGGAGCCCGCAGCAGCCAAAGGACGACGCGGCGAGCACTTCGCCCCGGGCCTCAAAGTTTGTGGGATCTTTGAGGGCAATCGGACCGAAATGCATCACGGTCTTCAGCATGGATTCGCAGAAGCCATCCGAAATCATTGAGCCTTCCGCCACGATGTACTGCTCAAAGGTGTGCGAAAGGATGTCCGAAATTCCGGCCGCGGTCTGGTTTGCGGGGACCGTGAACGTGTACTCGGGGTCGAGGATCGAGGCCACCGGGTAGCAGCCGCCGACAGAGAGTTTCTCCTTCGTTTCTTCGTTTGTGATCACACCGCCGCCGTCGTACTCAGAACCGGTTGCCGCAAGCGTAATCACGTCAAAGATCGGGAGGTGACGGCCGATACGGTCGTTATGGATCACGAGATCCCAGGGGTCGCCGTCGTAGAACGCGCCGCAGGAGATCGCTTTCGAGCAGTCGAGGGTGGAACCGCCGCCGATCGAAACGATGAACTCAATGCCTTCCTTCTTGCAGATCTCAACACCCGCGCGCACCGACTCGATCTTCGGGTTCGGGGCAATGCCGGAGAGCTCAAAGATTTCGCAGCCCGCGTCCGTGAGGATCTTCTTCACGGTGTCGTAGAGACCGATACGCTTGACGGAGCCGCCCCCGTAGGTCAGCAGCACCTTCTTCCCGTACCCTTTAATGAGGTTACCGAGTTCCGAAACACGGCCCTTCCCGAAAACGAGATGGGTCGGAAGATACAAATCGTAAGACTGAATCATGACTATTCCTCTCAAAAACCGGCCGCGTCCCGTCAGACCACAAACGGAAAAGAGCCGGCGGTAAAACAAAAACTGTTGGGCTCCGTCCCCTCTCTGAACCCAGCGTCACTGTAGAACGATTAAAAAAATAACGCGAGACGGAGCTTCTATTCATCTCCCGGAGGGGCGGACATGCTGATTCGAATCCATCCCCTCCCGGAAATCGATCTCTTAGAGCGACGCCTTCAGGATCTCAAGGATTCCCTCGCGGCCGAGCGGCGCGAAGGTGTACGGAGGACGACCCGCGAACCAGGTGGTCATCGCGTGATCCGCCATTTCGTCGAAATGCGTCTCATCGATCCCGAAGTCCTTAAGCGTCTGCGTGATCCCGATCGAACGGAAGAATTCCGCGGTTTTCTCAATCGCTTTTTCGGCATTCACGGCTGCGCCGTCCGCCGGATTGAGACCCAGGACATTCACGCCGTACTGAGCGAACTTCGGAGCGACGACCGCCGGGTTGTTTTTGAGGCAGTACCGCATCCAGGCGGGCGTAATGATCGCAAGACCAACGCCATGCGTGATGTCGTACCAGGCGGAGAGCTCGTGCTCAATCCCGTGGCAGGGCCAGGCACCGGCTTCGCGGCCGACGGCAAGCAGCCGGCAGCACCCAAACGAACTCGCCGCGAGCAATTCACCGCGGGCCTCAAAGTTCGTCGGATCCTTGATCGCGATCGGCGCGTACTTCATTACGGTGCGCAGCATCGATTCGCAGAAGCCGTCTGAGAGCATCGCGCCCTCGGACACAAAGTACTGCTCAAACGTGTGCGAGATGATGTCCGCGGACCCCGCAGCGGTCTGGCTCGCGGGGACGGTAAACGTGTACTCAGGGTCGAGGATCGACGCGACCGGGAAGCAGACCCCGACCGCGCGCTTTTCATTTGTGGCGTCGTTTGTGATCACGCCGCCGCCATCGTAGTCTGACCCCGTCGCCGCGAGCGTCAGCACGTCAAACACCGGGAGGTGCCCCTTCACGCGGTCCCGGTGAATCACGAGATCCCAGGGATCACCGTCATACTTCGCGCCAAGCGCGATCGCCTTGGAGCAGTCAAGGGTCGAGCCGCCGCCGATCGCGAGGATGAAGTCGATCCCCTCTTTCTTGCAGATCTCGACCCCGGCCCGCACGGACTCAATCTTCGGATTCGGCTCAATCCCGGAGAGCTCAAACACCGTGCAGCCTTCAGCCGCGAGCAGCGCCTTCACCTTGTCATAGAGACCGATTCGCTTAACCGAGCCGCCACCGTACGTGAGAAGCACTTTCTTTCCGTACCCGGCAATCAGCTTCGGAAGCTCGGCGATGCGGCCCCGTCCAAACACGAGGTGAACCGGCATATAGAGGTCATACGACTGAATCATGAGACTGTCTCCAATAGAGGTCTGAAGGGAAGTGAGAAAACGGCTGGCGCTCCTGAAGCCCGCCAATCCGATTCCTTCTCCCCTCTTCAGACCGGGAATTCGCCCGAAGGAACACGGGAACCCAGAAGGACATCGATTCCCTCTAGGGGCAAAGCGTGGAACCCCGTGTTCCCGCACGACTGAGATTTTACGAAGGATAGAAAGAGAAAGTTTCTTATTTCTCTATTCTTCTTGCCTCTTTGGATCACGGGGGAGGAGAGCCGGGCGAGAAAAACCGAGGTCCGGCCCCCGGGAACCGGAGAGTAAAAAAATGCCCTGGGAGCACCGAAGGCGCACTCAGGGCTGAGAATGCGGCGTCTGAATCGAGTTCAGAAAGATGAGCCGCAATGAACGGAATGATGAGAATTCTTTTTGTTGTCTAGAGGCTTGAAGTCAGAATCTCAATAATCCCGGCGCGGTCAATCGGGGCGAAGGACTTCGAATAGTCCCCAAACCACGCGGTGAGGACGTGATCCGCCATCTCACCGAAATGCGTGTCATCGATCCCGAAATCACGAAGCGTCTGCGTGATGCCGAGTGACCGGAAGAAGTCCGCGGTCTGCTCGATCGCCTTTTCGGCGTTCACGTCCACGCCATCCGCGGGGTTGAGACCCAAAACGTTGACACCGTACTGCGCGAACTTCGGGGCGACTGCGGCGTGGTTGTGTTCAAGGCAATAGCGCATCCAGTGCGGCGTGATAATTGCGAGACCGACACCGTGGGTGATGTCGTACCAGGCGGAGAGCTCATGCTCGATCCCATGGCAGGGCCAGGCGGACTTCGTGCGGCCGAGCGCGAGAAGCCCGCAGCAGCCGAACGACGACGCCGCGAAGATTTCGCCCCGCGCCTCAAAGTTATCCGGCTCCCGGAGCGCGATGGAGCCGTAGTGCATCACGGTTTTCAGCATCGATTCGCAGATGCCGTCTGACAGCATCGACCCTTCCGCCACGAAATACTGTTCAAACGTGTGGGAGATGATGTCCGACACCCCGGCCGCGGTCTGCTTCGCGGGGACGGTCATGGTGTATGTGAGGTCGAGGATGGAGGCCACGGGGAAGCAGCCGCCGACCGAGAGCTTCTCCTTCGTTTCGTCGTTCGTGATCACGCCCGCGCCGTCGTACTCAGAGCCCGTCGCCGCCATCGTCATCACGTCAAACACCGGGAGCTTCTTCCCGATCCGGTCGCGGTGAATCACGAGATCCCAGGTGTCGCCATCGTACCCCGCGCCGCAGGCGATTGCTTTGGAGCAGTCGAGGACCGAGCCGCCTCCGATCGCGACGATAAAGTCGATCCCGTTTTCCTTTACGATCCGGACACCCTCGCGCACCGACTCAATCTTCGGGTTTGGGGCGATCCCGGAGAGTTCAAAGACAGTGCAGCCTTCCTGATGCAGGATCTCCCGCACGGTGTCATAGAGCCCGATCCGTTTCACGGAGCCGCTGCCGTAGGTGAGCAGTACCTTGCTCCCGTACCCCTTGATGAGACGCGCGAGTTCCGTCACACGGCCCTTCCCGAAAATAAGATGCGTGGGAAGATAAAGATCATAAGACTGAATCATTTTTCATTTCCTCTCAAAGAAGAGAGTGAGGCGGGATGATGAATCTCCATCCGATCACTCCATTCCTATTTGGTTTTCATTCTGCGCAGGAGAGCGGGTTCTCACGGTGATCCGGTGACTCACCGCTCTCCGTCCTGATGAAGGAAATTCTAGGAAGGGAAAGAAAACGCACCGTCCTAAACTGATCGGATTTCTGCGAAATCCAATCAAACGGGTGACGAATCCATAAAAAATGAGGAAACCGGCCGGCTGATCCGAAAGACAAAGAAAACCCCGCGTACCAGGTGAGGCGCCGCGGGGGATGGTATGAAGGGAGGAAAGCGGGATCCGGCTGAACCGGATCCCAGGATTCTGTTTCTCAGAGGCTCATCCGGAGCACCGTGAGGATGGCGTCCCGGTCCATAGGGACGAAGGCTTTCCCGAGGTCACCCCAGCGGGCCTGGATGTGGTCCGCCATTTCGCCGAAGTGGGTGTCATCGATCCCGAGCGCCGCAAGCGTATTCGGGATACCGATCGAGTCAAAGAACTTCCGGGTGTTCGCAATCGCGTCCTTCGCGTTCTCCATCGGGTCGTGGCGGGGATTGAGCTTCCAGACGTTCACCCCGTACTGCGCGAAGCGGGTCACCGTTGTGGGATCGGTCTCAAGGCACCAGCGCATCCAGTTGGGGGTGAGGATCGCGAGCCCGACGCCATGCGTGATGTCGTACCAGGCGGAGAGCTCATGCTCCATCCCGTGGCAGGGCCAGGGGGACGGGGTACGGCCGAGCGACAGAAGCCCGCAGCAGCCGAACGAGCTCGCGGCCAGAATCTCGGCCCGGGCTTCATAATTTGTGGGGTCTTTGACCGCGATCGGGCCGAAGTGCGTCACCGTGCGGAGCATCGATTCGCAGAAGCCGTCAGAGAGCATATTGCCGTCCCGCACGATGTACTGCTCGAACGTGTGCGACATGATGTCCGCGATCCCGGCCGCCGTCTGGTTCGCGGGCACCGTCATCGTGTACTCGGGGTCGAGGATCGAGGTCACGGGGAAGTTCCCCCAGATCGTGAGCTTCTCTTTTGTCTCTTCGTTTGAGATCACGCCGGCGCGGTCATACTCAGACCCGGTCGCCGCGAGCGTAATGACGTCAAAAAGCGGGAGATAGGCTTTGATTTTCGAGGCGTCAAGCACCAGGTCCCACGGATCCCCCGGGTACATCGCGCCGCAGCAGATCGCTTTTGAGGCATCCAAAACAGAACCGCCCCCGACCGCCACGACGAAATCGATCCCTTCGTCCTTACAGAGGCTAACGCCTTCACGGACCGAGGTGATCTTCGGGTTTGGCTCAATCCCCCCGAATTCCGAAACCGAGCAGCCCGCGCTTTCGAGCAGCTCCTTCACCCGGGTGAAGAGCCCTGAGCGCTTCACGGAGCCGCCGCCGTACGTAATCAGCGCCTTCTTTCCGGCTCCCGCCACCGCGTCCTTCAGTTCCGAAATCCGGCCCTTTCCGAAGATCAGGTGGGTCGGCATGTAGAGATCGTAAGACTGGATCATATTTCGCCTCTTCCGCTGTAGTTGCTGAATTTTGAATCACGGGAATTACTCTAACACATTGATATACCGTAAACCCGTGAGTCAGGATAAAAACCTCCGTTGATTGCTCCTTCGTCATGTTAAACGCTTTATCAGAAGAGCGGGGCTATAGGATCCGGAGAGGAGGCGGAACACGTGAATGAGGCATAAAAAACCGAGGCCGCTTCCCCGGGAACGAAGTTAAAAGTATGCCACAGATCATTTGTTTTAAAAAGAGAATTTTCACTGAGGCAGAAAATTTTTGGGACAGGCAAAATAGATCCCGTAACAGGAAGACTGCAAGGCAAAGTTCACAGCAACATGCCAGCCTTCCATCCCAAAAGCCCCGGTGAAGAAACGGCCATGTCGGTACGTTGTAAGAACACCGGGGCTTTTTCATGTCTCCCGTTTTTAGGGAAAGTATCCGCTTTTGATAATTTATTGTGTTGCATAAATAAAATCTGGCTCGTTTTTCCTTAAAAATATCCTGGACGTTATTGTTTTCCTCAAAATCTGGTAGCAGAATGAATACTCTGTGTCACACAGATGCCGGAAAAAGTCACCCTTTTCATGATTAAAAATCTGATGCGGGATCACATTAGAAAGCTGATTTCCTAATGAAATGACATCGGCATTCTTCCAGAACCGCGATTAACGGTTTTCGTAATTTGTTAACGGAGCTGAGTAACTTAGGGATGGCCGCGTCAAGTTCAATTCAGGAATCTAGCTCCTTCGATTACCGATCGTTCTGGATGCTTGCCGTTGCGGTTATCACCCCGATTAATTCGATCGCTGCCCGAAGTCTCCTGATTACCCTGACACCAATTCAGCTGATTGTTATCCGATCATCATCAATCGCCGCCTGCATTCTGCTCTGGGCGATTTTCAGGCGCCGGCCCCTTGCGACACCCTGCGCAGGTCATCAGATTCTGAGAGCCTTTTTTGGGGTTCTAGCTATGTGCTGCTGGTTTTGGTCACTCAATCGGCAGCCTTTGGCCAACGCTACCGCGCTTTTCTATACTTCACCGATTTTTCTGGCCCTTGGAGCCTTCTGGGGATCCTTAAAAAGAAGACAGGACTTACCGTGGGGATCGCTGGGCAGCATTCTTCTGGGGTTCATCGGGATCGTTTTGATCCTCAGCCCCTGCATCCACAACTTTAACCAACAGAATCTCCTTCCGATGCTGGTTTCACTCTTTGGAGGTTTCTGTGCTTCGCAAGCAATTCTCCAAATCCGCCATATGAGAAAGTGGAAGGAGCCCGCTTGGCGTACGGCCATGTATTTTTCGACAATCAGCGCGTTCGGCGCCGCGTTCCTGATTGACTTTGATGATCTCTTTTCTGTTCTTCGGGCAAATGACGCCAGTTTGCCTTATGCGTTGCTGATTCTGATCTTGGTGTGTCTTGCTCTGATGAAGCAGCTGTTTTTCACAATGGCTTTTATGGCGAAGCATATGCTTCTGTCTGCCGTCTTCGAGTATTTCACCATCGCGATTTCTGCTTTATTCGGTCTTTTGTTTTACGAAGAGCATCTGTCTCTATCCGAAATTGCCGGCATCTTCGCCATCATGCTCGCCGGCATCGGCGCCTCTTATCGAGCCAAAACAGACAGCACAAATTAAAGCAAAGGTTTGCTCAAATCCATAGATGAGGCGTGAGAGATGATCTTTGATCTAACCCATTGATGCAGAGGATCATTCTCCAGCCTTTCATGCCAAAAGAGCTTCGGAACAAACTCCCCCTTCTTTTCACCAGGGAGAGGAATCACGCCTAGACGCCCACCTGAATTTGCCTCCAGATAACGCCCCGACGGCTCAGGGATCCAACCCACCGCGTTTGAACCTTCGATATAAAACGAATTCGTGTGAAAGAAGGGACTTTCTATCGTTCTCATACCCCTCTCAGCAAGCTGAAGCCAGGATCGGTAATAGCCGATTTTGCTTGAGGACGGAATAAATTGCGTATAAGGAAGAAGCCAATTCAGCTGGAAACGATTTGACTCTTTCCACCGCCTGTATATCGGGTGTGTGCTGCTCAAAAGAAGCACATATTTCAGTGTTGTCAGAGGGTGGATACGGATTCCCTGAACTGTTGGCGGAATCGGATTCAATCCGAAATCGGCAAATCCGTTTTTAAGAAACTCAACCGCCTTCCCTTCCTTCGGATAGAAGTTAATGCTGAGATGGAGCCCCGGAGCTTCAGCGAATAATTCGGAAAGGATCGGAAGAATAAAAGTGAAGTACCCAACCCCATAACAGAGAATTCTCATCTGTCGTTTGACCTTTCCTGGGTCAAACGACTCTTCCTCATTCAAAGCATCCAGTCCATCAAGCACCAGGATAATTCGAGGCAGCAGATCACCCATCCTGCGGTTAGGAATCAATCCTCTGCCTGACCTCTGGAACAGTTCGTCCTTGAAGAAGTCCTTCATCACAGCAAGCTGATGGCTGGCTGCCGATATCGACAGCTTCTGTTCTTCAGCAGCAGCAGAAAGAGTACCAAGTCTGCATATAGACCTAAGAAGACGTAGACCGCTGATATTTTCCAGCTTTTTGATATCGCTTGATTCCATTTGAATTTTTTACGGGCGAATTATCACTTCAAGTGCAAAGCCTGAGAAAAGAATAGTGGCCCATAAAG
>OGDD01002299.1_pt1 | contig 11963 bp, 8 predicted proteins | sample 1570301 | NCBI WGS metagenome assembly OGDD01 (sample SAMEA2581971, study PRJEB24529) | metagenome | biome: Human gut stool | place: China | collected 2011 | reverse complement strand
TAAGTTCGAAGCCAATGCTGAAAACCAGTTAAGATAATACCGATATAATGATAAAGTCAATGAAAAAGAACGAAACTCATAAAAGAATAGTGGAGAAATGAAAGATGTTAAAAAGAAATAGAGATGGAAAGAATCAAATGAACATCAAGGAGTCGAATCATGCCACAGAAAAACAGGCATCAAATTCCACAGAAGTTCCTTCTTCGTCTGCCCGCCTCGGCGCTCTCTGCTGCATGATCGGTGCGACTAGCTGGGGATTTTCGGGAACATGCGGGGAGGCACTGTTTTCATCCTACCCGATCGATGCGGCGTGGGTGACGGCGCTTAGAATGCTGGGGGCGGGGACGATTCTTCTGCTTGCTGCCGCTGCGAAGGGAAAATTGCCGGTGCGGGCACTGGTTCAGGATAAGAAAGCGATGGCTCAGATGGTGCTGTTTTCGTTTCTGGGATTGGTGCTGTCCCAGTATGCGTACTTAAATGCAATCAAATGGACCAATTCGGGAACGGCGACGGTGCTGCAGAATTTATCGATTATCTTCGTGGCGGTCTTTGTATGCGCGGCAGAACGTACATTGCCCACGAAACGGACGTTTTTCTGTATCTGTCTGGCATTCTTTGGAGTCTGGCTGATCGCGACGGGAGGAAGACTGGACGGCATGGAACTGACGGCGAAGGGACTTTTCTGGGGAATCATGGGAGGTGTCGGCGCAGCTGCGTATTTCCTGCTTTCAAAAAATCCGGTGAAGCAGTGGGGAAGTATTCCTGCAACCGGGATGGGAATGTTTATCGGCGGCGTGTTTCTATCGGGAGCCGTCCGCATCTGGGAAGTTCCGGCGGGGCTGGACGGTCATGCCGCATTTTATCTGGGTGTGCTTGTGATACTGGGAAGTGCGGTTGCGTATACTCTTTTTTTAAAGGGAGTTTCTTTGACGGGACCGGTGCGCGCTTCGGTGCTTGCCTGCCTGGAACCGCTGACGGCGGCGTGCCTGTCAGCGGTCTGGCTGAATTCCGTTTTTACACCGGCAGAGTTGATTGGATTCGTCTGTATTCTGGCGACGGTTTTGATTATGAAATAGTATAAAAAAAGTTGTGAATGATGCCATTATTTCTCTTAATTGGGGAATTGGAAAAAGACTTAGTGTGGAGTTAACTGGAAATAATAAGCCTGAGTATGGAAAAAAGGTTGTTGCAGAAGTCAGTAAACGGCTGGAACAGGAGTATGGTTCGGGATTTGATAAAACATCAATTTCAAGAATGATTAAGTTTTATCAGGAATTTCCTGACTTCGAAAAAGTTGCGACATTGTCGCAACAATTGACCTGGTCGCATTTTGTAGAGATTCTGCCAATACAAGATGAGTTAAAAAGAGATTTTTATGCTGCAATGTGTATGCAGGAAAACTGGTCAGTGCGAACACTGCGTGAAAGAAAAAAATCCATGCTTTATGAACGAACTGCAATATCGAAGAAACCAGAAGAAACGATTAAAAATGAAATTGCGGAATTACGAGATGATGGAAAAATGAGTCTGGATCTTTTTTACAGAGATCCATATATGCTTGATTTTCTCGGTTTACGTGATACTTATAGTGAAAAAGATTTAGAAAATGCTATTCTTGCAGAATTAGAAAAATTTATTCTGGAAATGGGATCGGATTTTGCATTTTTAGCAAGACAGAAACATTTTGTACTGGATGGCAAGGACTACTATATGGATTTATTATTCTATCATAGAGGCTTGAGAAGGTTGGTTCTTGTTGAACTAAAGCTTGGGGAATTTGAACCGCAGGATAAAGGACAAGTCGAGCTGTATTTGCGATGGCTGGAAAAGAATGAAAGAGTGGAAGGGGAAGAAAGTCCGGTTGCACTTATATTATGTGCAGAAAAATCACAGGAAACTATAGAATTAATGCAATTGGATCATGGAAATATTCATGTGGGACAGTATATGACCAAAATGCCTCCAAAAGAACTTTTAGAACAGAAGCTATCCCTTGCTATTGCAAATGCGAGAGAATTGTTAGAACAAAGGAAAGAAGAATAGAAATTTTCAATTTAATAATGAAGTGCAGAGAAAGGCGTGAGTCATAGAAATGTGGCTTGCGTCTTTTTCTGTCTGGAAAGGAAGTGAGATAGAATGGCACAGATTTTTCGTGTAGAGAGAACTAAGAATTTTACGGTAATGAGTAATCACCATTTCAAGAATAAGAAGCCAGATTGAAAAAGGGGAAGTCATTGCATGGAGCAAAGATAAATATAACCTGTTCCATCAGCAGGTGAAAGACAGCTTAGTAGCGGATTGTGCAATGGCAGTGTTAAAAGCACTGGAAAATTGTATCAGCAAAGAAAAGTTTAAGGAAAAAATGAAACAGTTTGGATGGAATGTAAATTGGACAGAGAAACGGAAGCACATTACTTTTCAGAACCAGGATGGGAAGAAGGTGAGAGACAGCAATCTGTCAAAAACATTTCATCTGGATATCAGCAAGGAGGGACTAGAGAATGAATTTGATAGAAATAGGAAAAAATCCAGAGATATTGAAATCAGAGAAAGCAGAGCAGCCGAAGAACTTAGAAATTATTACAGAGAACTTGACACAGCCATCGCAGCTGCCGGAGGAATCACCGATCAAGCTCAAAGTAGAAAAAGATCTTCTAATGCAGAGTTTCGAGAGAGCGAAAGAGTTCATGCGGACACAGAAAAAGCAGATACAGATGCTGGAAGAAGAGAAACAGACGATCTTGTCCGACAGGCAGAGATTGCGAGAAGAAGTTCGGAAATCAACCGTAGGAATTCAGTGTCTGACAACCGAATTGTCCGAAACGCAGAAGCTGAATCAATCGCTTCAGCAGAGCAACGACGATCTGAGGAACAGAAAATCTGTCTGAATAGAACAGACTTGTAAAACTGCAGAAAGCATCTGCGGAGTGGAAACTGAATACACGAGGAAAATAAAAAATTGAAACACCAAGACTTGACAAATTCCTGTAATGAGTTAAAATATAACAGTGTTATATAGCACTGTTATATTTTGAAAAGAAGTTTAGAGGATACGAAAAGAATGTCGACGAAAGCAGAAGATACACAGAAAAACATATTAGATACAGCCAGAAAACATTTTCTGAAAGATGGTTTGACAGGAGCATCTTTAAGAAATATTGTAAAAGATGCAGGACTTACTACTGGCGCATTTTACAAATATTATCCGACGAAAGAGGCACTTTTTGATGCACTGACGGATCCTTATATGGAACATATTTATCAGATTTATGACCAGATCGTTGAGGAGTTTGAAAAGCTTTCTGCCAGTGATCAGACAAGGAATATGTCGGATACATCCAGTGATGGGATGGAGCAGATGGTTGATTATATCTATGATCATTATGATAATTTCAGATTATTGTTGAAATGCGGAGACAGTGGAAAATTTGAATTATTCATACACAATATGGTAGAGCGGGAAATGAAGTCCAGCCTGAATTATATGGAAAAGATGAAAGAGAACGGTGTAAAAATACCGATTGTAGAGGAAAGCCTTATGCATATGATCTATACGGGATTTTTTTCATCAGTATTTCAGATCATTGAGCATGATATAGACAGGGAGACTGCAAAGAAAAATGTACATCAACTGAAAGAATTTAATACAGGTGGCTGGGAACGATTGTGGAATATTGAATTTCCAGTATAACTGATGCAGGAATTCTGAATAGGTTATGTGTGTTGCAGGTTCTGGATTTCTGAATAAAGTTCAGACAGGATAATAATATCAGGTGGTTGATGCCAGTAGACCACCTATTTTATTATATGTTGGTTAGTGCGAACTAACAGAAGGTAAAATAATAAAACGAAACAATAAAACGAACGTAAGGAGTGAAAAGATGTGAAAGAAAAAAAGAAGTCGGCAGTCAGCTGGATCCTGACGTGGGCCGGACAAAAAAGAATTGCCTATGTGTGGAGTGTGTTACTTGCAATAGGAAATGTGATTTTTAAGATTTTGCCGTATTTTATTATTGCAGATGTAGTAAAGCTGTTTTTAAATGGTGAAAAGGAGTTTGAAATATATCTTGCAAAAGCGGTTCTGATTGCATTATCGTTTATCATTGCAGAACTGCTTCATTCACTTTCGACAGCATTGTCACATAAAGCAACGTTTGCAGTACTTGCAAATATAAGAAAATCCTGCTGTGACAAGCTGGCGCGGGTACCTCTTGGCTATGTGAAAGGCACACCTTCCGGTACATTTAAAAATATTATGGTGGAAAGAATCGACAGTATCGAGACAACACTGGCGCATATTGTCCCGGAATTCACGTCCAATCTGCTGGCACCGATTGTGATTTTGATTTATTTCTTCCTGACAGACTGGAGACTGGCACTCTGGTCATTGGTGCCGGTTATAGTGGGATTTCTTTCCTATTTTGGAATGATGCTGGATTATAAACCAAGCTTCGAGAGAACGGTTCAGACAACAAAAGATCTGAATGATGCGGCAGTGGAATATATTGACGGAATCGAAGTGATCAAGGCATTTGGAAAGACAGAAAGTTCTTATGCAAAATTTACAAAGGCGGCTATGGCTTATGCAGATTCCTTTATTTCCTGGATGAAACGGTGCTCGATCTTTCATGGACTGATGATGGTGGTCACACCTTATACGCTTCTTACGGTATTGCCGTTTGGGGCACATTATGTAGCCAATGGAACACTTGCGATTTCAGATTTTGTCATCTGCATTATTTTATCACTTGGAATCGTTGGACCGTTGATCACAGTGGGTTCCTATACAGATGATCTTGGCAAGATCGGAGTGATTGTTGGTGAAGTGGCAGGAATTCTGGAACAGCCGGAGCTTGAACGTCCAGAGAAAAGTAAAAGTGTTCCAAAAGATAACTCCGTTACTCTTGAAGATGTCAGATTTGGTTATCACGACAAAGAAATCCTGCACGGAGTAACTATGGAGCTGAAAGCAGGAACGGTAAATGCAATCGTAGGACCTTCCGGAAGCGGCAAGTCGACCATCGCAAAGCTGATTGCGTCCCTGTGGGATGTGGATTCCGGAAGCATCAAAATCGGTGGAGTTGATGTCAAAGAACTGGCATTTGCAGATTTTAATCGGAAAATTGCATATGTTGCACAGGACAATTATCTGTTTAATGAAACAGTCCGTGAAAATATCAGACAGGGAAATCCGGATGCTACAGATGAACAAATCATCGAGGTGACAAAGAAAAGTGGATGCTATGAATTTATCATGCAGTTGGAGAATGGATTTGATACGGTTGTAGGAGGTGCAGGAGGACATCTGTCAGGTGGTGAGAGGCAGCGTATCTCCATTGCAAGAGCAATGTTAAAGGATGCTCCGATCGTGATCCTTGATGAGGCAACTGCCTACACAGATCCGGAAAATGAGGCAATTCTGCAGAATTCTATCGCAAAACTGGTAGCAGGGAAGACCCTGATCGTAATAGCACACAGACTTTCTACTGTTAAGGACAGTGACCAGATCTTTGTTGTAAATGATGGAAATGTAACAGCACATGGCACACATGAGGAACTTCTGGTGTCATGCCCGCTTTATAAGGAAATGTGGAATGCCCATATTTCTGTAAAAGATACGGTGAAGGAGGGAGAATGATATGTTTGGGATTCTGGCAAAATTCTTTCGTTTTTCAGGCAGGGAAAATGGCAATAAATTTAAACTGTCGATAGTGATCGGACTCATAGAGGCTCTTGCCTCAGCAATGAAGATTCCGGCTATTATGTACATACTGATTGGTCTGCTGAGTGGGAAACCGACAGGAAAATATATTGGAGGCTCCGTTGCGATTATGGTTCTTGCAATTGTAGTCGACGTAATCTGCAAGAGATACTCTACAGTGCTTCAGACAGAGGGAGGATATAATGCAAGTGCTTTTATGAGAATCAAGATTGCAGAACATCTGCGATATCTGCCGATGGGGTATTTCAATTCCAATAGTATCGGGGAAATTTCTTCCATTACAACCAATACAATGGAAATACTTGGCGATGTGGCTGCGAGAGTGGTTATGCTGACAATGCAGGGAATTCTGGAAACATCAATGATCATTCTTATGCTGTTTATTTTTGACTGGAGAATTGGACTGATAGCTGCAGCAGGAGTACTTATTTTCTTTGGGGTCAATTCTGTGATGCAGAATGCGGGTAAAAAAGATTCAGAGCAAAAAGTGGTATGCGATATGGAGCTTGTAAACCAGATCATGGAGTATCTGCAGGGAATATCAGAAGTTAAATCATATAACTTGCTTGGGAAACAGGCGAAAAGATTAAATGATGCAAATGAAGCATGTGAAAAGATCAATACAAAGATGGAAATGGTGTTTGTGCCCTATCATTTTCTGCAAAGTGTGATAACCAAAATTACAGGTGCTGTGATCGTGGCTTGCAGTGCATATTTTTATATTAATGGAACTATGAGTGCGGTCTATGCGATCGGTATGACAATTTCAGCATTTATGCTTTATGCCAGTCTGGAATGTGCAGGAAATTATTCATCTCTTTTACATGTGGTAAGCGTATGTGTAGATAAAGCAAATGCAATATTGGAGCTGGATACCATGGATATCGACGGTAAAGAAATACAGCCGGAAAATTACGATATCAGACTTTCTAATGTTTCGTTTTCTTATGACAAACGGAAGATCATTGATGATATATCGCTCTCTATTCCGCAGAAAACGACGACAGCAATCGTTGGACCATCTGGTGGAGGAAAATCAACACTTTGCAATCTGATTGCCAGGTTCTGGGATGTGGATTCCGGGGAAGTGACACTTGGAGGTGTGAATGTAAAAGACTACAGCATGAACAGTCTGATGAGTAATTTCTCATTTGTGTTTCAGTCGGTGTATTTGTTTGCAGACACCATTGAGAATAATATTAAATTCGGACGCCAGGATGCAAGTCATGAGGAAGTGGTGGAAGCGGCGAAGAAAGCATGTTGTCATGATTTCATCAGCAAACTTCCGAATGGATATGACACAGTGATCGGAGAAGGAGGAGCCACACTTTCCGGTGGTGAGAAGCAGCGTATTTCGATAGCCAGAGCGATTATGAAGGATGCGCCAATCGTCATATTGGATGAAGCAACGGCAAATGTTGATCCGGAGAATGAAAAGGATCTGATGGATGCAGTAGATGCACTTACAAAGGAAAAAACGATTATTATGATTGCCCACAGATTAAAAACAGTCAGACATGCAGACCAGATTGTGGTTGTTGAAAAAGGAAGAATTGCACAGCAGGGAACACATGAGCAATTAATGAAACAGGAAGGTATTTATAAGAGATTTGTGGATGCAAGGCAGCAGGCGGTAAGCTGGAAACTGGCGTGCTGAGAAATAATACACAGTTGGGGAATATCCAAAAGCACTGAAAACCGTTGGATTATTGGTTTTACAGTGCTTTTCCTTTTGCCAAAGAGGAAAAATGCAGTGAATTTAAGTTTTGCTACGTGTTGTGGATTTTAAGACATCTCACGTAAGGACGTTCTTTTCTGCATTGTCAGATGAAGGACTGGCACACAGTACGATCAAAGGTCTTTATGGCTTATTGAATCCCAGTTTTGAACTGGCAGTGGATGATGGGATTATCCGCAAGAATCCGGTAACAGGAACACTTGGAGATTATGGGGCTCCAGCAAAGGAGAAAGAAGCACTGACACTGGAACAGCAGGAAAAACTTCTGAAGTTTGTTGAACAGAGTAATGTGTATAAGCCTCATCTTCCAATGATGCAGGTTATGTTTGGGGCTTGCCTGAGAGTGAGTGAAACCATCGGCTTAACCTGGTCGGATGTGGATATGAAGAATCGGGAGATCCATGTAGGTGGACAGCTTGTATATTATGAAGGTGATGAAGGATATTGTTTCCATGATTCAGAAACCAAAACGGATGCAGGAATCAGAGACATTCCTATGACACAGATGGTATATGATGCGTTCCGTAAACAGAGAGAGCTGAACCTGATGCTTGGTTTGCAGAGTAATGTAGAGATTGGTGGACGCAGTGGATTCATCTTCAATACAAAGCATGGACGTCCGATTATGCCAGCGGGAGTGAACAGCTTTCTGAAAAATATTGTCAATGCCTATAATAAGAAAGAAAGCAAACTGGCAGAAGAAGAGAAACGAGAGCCGGAGCTGATGCCTCACATTTCATCGCATACCCTTCGTCATACGGGATGTACCAGATTGGGTGAGAACAATGTCAATCCTAAAGTTATGCAGTATGTCATGGGCCATTCGGATGCACAGATCACAATGAATGTCTACAATCATATTGCAGAGAAGTCTCATGTGGAGAACGAGATGTCTAAAATGAATCTGCCAGAAACCGTACCTGCTGTGGTATAAACCAGAAGTCGTTGTCGTAAAATGTGGTAAGAAAATCAGACGAATATATTTTTCCAAGAATTTGTGGTAAAAATGTGGTCAAATCAAGAAAATCGAGTGCGAAAGTAAGTGAAAAATCCCTGTGAAGCCCGTAAAATCAAGGCTTCACAAAATCTTCACAAAATAATTAGCACTCATGTATTGACAGTGCTAAAAGAAGTGTTATAATACAGTTAGCAATCAAAGTGATAGAGTGCTAAAAGGAGTGTGATATCATGGATTTTGAAAAAATGAGTGAAAAACTGCAGGAAGTCATTATGCATGCTGTGGAAATCTGTAAAAGTTATCAGCATGCAAGTATCGATACGATACAAATGTTGAAAGCAATTTTTGAAAATGATGTATTGGATGGCTTGTTAAAACGTTTGCAGATTGATAAAACACGTGCTTTGCAGATGATTGATGAGGAAATGGGCAGAGTGGCACGAAGTTCTAATGTAAATCCTCAATTTACTAATGAAGTAGTGTCTTCTTTTACAAAGGCACAGCAGTGGAGCGATAGTGTACAGGAGACGTATTTAAGTGTTGCCAGCGTATTTATCAGTCTTATGTTTAACAAATCTTATATCTCAAAGAAATTGGTAAAAGAGTTTCATTTGAAAGAAGATGTCTGTAAGGAAGAAGAGTTAAAACGTCGTGGGGGAAAGAAAATGGATTCTCCAAATGCAGAAAGCAATGTAGAGGCTTTAAGCAAATATGGAAGAGATTTAGTTGAAGATGTTAAAAATGGAAAAATTGATCCTATCATTGGACGTGATGATGAAATTCGAAGAGTGATTCAGATCTTATCTCGTAAAACCAAAAACAATCCGGTGCTGATTGGAGAGCCTGGTGTTGGGAAAACAGCAGTTGTAGAAGGAATTGCATGGCGTATCATGAAAGGTGATGTGCCTGGCAGCTTGAAAGATAAGAAACTGATGGAATTAGATATGGGTTCTTTGATTGCCGGTGCAAAATATCGAGGAGAATTTGAAGAACGTTTAAAAGCTATTTTGGAAGAAGTAAAAGCAGCACAGGGAAATATTATCCTGTTTATTGATGAAATCCATAACCTTGTTGGTGCTGGTAAAACAGAGGGCAGTATGGATGCAGGAAATATGTTGAAACCTATGCTGGCACGAGGAGAACTTCGCTGTATTGGTGCAACAACATTTAATGAATATCGTCAATATATTGAAAAAGATGCAGCACTGGAGCGACGTTTCCAAAAAGTAATGGTACAGGAGCCAACGGTAGAAGATACCATTAGTATTCTTCGTGGACTAAAAGATCGCTTTGAATCTTATCATGGAGTAAAAATCTTAGATGAAGCTTTGATTGCGGCTGCGACTATGTCCAATCGCTATATAAGTGATCGTTTCTTGCCGGATAAAGCTATCGATTTAGTTGATGAAGCCTGTGCAATGCTTCGTGTAGAAATGGAATCCATGCCGCAGGAACTGGATGAATTGCAGCGTAAGATCATGCAGCTTCAGATTGAAGAGACAGCTTTAAAGAAAGAAGAAGATAAGAAATCCAAAGAGCGTTTGGAAGATATTCGCTCTGAGTTAAATGAACTTCGTGCAAAAAAAGATGTACTATACACAAAATGGGAAGATGAAAAAGCAGAATTAGAAGAAAGCAAAGATGCGAAAGTTCGTCTTGAAAAAGCTCGTTTAGAATTGGAACAGGCACAAAATGAAGCACGTTATGAAGATGCCGCAAAACTACAGTATGCGACAATACCGCATTTGGAACAGTTGATCAAGAAGCAGGCAGAAAAAACAAAGGATGAAGATGCTTTGATTCAGGAAACGGTTAATGAAGAATTGATTGCGAAAATTGTATCCAGATGGACAGGAGTAGAAGTATCTCGATTGGTAGAAAGTGAACGTCAAAAACTTCTGCATCTAAAAGAAGCTTTACAAAAACGTGTCATTGGACAGGATACAGCATTAGAATTAGTCAGTGATGCGATTTTAAGAAGCAAGGCACAGATTCAAGATGAGAATCGACCTATTGGAAGTTTCTTGTTTTTAGGACCTACCGGTGTTGGTAAAACAGAGGTTGCGAAAGCTTTGGCAGAACAGCTGTTTGACAGTGAAAGTCATATCGTTCGTATTGATATGAGTGAATATATGGAGAAACATAGTGTATCTCGTTTAATTGGTGCTCCTCCAGGATATGTAGGATATGAAGAAGGTGGACAGTTAAGTGAGGCAGTACGTAGAAATCCATATTCTATTATCTTGTTTGATGAAGTGGAAAAAGCACATCCAGATGTCTTTAATGTATTGCTTCAGATTTTGGATGACGGACGTATTACCGACAGCAAAGGAGTTACGGTTGACTTTAAAAATACATTATTGATCATGACAAGTAATTTAGGAAGTCAGTTTGCCTTTGATAAAGAAAACCAGCAGGAAAACTATATGAAAGAAGTAAAGAAATACTTCAAACCTGAATTTATTAACCGTATTGATGAAATCGTTGTATTTAATGCATTGAATGATGATATGCTAGGTAAGATTGCTCATAAATTTATGAACGAATTATCTCAGCGTTTGAAAAATAAAGATATCCAGCTGCATGTAAGTGATGCTGTATATTACAACATCGCGACACAGGGGGTAGATCCAGTATTTGGAGCTCGTCCTATGAAACGATATATTCAACGTAATATTGAAACTTTGATTGCGAAAAAGATGATTGAAGGAAATGCAGGAAAAGATGATATTGTGGATGTAGATGTAGTGGATGGAGAATATGTAGTAAATATTCATCATATAGATGCATAAGGGATGGGGATTTCCCATCCTTTTTAAATGTGTTAAAACATGTTATTTAAAAGGGATATCTTGAATTTTAAAAAGGAAAAGGGTAAACTATACTGCAGATGTGCCAGAAAGGAAAGATGGTTTATGTTTGGGTATGTTGTTGTGAACAAGCCGGAATTAAAAATAAAAGATTTTGATACGTATCAGTCTTTTTACTGTGGCTTATGCCAGCAGTTAAAACAGCGTTTTGGACAATTCTCACGACTCGCATTGAATTATGATATGACATTTCTGGCTATTCTGTTAAGTGGATTATATGAACCAAAGACAAAAGAAAGAAAGATTCGCTGTATATTACATCCTGCACATAAAAAAGATGTTTTAGAAAATACTTATATTACATATGCTGCAGATATGACGGTTTTGTTGACGTATTTAAAATGTCAGGATGATTGGGAAGATGAGCATTCTTATAAGGCAAAAGCATTTCAGAAAATCTTGCATCGGCAATATCAAAAAGTCTATGAGAAGTATCCTGAAAAATGTGATATCGTAATACAGGCTTTAAAAGAAAGTTCCTCTTTGGAAAAAGAAAACTGTGATGATTTAGATAGGATGTGTGCGTTAAGCGGGAAGTTTATGGCAGAGATTTGCTGTTATAAAGAGGATGCATGGATGCCTTATCTTAAAAAGATGGGGGATTATCTAGGCAGGTTTATTTATTTGCTGGATGCATACGATGATGTAAAAAAAGATAAAGAAAAGAATTTGTAT
>OGDD01002289.1_pt1 | contig 11999 bp, 9 predicted proteins | sample 1570301 | NCBI WGS metagenome assembly OGDD01 (sample SAMEA2581971, study PRJEB24529) | metagenome | biome: Human gut stool | place: China | collected 2011 | reverse complement strand
TAGACACCTTCAGTTACTTCGAATAACCCGCTGATATTTATCAGTTGCGCCTGACGCCATAAACTCGGATTCACCGTATCAGGGGCTTTATCGCCTTCTTTGATAAAAGCGTAATGTTGTGGATCCCAGATAACATTCCCTTGTTCGCCCTTAATCACGTCTTGAGGGATAGGGGCAATAAAACCTTTATGGGCATCAGTAAAGTCAGTGTTATCGGCAACGGCAACTGGTTGTAGAGTAAATTGTTTGCTTGTTGCGTGGCTGCGGTGGCGTCTTTAGGAGCTTCCGCCGCGAGGAGAGGTAAAGAACTGGTGGTGAATAATCCCGTTATGAGCAGTCTTTTAATTAGCTGATTAAGCTGCATCTTAAGCGTCTCCAGAATGGATTTTTATTGGGGGTAATTACGGATGAAAATTTTTAGTGAGGGCAAGAATAACTATAATGGGCGTTAACAAATTGGCAAGCCGGGAAATTGATGTTTTCTTAATGGCATGTTGGCGAAGAATATATTCTGCAAGTTAACGTTTTCATTGGCGCTTTATTTAAAAGTGTGTAGTACAAATATGTACAATTTCAAGTAGGCATTATTGCCGTAAAAACGCATTACCGGACACACGACATTCACAACGTGTGTTAATTTTACTGACATCTTTCAAAAGGAGCACAATCATGCCGCACATCGACATTAAATGTTTTCCGCGTGAACTGGACGAACAACAAAAAGCAGCACTTGCTGCAGATATTACCGACGTTATTATTCGCCATCTGAACAGTAAAGACAGTTCGATAAGCATTGCTCTACAGCAGATTCAACCAGAATCTTGGCAAGCTATCTGGGATGCCGAAATCGCGCCCCAAATGGAGGCTTTGATAAAGAAACCTGGTTACAGCATGTAATGCTTAACCCGCCGTAACTCGCTTGCCGCTGGTAACAAACGTGCCAGCACCTAAATGATGCAACGTATTGAGCTTATCATCATCAAACTGCCAGCGGCCTTCGACAAATACCCGTGCGTCTGCCGCTGCTGATACCACCTCGCCAAACAGCGTGTCGTATTTTTGTTGCGCAGAAGTCGCAGGTAGCAGGCGGCACTCCATCCACGCCAGGCATTTCTCTTCAACAAGTGGCAAACCAAGCACCGGACCTTTCACAACCGGAATGCCATAGCAATTAAATTTATCTTCATCACGCCCCGACACACTTCCCACCGCCCACGTCCAGTTAGTTGCTGCAACGCCCGGGATAACGATGCCAAATTTACCGTTATGTTCAATCAACTCCCTGGTCCATGTCGATTTATCTACCACAATCGCCACGCGTGGAGGTTCAAACTCCACCGGCATTGACCAGGCTGAAGCCATAATGTTACGCCGCTGGGATTGCTCATCGAAACTGGTGATCAAGACCGTTGGGCCATGATTTAACAGACGGCTGGCATGGTGTAATTCTATGGGGATGAATCGGCTCATGGTATCGCCTCGCGAAGAAGGTTTTTTTAAGCGTAGTCCGTAACGCAATAAGTAACGAAATTAACGGGATTGGCGATTTGCGAACGTGATGCATGTCCGCGATCGCACAAAATAGCCGGTGCGGCGTCTATTCCAGGTTATAAGTTGAGAAAACCACTAAGGGAAACGCCTGATGACGCCCATTCTGAATCACTATTTTGCCCGTATTAACTGGTCGGGAGCTGCTGCGGTCAATATTGATACGCTTCGTGCATTGCACCTGAAACACAATTGCACCATTCCGTTTGAAAACCTCGACGTTTTGCTGCCGAGGGAAATACAGCTTGATGATCAATCGCTGGAAGAGAAACTGGTGATAGCCCGTCGTGGCGGTTACTGTTTTGAGCAGAATGGCGTGTTTGAGCGGGTGTTACGCGAGCTGGGGTTTAACGTTCGCAGCTTGTTAGGGCGCGTAGTGTTATCAAATCCGCCAGCATTACCGCCGCGCACCCATCGTTTGCTGTTGGTGGAACTGGAAGAGGAAAAATGGATTGCTGATGTCGGTTTCGGTGGGCAGACGCTAACCGCGCCGATTCGTTTAGTTCCCGATCTCGTGCAGACCACGCCACACGGAGAGTATCGGTTGTTGCAGGAGGGTGATGATTGGGTGTTGCAGTTTAATCATCATCAGCACTGGCAGTCGATGTACCGTTTTGATCTCTGCGAGCAGCAACAAAGCGATTATGTGATGGGCAATTTCTGGTCGGCGCACTGGCCGCAGTCGCATTTTCGCCATCATTTGCTGATGTGCCGCCATTTGCCGGACGGCGGCAAGCTGACACTGACCAATTTTCATTTTACCCATTATGAAAATGGGCACGCGGTGGAGCAGCGAAATCTACCGGATGTGGCGTCATTATATGCTGTGATGCAAGAACAGTTTGGTCTGGGCGTGGATGATGCGAAACATGGCTTTACCGTGGATGAGTTAGCGCTGGTGATGGCGGCGTTTGATACGCACCCGGAGGCGGGAAAATAATTTATGTCAGGTTGCCGGATCCGGCGTAAACGCCTTATCCGGCATACATTAGCTCGGTTGTAGACCTGATAAGCGAAGCGCATCAGGCAACGATTTCAGAGTTTAATTGCCCATTCGGCATGAAACAAAATCACCGCCGCGCCAGAAATGGTGACTTTCTCCGGTTGGTTATCACGAATTGTCACCGTCACTTCAATCACGCCGTCACGCCCTAATGCGCGCCCCTGATGGCCTTTAACACGCAACACGTTGCCATCGTGGGGCAATACGTTGTGATGTACCAACCATGCACCCATCGGGCCATTGGCATTGCCAGTCACCGGATCTTCCACAATACCAATCGCAGGCGAGAACATGCGACCATCGGTTTCGTTTTTGCCTGGGCGGATCTGGAACGGGAAGAAACCATTGCAGCCAATCTGCTTGCTGATTGCGGTCAGCGCAGCAAGGTCAGGCGAAAGGGCGTCGATATCCACTTCCGGCTTCAGTGGAATCATCACTTTTGAGTGTCCTGTTGTTGCCACCTGAATTGGCAAGCCTGGCAGAATATCGTCCTCAGTGAGATGAAGCGCGTTGATAATCGCTGCACGTGTTTCACCTTCCAGCGGTGGCTCAAAGCCCGGCGTACCTTGTTCCAGCGAAATACGATAATCATCGTTGTGCTTTTCGATAGTCACGCGATGTTTTCCTGCCAGCGATGTTTGCCAGATCGTGCAATTTCCTAAACCTAACACCTTCGCACGTACATAGTGCGCAGCTACTGTCGCGTGACCGCAAATCGGCACTTCAACCGTTGGCGTAAAGTAGCGGATGCGCACATCGCTGTCGTCGCTGTGCAGCAGAAAAGCAGTTTCCGAATGGCCTAACTCGCGGGCGATAAGCTGCATTTGCGCTTCGCTAAGATTATCGGCGGGGAAAACAACACCGGCAGAATTGCCGCGAAACGGTTGTGAGGTAAAAGCATCGACGTGGTACACCTGCGGTTTCATTAACGTTCTCCTGTGGCTGGAGAACTATCATAGCCTGCAAGTGGCCGGAGAGCGAAGGGCTATCCGGCCAGGGTGAAATTATCGCCGCGAACGCACAATTTGATATCGACGAGTAAAGTACTCAAACGGCGCGCTCCACACATGCACCAGTCGGGTGAACGGGAAGAGCAGGAAGATGGTCATTCCCAACACCAGATGCAGGCGGAAGACGAACGCTACGCCGTTGAGCATCTCTGACGATCCACCACGGAAAGTGACAATGCTTTGCGCCCAACCCACCAGCTTCATCATTTCGCTACCATCAGGATACTGTGCTGAAAACGGTATGGTACTTAGCCCCAACAGACACTGGATCAGCAAAATGCTCATGATGATGATATCCGGCGTAGTGGAAGTGGCACGCACGCGCTGATTTGTCAGCCTGCGCCACAGCAGTCCTGCGCCGCCAATCAACGTCAACACACCGCAAATACCGCCGAGCACCATCGCCATGAGTTGTTTCGCTGCCACTGGCAAAAACCACGCGTACATCCAGTGCGGCGTTAACATGCCGAACAAGTGCCCGAAGAAAATCCCCAAAATGCCGATATGGAACAGATTCGACCATATCACCATCCCGCGTTTATCGAGCATTTGACTTGAGGAGGCGCGCCAGGTGTACTGCCCGTAGTCGTAGCGCAGCCAGCTGCCGAGGAAAAACACCGTCGCACAAATGTACGGGTAGATATCGTAAAAAAAGACGTTCAGATACTGAATCATTTCCCACCTCCCGCACTGATGTCGACATATTGCGGCGCGACATCCTGGCTAAAGCGTCGCTGATATTGATTAAGCGGCGAGCTGTCACACGCCGTGGCGTTATCTTCAATAAACTTCACCTGTTCTTCTTCCCACACCGCATCCAGCGCCTGGCGGGTGTCGTCACGCTCTTCACTGCGAATCTGTTTTGTGACACTGTCACTTGACAGAGGGCTTCCTGCCAGTTGCAACAGGGTGTCAAATAACGCGTACCACGGTGCCTCGCGTTGTTTTAAGCGACCGCCAAGCAGGGCGAGGATCGGCGCAACATTGAGCAATCCTTCTTTCGCCTGATCGTCAGGCAGTACGCTTAAATACTCCAGATACAGCGGTAGATAATCGGGCAGTTCCCGACAATCCAGTTGCAGGCCGACCTTTTCATACTCCGCCAGCAGGTCCACCATTGCCTGGCCGCGATCGCGGGACTCGGCATGAACATGTTCGAACAGCAGCAGCGATGTGGTACGTCCACGGTCAAACACTTCGCACCATTCGGCCTGTTTATCCAGCAGCGGCGCGTTAAGCAGGTTGTGGGTGAAATCCGTAAGCATCGGCGCGTCGCGGCGGATCAACGCCAGCGCGTCCTCCTTGCATTCCCATAACAGCTCGTCCGGATACTCCATCAACAGGCCGATCACTTTGAGGATCTGCATTATTCGCCCTCCGCTTTGTCGCGCACTTCGGTGATGTTGATGGCATCGATACGGCTACTGTTGAACAGGTTGAATTTGCTGTCCGAGCCGTGACAACCGTCGCCAAAGGTAAAACCGCAGCCGTTGCGTTCTGCGAAGGCATCGCCCGCCATTTCCCGATGGCTCGTCGGGATGACAAAACGATCTTCATAGTTGGCAATGGCGAGGTAACGATACATCTCTTCGACCTGGGCGACGCTCAGGCCTACTTCGTCGATGGCACGAGTATCAGTAACGCCTTCCACGGTTTGTGAACGCATATAGTGGCGCATCGCCATCATCCGTTTCAGCGCCCGCAGTACCGGACCGGTATCGCCGGCACTCAACATATTGGCGAGATATTGCACCGGAATACGCAGGCTTTCGATGGCGGGCAGCACGCCTTCGCTTTTCGGCAAACCGCCCGCATCTGCGTAGGACTGAATCGGTGACAGCGGAGGAACGTACCAGACCATCGGCAGGGTGCGATATTCAGGGTGCAGCGGTAGCGCCAGTTTCCAGTCCATCGCCATTTTGTAGACAGGCGAACGCTGGGCAGCGTCAATCACGTTTTGTGGAATACCTTGTTTCAGGGCTTCCTCGATCACTGAGGGATCGTGTGGATCGAGGAACACTTCGCACTGACGTTCATAGAGGTCAACTTCGCGCTCGGTGCTCGCCGCTTCCTCAATGCGGTCGGCGTCGTAAAGCAGCACGCCCAGATACCGGATGCGACCCACGCAGGTTTCTGAGCACACGGTGGGTTGGCCTGACTCAATTCGCGGATAACAGAAGATACATTTTTCTGACTTGCCGCTTTTCCAGTTGAAGTAGATTTTTTTGTACGGACAACCGCTAATGCACAAACGCCAGCCACGGCATTTATCCTGATCGATCAGCACAATGCCGTCTTCTTCGCGTTTGTAGATAGCGCCGCTTGGGCAGGTCGCCACGCAACTGGGATTGAGGCAGTGTTCGCACAGGCGCGGCAGGTACATCATGAAGGTGTTTTCAAACTGCCCGTACATCTCCTTTTGCATGGCCTCGAAGTTGCGGTCGCGGGCACGTTTTTCAAACTCGCCGCCCAGCAGTTCTTCCCAGTTTGGCCCCCAGATCACTTTGTCCATCCGTTTGCCGTCAATCAGTGAACGCGGGCGAGCAGTAGGGATATGTTTGCCTTCCGGTGCGCTATGCAAATGTTCGTAGTCGAAGGTGAAAGGTTCGTAGTAATCATCAATCTGCGGCACCACCGGGTTGGCGAAGATTTTGGTTATTACGCCCATCTTGCTGCCCAGACGCGGGCGTATCTTGCCATTCACATCACGCACCCAGCCGCCTTGCCACTCTTCCTGATCTTCCCAGTTTTTCGGATAACCAATGCCCGGTTTGGTTTCGACGTTGTTAAACCATGCGTACTCCATGCCTTCGCGTCCGGTCCAGACGTTTTTACAGGTCACCGAACAGGTATGGCAGCCGATACATTTGTCGAGGTTAAGCACCATGCCGACTTGCGAACGTATTTTCATTTTTTCGCCTCCTGTACCTGATCGCGACCTTCATCATCCAGCCAGTTAACGTTCTTCATCTTGCGGATCATGATGAACTCATCGCGGTTCGATCCGACGGTGCCGTAGTAGTTAAAGCCCCAGGCCAGCTGCGCGTAACCGCCAATCATATGCGTTGGTTTCGGGCAAACGCGGGTAACCGAGTTATGAATGCCGCCGCGCATGCCAGTTACTTCCGAACCAGGAATATTCATAATGCGTTCCTGAGCGTGATACATCATGGTCATACCCGGCGGTACACGTTGGCTGACCACCGCGCGGGCCGTCAGCGCGCCATTGGCGTTAAACACTTCCACCCAGTCGTTATCGACAATGGTCAGTTCTCGGGCATCGGTTTCGCTGATCCAGACAATCGGTCCACCGCGAGAGAGCGTCAGCATTAGCAGGTTTTCACTGTAGGTTGAGTGAATGCCCCATTTCTGGTGCGGCGTCAGGAAGTTAAGTGCTTTTTCCGGGAAGCCGTTTGGCGGTATCTGGCGCATCTCACTGACGCTACGGGTGTCGATAGGCGGGCGATAAGCCACCAGGCTTTCACCAAAAGCACGCATCCACGGATGATCCTGATAGAGCTGCTGGCGTCCCGACAGCGTGCGCCACGGAATTAACTCATGAACGTTGGTGTATCCCGCGTTATAGGAAACGTGATCGCTTTCCAGACCGGACCATGTGGGGCTGGAGATAATTTTACGTGGCTGCGCCTGAATATCGCGAAAGCGAATCTTCTCGTCCTCTTTGTGCAGCGCCAGATGGGTATGTTCGCGTCCGGTGATCTCGCCCAGCGCCTGCCACGCTTTAACTGCAACATGACCGTTTGTTTCTGGTGCCAGTGCCAGAATCACTTCTGAAGCGTCAATGGCGGTGTCAATCAGCGGACGCCCCTGCGCTGGGCCATCACGCTTGGTGTAATTGAGTTTACCGAGGAAATCGATTTCATCCTGGGTATTCCACGAAATCCCTTTACCGCCGTTGCCAAGTTTGTCCATCAATGGCCCGAGCGAGGTAAAGCGTTCATAGGTAGCAGGGTAGTCGCGCTCCACCGCCACAATATTGGGTGCGGTTTTACCTGGAATCAGATCGCATTCGCCTTTGCGCCAGTCGAGCACTTCACACGGCTGTGAGAGCTCTGCCGGAGAGTCGTGCAGCAGTGGTTGTAATACCACGTCGGTTTCTTTGCCAAGATGACCCACGCACACTTGCGAAAATGCTTTGGCAATACCTTTGTAGATTTCCCAGTCGCTGCGTGACTCCCAGGCCGGATCGACTGCCGCAGAAAGTGGATGAATAAACGGATGCATATCCGAGGTATTCATATCGTCTTTTTCGTACCAGGTGGCGGTGGGCAGAACGATATCGGAGAACAGGCAGGTGCTGGACATGCGGAAGTCGAGCGTCACCAGCAGGTCGAGCTTGCCTTCAATCGCCGCAGTTTGCCACTCGACTTCTTCCGGTTTGATCCCGTCGCTGGCACCGAGTTCCTCGCCCTGAATCCCGCTTTCGGTCCCCAGCAGATACTTCTGCATATACTCGTGGCCTTTGCCGGAGGAGCCAAGCAGGTTAGAACGCCAGACAAACAAATTACGCGGATGATTGCTGCCGCTATCTGGTTGTTCGCAGGCCATACGTAAATCGCCCGATTTCAGCGCCTGGGCGGTAAATTCTGTGGGGGATAATCCGGCCTTGTCGGCTTCAGCTTTAATCCCGAGCGGGTTACGCCCCAGCTGCGGCGCAGAGGGCAGCCAGCCCATACGTTCGGCGCGAACGTTGAAATCAATCAGATGACCGCTGTACTTACTGGCATCGGCGAGCGGTGAAAGTAACTCCTGAGCAGAGACTTTTTCATAGCGCCATTGGCTGGAATGATTGTAGAAAAACGAGGTACTGTTCATCTGGCGCGGTGGGCGGTTCCAGTCGAGCGCAAAGGCCAGCGGCAACCAGCCGGTTTGTGGGCGCAGTTTTTCCTGACCGACATAGTGTGCCCAGCCGCCACCGCTTTGCCCGACACAACCGCAGAAGATCAGCATGTTGATCATCCCACGGTAATTCATGTCCATGTGGTACCAGTGGTTAACACCTGCGCCGAGGATAATCATCGAGCGCCCATGCGTTTTATGGGCAGTATCGGCAAATTCACGAGCGATGGTTTCAATATACTGGCGCGGCACGCCGGTAATTTGCTCACCCCAGGCTGGGGTGTACGGTTTGATTTCAGCGTAATCTTTCGCACTGTTTTCATCTTCCAGCCCGCGATCGAGGCCGTAATTCGCCAGTACCAAATCATAAACGCTGACCACCGGACAGGTGTTGCCATCGGCTAATGTCAGGTTTTTAACGGGCAATTGGCGCACCAGCACCGGATTGTGTTTTACGCTACGAAAATGCGGATTTTCAATGCCGCCAAAGTAGGGGAAGGCCACGCCTGCAACGGCATCATGTTGACCGAGCAGAGTTAACGACAATTCGGTTTCCGTACCGGCGGCAATGGATTCCAGATTCCATTTGCCTTTTTCTCCCCAGCGAAAACCAATCGAACCGTTCGGCACCACCAGTTCACCTGCGGTATTAACTGCCACGGTTTTCCACTGCGGATTGTTGCTTTCGCCCAGTCCATCCACCAGGTCAGATGCGCGGACCATGCGCCCGGGAACGTAGCTGCCGTCGTCGCGAGGTTCCAGCATTACCAGCATCGGCATGTCGCTGTAGCGGCGGCAGTAGTTGATAAAATAATCGCTGGGATTATCGAGATGAAACTCTTTTAAAATGACATGGCCCATTGCCATCGCCAGGGCGCTATCAGTGCCTTGTTTCGGTGCCAGCCACTGGTCGCACAATTTGGCCACTTCAGAGTAGTCAGGGGTAATGGCGATGGTTTTAGTGCCTTTGTAGCGTACTTCGGTAAAGAAGTGGGCGTCCGGCGTACGTGTCTGCGGTACGTTAGACCCCCAGGCGATGATGTAGCTGGAGTTATACCAGTCGGCAGATTCCGGTACGTCGGTTTGCTCGCCCCAGGTCATCGGCGAGGCGGGCGGCAGGTCGCAATACCAGTCGTAGAAACTTAAACAGGTGCCGCCAAGCAGCGACAGATAACGCGTTCCGGCGGCGTAAGAAACCATCGACATCGCCGGGATCGGCGAGAAACCGGCAACGCGATCCGGGCCGTAGGTTTTGATGGTCCAGACGTTAGCGGCGGCAATCAGCTGGTTTAGTTCCTGCCAGTTGGAGCGGATAAACCCGCCGCGCCCACGCACTTGTTTGTAGCTCAGGCACTTTTGCGGATCGTTCATAATCGATGCCCACGCCAGTACCGGATCGCTGTGTTGCTTGAGGGCTTCGCGCCACAGTTCAATCAGTCGTTTACGAATGAGCGGGTATTTCAGGCGGTTAGCGCTGTAAAGATACCAGGAGTAACTTGCGCCACGCGGGCAGCCGCGAGGTTCATGATTGGGCAGGTCAGGGCGAGTGCGCGGGTAGTCGGTCTGTTGGATTTCCCAGGTCACCAGACCATTTTTAACGTAGATTTTCCAGCTACAGGAGCCTGTACAGTTAACACCGTGGGTGGAACGCACGATTTTGTCGAACTGCCAACGCTGGCGATAGCTGTCCTCCCAGTCGCGGTTGCTATGCATCACCTGTCCGTGACCATCGGCAAAGGTTTCGCCCTTTTGTTTGAAGTAGCGAAAGCGATCCAAAAGTTTACTCATGACATGACTCCTGCTCCAGGAATGAATTGGGATCTGATGCCTTGTCGGATGCGACACGGTTGTACATCAGGCATCGATCTCTTATTTTTGGCTGAACTTCCGCCGACCATAAACCAGCCAGGTCAGCAGCACACAAACGATGTAGAAGATTAAAAACACTTTCATCGCGCCGACCGGAGAGCCGGTCATATTGAGCGACATGCCAAACGCCTGCGGAATGAAAAAGCCGCCCACTGCGCCAATGGCTGAGATAAAGCCCAGAGCCGCCGCCGTTTCGGTGACGGCTTCTTTCTGAGCTTGCTCATCACTACCGCCTTTCATCTTTACCCGATAAATGGTTATCTGGCGAAAGATGACGGCGATCATCTGGAAAGTAGAACCACTTCCCAGACCCGCAGTCAGAAACAGCCCCATAAATACGGCGTAAAAGGCGATGAAATTACCGGAGCCTGTGCCCGGTAAGGTAAGGAACAGCAGGGCGCTGAAAATCGCCATAAAAATGAAGTTGATCAACGTCACCCGCACGCCGCCGAATTTATCGGAAATAGCACCACCAACCGACCGCGCGATGGCACCGATAAATGGGCCAAAGAACGCCAGGCGCAGAATATTCACATCCGGGAACTGGGTTTTTGCCAGCATGGCAAAACCCGCAGAAAAACCGATAAACGAACCGAAGGTGGCAAGATAAAGCAGGCTCAGCAGCCAGAGATGCAGGCGTTGTAAGACAGGGAGCTGGTCGGCAATTGAGGCGCGTGAACTGGCGATATCATTCATCCCTGACCAGGCGGCGATCGTGGCAATCGCCAGTAATGGCACCCAAATCCATGCGGCATTCGCCAGCGACATCACCGAACCGTCGGCCTGCGGTACGCCATTGACGCCGAGAAAGGCAAATACAGGTACAAAAATGACCAGCGGTGCAACCAGCTGCATTACACTTACACCTAAGTTTCCTAATCCGCCATTAATCCCAAGAGCGCTCCCTTGTTTGGCTTTTGGAAAGAAGAAACTGATATTGCCCATGCTCGAAGCAAAGTTTGCACCTGCAAAACCGCATAGCAAAGCGATAACGATAAATATCCCAAAAGGAGTATTCGGATTTTGCACGGCAATTCCGAGCCAGACGCAAGGAATAATCAGGATTGCAGTACTAAAAACCGTCCATCGGCGTCCACCGAATATAGGCACCATAAAGGAGTAGGGAACACGCAATAATGCGCCAGAAACGGAGGGTAATGCGGTTAATAAAAAGAGTTGATCGGTAGTAAAATTAAAACCGATTTTATTGAGATTAACGGTAACTGCGCTAAATAGCATCCAGACACAGAAGGCAAGAAGTAGACAACTGACTGATATCCAGAGGTTTCTTCGAGCAATATGTTTTCCTTTATTTTCCCAGAAGGCCGGATTTTCTGGTTTCCAGTCGCGTAAAAGATAACGACTATTTTTCTCATTTTGCAGTGCCATATTGTTCCTCACATGCACACATTGGTAATGAAAAAAGACAAAACAGGAGGTAAGGCGCAATAGCCAGTTATTAGAATTAAGGATGAATTGGGTGAAGTGCTGATTGAAAGAATAGATAAGAAAGCGTAACCGCGGGGGCAGAATGGGGATTAAGTAGCCAGATATGTGTTACTAAATGTAACTAACAAGCTAACCTTCAAACGGGGGTTAATCTTTGAACGTATGTCATGTTTCAACCCTTCAGATCGTGAATCTAAAGGGTTACATAGGTAATGACTCCAACTTATTGATAGTGTTTTATGTTCAGATAATGCCCGATG
>OGDD01002280.1_pt1 | contig 12056 bp, 10 predicted proteins | sample 1570301 | NCBI WGS metagenome assembly OGDD01 (sample SAMEA2581971, study PRJEB24529) | metagenome | biome: Human gut stool | place: China | collected 2011 | reverse complement strand
TTCACAACGAGAAGATGGGGACGCATCCCTTTGCCTTGTCGTATGGATTCAAAAGCGGTTATCGGATGACGAAACGCTTACATCTTAACTTGGAACTTGGAGGCACCACCACATTCAGAGATTTTGACGGCCTCGGCGATTCCCGTAAGATGGGCGACCACCTCTTTCAGATGACTGCCGGACTGTCCGTCACGCTGGGCAAGAACTCCTGGAAACGTGTGATTGATGCCGCTCCCTATATGGCACAGAACAACTGGCTGATGGATCAGGTTGCGCTTATCAGTGAGCAGAATCAGAAATACGTCAAGCGACACGATAAGGATAGTCGTGTGATTGCGGAAATGAAGAAAATTCTGGAGCTCGAAGGCTTGCTGGAGACCGATGGTAACAGATGGTAGGGGTTGGAGGATGGCTCTGTGGCAAGCACTCAGGTCTATCCGTTCAATGACTATTCTGGTTACAATAGCCTAATGGCGCGTCTCCGTAACCGCAAATGGAATGGTGATAAGGACTCCTTGGATTGCATGAACGGCACATCTGAGAATATGGCAAAGCTCGAAAGAAATGCCGGGGTTGGTAACGCCAGCGACTACGATAAGGCCACTCCTTCGGATGCAGCTATGTGGAACGATTACCTCATAGCAATGAGCCGTAACCGTGCGTGTATCGGTGCGCCTATCTATTTCTTCTTCCGTCTGAATACGGCAGAGCTGACAGATGCTTCTCAATCGCTAAACATCGACGAGATTGCTCGCATCGCCCAAAAGTATGACCTGCGAATCCGCATCACAGGTGCTGCTGATAGTGCAACTGGGTCTTCCTCCATTAACAAGGAGCTGAGCCAAAGCCGTGCATCTTTCATCGGCCAACAGTTCCTGCAGCGTGGCATCGAGGAGAACCATATCGTGATGATTGGGAAAGGTGGCATCGCTGACTTCTCGCCCAAGGAGGTGAACCGCCAGACGAAGGTGGAGCTCTTCTTTGAGCCGAAAAAAGGAAGCGAGTAATGGAAACAGGATTACAGATATTCAACAGTCCTCAATTTGGCGAGATTAGGATCATCGTTGATGATAACAACGAACCTCGATTCTGCTTGAAGGATATTTGTGAGGTTCTTGGACTGAAGGCTATTCATGTTAAGGAGCGTCTAACAGATGATGTCGTTTCAAACGATACCATCGTTGATAGACTTGGAAGACAACAACTTGCGACATTTGTCAATGAAGATGGTCTTTACGATGTAATCCTTGATTCGCGTAAACCAGAGGCTAAGGCATTCCGCAAATGGGTTACATCTGAAGTTCTCCCTTCTATTCGCAGACATGGTGCATATATGACTAACCAAGCCATCGAACAGGCTTTACTCGATCCTGATACAGTCATTAAGTTGGCAACATCCCTAAAGGAAGAACGTCGGGCTCGTCTTGAACTTCAAGCGAAGAGTGCAGAGCAACAGGCTCTCATCTCAGAGCAGAAGGTGCAAATCGCTGATATGACCGAGAAATCCATCTATTGCGAAAGGGTGTTGGCTTCCAAATCTCTCGTTACGGTTGAAAGTATTGCTCAGGACTATGGAACAACAGCAATGGCTTTCAATAAATACTTAGAACACTTAGGTATTCAATGGAGACGAAAGGCCAAAGACCTTGTTACGGGTAAAGAAAAAGCGGCCAGCCCATGGAATCTTTACGAGAAGTACAAGTATGTTGGTTATGTACATAGTGTCACGTTCCCTATCAAAACGAAAGATGGTACTATCAGAACCACGCAAAACACTCAGTGGACTCCGTTGGGTGTAAAATTCCTGTATGACACGCTAAAGGAACATGGGGCACTACCTATTGAAGAAAGAGGAACCGACTATGTTCAGCCTTATGAACTTCTGTCTTCGACACCGAAGAGGAAGCGGAAAACTGAATGAAATTCATGAAACAAAGGGCACTGCGATGTGAATCGTGGTGCTTTTTGGCTTTTATAAGTAGCTCAAATTTGGAATACTATTGCTTGAAAATATCAGACTTTAGCTAATATCAGCCAAAGAAGATATATCAACGAAAGAGGCAGAATATGCCTTAGAAATCAAACGAAATGAATGGTGGTATTAGTCATAAACGAGTAAAAAGGGTGAAAAATGGGCGCAAATTAGCATTGTAACCTCCCGATACACAATATATTCGCTTCAAAACCATTATATTTGTAGGCAATTATCGTAATATGTAAAGTGTAAAAGAATGACCACATGAAATATTTGTTTACAAAACCAATAATACTTGCTATAGCAGGATTATTGGCTGTTACGTCTTGCAGTGATTCAAAAGACGAGATAGACGACCAGTTCATCCAAACTGCTCATATCGTTAAAGGTAAAGTTGAAAAAGGCCCACTCGTTAGTGGTTCAACAGTTGAGATGCGCACCTTGGATAAGGATATGACACCGACTGGTGCATCATATACCACAACCATTGAGAATAACACAGGTGATTTCAACTATGGTTCGCTCAAGATGAACTCACCTTATGCAAAGCTCACAGCGGACGGCTATTTCTTCAATGAAGTAGATGGCGAATTATCAACCAGTACTATCAAGCTTAATGCCATCGTGGATCTGAGTGACAACTCCACCATTAACGTGAATATTGTTACTCACTTAAAGAGCCAGCGTATCGTTTACTTGGTTACATCTAAAGGAATGTCGTTTGCGGATGCCAATAAGCAGGCTCAAAAAGAGCTGATGACCGCATTTGCACTTCAAGACTATGCTACGAAAGATGCAAGTCAATATTCAATCATTGCAGGCGACGATGCAGCAGGTGCGTTGATTGCCATATCGTCCTACGTTCTTTCCGACCGTTCTGAGGCTGAGATTGTAGAGTTCTTATCTAAGCTCACCAATGAATTTAGCTCAACAGGCACTTTCACGGATAGTACCAAAGAACAATTGAAGAAGACCAAGAACTACCTTAACGGTAAGTTGGAGGACATCAATCAGAATATCGTCAACCGTTATAAGGAATTAGGCTATAACGTCAGCGTAAAAGACTTGGCTTACTACTTTGACTGGGATAATGATGGTATTGCAGGTAATGAAATCGATGGTAATAGCACCGTTGAGTTGAGCCAATCTCAAATCACAGTTCCAATGGAGGGTGGTGATTATACGATTACAGTCAAATCAGACAAGCAATATTACTTTGAGGCTCCATCAACTACGACCGATGGGGATTCGTTTGAAAGTATCACACCTGGAGGTAGTGTAAATGAAGATACTTACTTTAGTAGTCTTTATGAAAACGGATACGTAATCAAAAATATGGAATATAGCAAGGAGATTGAAGGTAATACTATAAAGGTGCATGTTGCGCCTGCCCAGTTCAAGGCTCAAAAGAGTGTTTCTTTTCCTCTATTCAATGCAAGAGGAAAACAGGTGGCTGAAATCACTATTACTCAAGACGGTAATCCCAACATGAAGTCAGACAGGGTGAACCTTGGTAATGATGGAGCAAATGCTGTTTCATATGCTTTTAGCTGTTTCCGTGATGCAATGGCTAAAGTTTACCAGTTAGAAGGCAACTATTCACTTCAAACAAATCACACTCCGTTTAGAGCTGATGATAGTGGTATATCGAATGCTTGGCAGATGTTCTACAAATCATTAAATTTGATGAGTACAATAAAACGCGTAGATGCCAACGCACTAGGTTATTATCAAGAATACCTTAACACATATTTTGCGTTAGCCTATTATGCAATGACCGCCTATTGGGGTGGAGTTCCTTATATTACAGAGTTTGGTGTCGATGTTGCTCAGAATATCGCAAGAACAAGCGAACAAGAACTGTTAACTCAGTTAGCTGTAAGTTTGAAAGAGGCTATGCCATCTTTAGATGAAAAGAAAAATGAGTCTTTGAGCAATGTCAATGATGCATTATTCGTTTCAAAAGATGTCGCTCGTGTCGTTCTTGCATACGTCTATATGAATCAGAAGAATTATAGTGAGGCTCAATCACTCCTAGAAAAGGTAGTAAACAATGGCTATTATAGCCTTGAAAATACAACTTTGTCGAAATACGCCAATAACTCTGAATGTATTTTAGGTTTGGCAGTGCAGACAAGAAGCGGCGAGTCTGTTCATCCCTGCTTAGACTATAAAGATGTGATCTTGTCTTTGGCAGAGTGCTATTATTACAACAATAACACTTCAAAGGCCAAGCAAGAAATAGATGAATATTGCAGCAAGAAGAGCCTGAACATAGATAAAACGGATATAATCAAAGCCATCGCTACATTGCGCTACAAGACACAAACTCCATTTTTCCTTTCGTTTATAAGACGAAACAACTTAGGAGGGTCATTCCTTGGTTTAGCAGATGCTCAATTGTATCAGTTGTTATGGCCTTTGCCAAGTAGTGATTTGAATTACAATCCTCAGCTGACCCAAAACCCTGGTTATTAGAATTTGAAAGCTGAACGAATGCAGAAAGCAGCCCACTCTCATCACGAGAATGGGCTGCTTTCATATTAGGAGACAAGTTTATCGTCCTCGATGGAACGATTGCTCGTCATCCTGACCTTGCTTATGGGCTTCGGCTTGCTTGTCGAACTCATAGTCGGCCTGCTCTTTCACCGCATTACGCATAAAGTTGTATGCGTCATCACGATTATGGGGCATTTCATTGGACTTGAAGACTTCCTTGCCATCATCCATGAGGCGCATGAAGAAATGGTCTTTCTGCTGTGCATCCTGTTCATGGGTAATGACGTAGTTGCTCGTGCCGATAGCAGAGTCAATGTACAGACGGATGGCCGGCTTGCCTTCATGCTCGGTAAAACCGCCCAAACGTGCGTTGTTCTCACGTCTGGCTGCAAAGTAATACTGTTGCATGAAGTCATCCAACTTGGTCTTCACCTCTTCGCTGCTGAGAGCTTTGGAAGGAGCCTTGGCCGCCACTTCCCCGGCCTGTACATTGGCAGCTTGTGACTGCTTGTTCTCGTTCTTCCATTCCTCAGCGATCGGAGGCAGACCCTGCTCGATACGGTTGTTGATGCCATCGATACGCTGGGTCAGCATACTCGAAGCTCGCTTGACATCCAGAAGAATGGTCTTCAGGAAGTTCGGGGACTCATGAAGGCTGTCCAACCATGACTTCAAGTAAGGAGCGGAGTCGGTTTTCAGGCCTTTGACCATGCCATAGTTGGCCGCCACGAAAGCGGCTGTCAACTCGGCTTTGAGTTCCTCAGCTGCATATTCGCTCGATCCGAACTGGGTGGCAACGATGCGGTTGAGACGGCCTTCCACACCGGTACTGTGTGTCATTTCGTGGAAAAGGTTGGTTTGAAACGACTCCATATCCTTGAATTGCTGACGCTCGGGAATCACAATCTCATCACGGCTTATGGAGAAGTAGGCATTGTCACCATGGACTTCCTTGATGGGACAATACCAACCATTGTCCTTAATCATGGCATCGACTGCAGGCAATACTTCACCTCGCAATTCCTCGCTTCTACGCTGACCCTTGCACTGCTCTTCGAGCTTGGCATAGAGGTCAGGACGAGCCTCCTTGAGGTTGGTTTGCCCGACATTGAAGACTGAATATACCTGAAGTCGGGGGTAAACGTTGTAGTCCTTGCGTTCGTCCTCAGACATCTGCTTATAATCGTCGTACTTGATCTTATCCTTCGTCTCCTTGTTCACCACGGTAAATGTGGTGATGAAGACAGGAAAGCTCTTCTCCCCTTTCTTTACCGAAACTTGCGGTAAGTTCTCGCCCTGCTCGTCCTTGACCTGCTGCCTTGCTCCTTGCTTGTCCTTGGTGTAGTTCAAGCTGGCCACACGGTCAAAGGTACAGAACACAGGGAGTTCGTAGTTGTTCTTCTGGCAGTGCATCATCAGCATGACGCTATTCATGCCATTATACTGACGACCATTGAGGTTGCGAGGAACAGCCAGGGCTGATTCGGTGAACCAGGGCTTTTGCCAATCCTGCTGGAGGTTCTGAAGCTTGTCAATCATTAATGTTGCCCATTTGTTTATGTCAGTTTCTTTCATATTTATTTGATAATTAGAGTTCTTATCGAATTTTGTACAACATAATTTTGGATGCTCGTTTATATTATATAGTATTACTCATATAATTATAAGAGCATGTTAGAACAAATCATTATCCGCAAGTCATTCCTTAAAAAACATTTGGCTGCACCATTATTAAAGGAGCGAGAATACTTTCTAACTATGAAAAGTAAGGAAGGATTGTCCCGGCTAACACTATTGGGGTGGGCTGGGTATTCGCTCAAGTTTATCCAATATTTCGATCTTCATGATGGCGAAAAGAGAATTGTGTCACTTGATGATGTCGTTGAAGCTGCACGTCAATGGTCTTCACCCATTCCTGATCATTATCATTCTCGGAAACGTCATGATTGCCCTTCCTCAAGAATCAAATTCATTGAGATGGCTGTTGAATTCTTACTATACGTAGGTCTTTTAGATTCTCGTTACCAAGACGACATCATCAATTATCTCGCAGAGCGCAAATGGCACAGAGTCAGACTGATTGCCGCTCCCTTTTATAAAGAGAGAATGTCTTTCTTGATGGATTGCAAATCAAAAGGTTTTAAAAGACAGACACTTCAGCTTTATGCACAGTATCAACTTCATCTAATAGAGTATCTTGATTTAAAGAACTTCCGTATTGTTACCAATGAGGAAATCTCAAATGCAGCAAAAAAATGGCAAAACCTGGAAGACAAAGGTTCTCACAAGAAGAAAGGCACCAAGTCTAATTATAGTTTCTTCATCTATTTTGCAAATATGTGGCTTAAAGAGCTACATATGCTACCAGAATCAGGATCTCCTTCAATATCAGATATACGCATAAATGAATACCTTAATCACTTGGCATACAGGAGATATTCTCATGCCTATATTAAGGGAAGGAGATATATACTCACCTACTTTTACAAGATAATAGAAAAGGAGAACCAGGAACACCCTTTAACATTGGAAGATATAGATAAATACATTGAATACTACACGATTAACAAGGTTCAACGTAACACGCTGAAAGAGTACCTGTGTTGTATTCGTGTATATCTTCGTTATGCAGTCGAAAAGGGGTGGTGTATTACCGACCTAGATAAGGCGTTAATCACTCCCAAAGTATATAGTGAAGAAAATCTCCCTTCTTTCTTGCCGTGGAATAAAGTTCAAAAACTGTTACAAACAGTCAAAGAACAAACTGGTAAATCCGCATCGCGCGACTATGCTATTTTTATGTTACTTGCTATGTACGGTTTACGTTGTAGTGAGGTGGCAAACTTGAAGATTAGCGACATCGATTGGCGTAAAGAACAAGTCTATATTAAGCGTGCGAAGAATTGTCGACCACAAGTGTTACCACTTCTACATAATGTAGGAGAAGCTATTATCGCTTACCTAAAACAGGGAAGGCCAAATGACATAGGAAGCGATAGCTTGTTCTTTTGTACACCAGCCCCGATACGTCCTATATCTTGTACAGCCATAGCTTCCGTCGTATATAGGTATTTGAAATCCAGCGAAATGGACGTTAGGCACAAAGGTCCCCATTGTTTACGCCATAGCCATGCAACTTTCTTGATAAACGAAGGACAAACCTTAAAGGATGTCGGTGATTTACTGGGTCACAAAAGTATGGAAGCGACAAGAATATATGCAAAAGTGGATCTCAATTCACTTAGAGATGTTTCAAATATTAACTGGGGGGAGCTTCTATGAGTATAAAAGAAACTGTTGAGTCATTTATCAAGTTTCGTAGGTCTATTGGTCGTAAGGATCAGAGTACAACTTACTCTTTGAGACTATTTGCTAAGTTCATTGGAGAAACAACAGAATTAACTTCAATAACGGAAAGCGATTGTAATGCCTTCCTTTACAGAAAAGGAAATGTCATCACCAGATATTGGCATTCTCAGCACTGCATTCTGAAAAAACTTTTTGAGTGGGCTTTTTCTAGAGGACTCATTCAAAACATACCTATTCCCGTTTTTCTGCCTAAAGCTCCAGAGTATTATCCCGCTTACATATATACGGATGACGAACTGAAGAGACTGTTTGATTGTGCGCTTACATATCGCAAATATAGATCATTTGTTAATGAGCCAATATGTATACGATATATCTTGATGATCACGTATATGCTTGGACTCAGAATAAGTGAGACCTTATCCTTAAAAATAAAGGATATTGATATGGATAATATGTACGTGCATATACATTGTAGTAAGTTCTACAAGTCTCGCTTGGTTACTTTCAACGAACAAGTATCAAAATTGATGCAAGAGATATTACAATGGCGAAGTACTCAAATGTCCCCAATGGTAGAGGATGCATATGTTTTCATTAATCAGAAGGGGAAACCTGTTAATTTTGTATCTTTACATCAGATATTTGCGACCATTCGTAAGAATGCAGGTCTTTATTTCCCTGATAGAGGACGTCATCAGCCTAGAATACATGATCTTCGCCATACTTTTGCGGTCGACGTCCTTACTAACTGGTATAAATCAGGAAAGAACGTACAGGATTTACTGCCGAAGTTGTCTATCTATTTGGGACATCTTAACGTGTCCTTCACTTCCGTCTATCTAACAAAGACGCCAACTTTGTTGCAGGAAGCAAACAAATTGTTTTATGCTTATAAAAACACGAACAATGAAGAACAGAAGAATTACTGAAACAGAATATCTTGGCTATTGGCTAAGACCATTCCTCATAGAGTACTTAATTGTCACTCGAAACCTTAGTCGTAACACTCAGATGAGTTATCGTGATACATTCCGTATGTTGGTATCGTATGTCTCTACATTAATAAGTATTGCAATAGACAATCTCAAAATCTCGGATATTACGACTGACGTTATTACGAAATTTCTTGATTATCTGGAAATTGAGAGAAAAGTTTCCGTATCTTCAAGAAACAATCGTTTAGCTGCAATAAAGGCTTTCGCAAAGTTTCTGGCGTGGAAATCTCCTGAACATATAGATTGGTGTCACCATGTCACTCTTATCCCTTCAAAGAAAACGGAAAAACGCATGATAACCTATATGGACAAATCTGAGATCGAAGCCTTGGCTGATGCACCATTGAAAACATGCAAATATCAAGGGATAAGAAGTCGAGATCATGTCATTATCCTATTCATGTATAATACTGGCGCCCGAGTGTCTGAAGTTATTGGTGTTAAAGTGAAGGATGTTGCGATGCCTTCAAAACGTGGAATGCCAATGGTGACATTACATGGCAAGGGGCGTAAAGAGAGAATATGTCCTTTATGGGAGGATTTCTGGGATTTACTCAAACAATTTATAGACAACAAGTTGCCTGACGATTACCTTTTCCTTAACCGATACAATCAGCCTATGAGCCGATTCTGTATTTATGAAATGATAAAGAAATACTCACAAGATGTAATCTTAAATCATCCCTCTCTTGCTAATAAACGCCCATCTCCTCACGTTATACGCCATACAACCGCCACTCATCTACTTAATTCTGGAGCGGATATTGATATGGTTAGAAATTGGATGGGACATAGCTCGATTGATACAACAAACATCTACGCCGAAATTAGCATGGAAAGGAAATTAGAAGTTCTCAAAAAATGTGAGCAGTCCGTTTCCGATACACCATCACGAAAATGGTCTGAGGATAAGGAGTTAATTACATTCTTAGATAGCCTCTAATTCCTCCAAAGATAGAATTATGTTGTGCAAAATGTCAAAGAACGATTGATTATTAATTGTTTAGACTAATGCCCAACATAATTCTATGTCAGACATAAATGATATTATGTTGAGGTCAACATAAAATCATCAAATCCGTGAATTTCTCCAAAGCTCTATCCTCTGCTGTAGGCTGGCCGTCACGCTGGGTTTTCTGATAATCCTTTCTCATAGGGTTTCTCGTTTATGGGATTAGACTATCAGAAAGGACACTCGTCATTGGGGCTCTGCTGGTTGAAGGACGTACCACCGGCTTGACCGCCTTGGTAGGGTTCCTTCACCCATTCCGTGATTTCAGACACCCTGCAGCTGATGTCAACCTTGTCGTTGTACACGCAAAACTCGGCAGTACCTTTGACGTTGACCTTTGCCTTGGGCTGGAGAAATGCTTCCTTGTCGCCTGAGAAGCGAACGAAACGCACCCATATAAACTCGAAGTTCTCGCCAATCTTCTCGGTGGAGAAGCCGGAGAACAGGAGGAAGGGGTTGCCTTTCTTGTCGTTCTTCAGGACGATACCCTTGCCGCCCAATGCGCCACGAAACTCCATCTCGCCCTCAATCTTATCCTTTGTTTCGGAGGGTTGGAGGTTAACGGAGCCTGCCATGAAGTTGAAGTACAAGGCATCCCCCTTCTTGCGAAGTGTGAGCATTCCTTGCATTTCCACACGTTGGTTGGGCTGGAACTTGGGACAGTCGGTCTGCGTGCCGCTCATGGACACACTGACCTCGACGGTCTTATTGATACCTGACTTGGCAGGAAGAACTACACTCACGGGAAAGGACACAAAGGAGTTGTTGTCCTTATCGGTACGCATCTGCGCTGCACGGCTGATGGTACCATTGATCGTAACACTACACTTAATCATACAAAATACTAATTACTGGTTATCGGTTGATGAGTCGTCTTCGTCTTCCATCAAGGGGGCTCGGTGTAACTCATAGAGAATATACGCCAAGGTGGTGATGGAGAAGATGGCATAGATGGCAGTTACTATCGCTCCAAAAGCGAAGTAAAGCATCCCTGCTAAGGAAACCGTGCCTACAAGATGCAGACAGGCATACGGTATGGGATGAATAATCTTTCTCATCGTTGTATGGTATTTGTCTGTTCTTGGGACTGATTGACAGCCTGCTCGTAGTTTTGCGAAGCCTTGCCAGAGAGGACGATGTTGTCCACCAACACGGCGACTCGCTTCATCTTGGCATCATCCGTCAAAGACGAGCCTAAGATATTCGAGAGACTGCTGAGGTCAGCCTGAGACAAGGCTCTTGCCTGACCGTCAACCTTCAAAATGGCTTTGCCACCCTCTTGTAGGCTGATGCTACAGTCGGAATGGTTCGGCATATAGGGAGCAAGATTGATGCTTTTGGTGGTAGCAGCTTCCGTCACCATCTGCTTCTTATCTTCCTCCGTCTTATTGTCTATCTGAACGGCGATGGCCATCAAGGTGGTGAACGCTCCAGTCACCATATCCACGATGGGGTCTCCTCCGTTCATTCCCAAATCCAAACCGCTGTCCTCGGAAGAAAGGAGTTTCTTCATCCAGTCATCGGCTGACATTTCAGGATTGACTTGTGCCAAGGCATTGCCATTATTGGGGTCTTGCGACTTGTACTTGGCAAGGAGGTCTTGGCCGTTGAGTAATGCTTGTTGCTGGAGATTGCCTTTCTGGGCTATCTCAGCAAGATAGGCGGCAGGATCGACCTGACGGACGTTGCCGTTGGGGGAGACCTGCTTCACCGAGAAATGCAGGTGGTCGCCAGTGGACTTGCCGGTACTGCCCGACACGCCCAAGGGCTGACCTGCCTGTAGGGTATCACCTACCTTGACCTTGATTTCAGAGAGGTGGCAGAAGGTGAGTTGGGTCTTGGAACCATCCTCTCGGCTGTATTCCAATTTCACATAGTTGCCACCGCCTTTGGTATCAAAGCCTGCGTCAATGACTTTACCACCTTGCTCCGTGGCCAACACGGCTTCGTGGTTGGTCTTGATGTCGATGCCGTTGTGCATCTTATTGACGTGGTCAATCGGATGCATTCTCATACCATAGGGAGAGGTAACGAGTAGAAACTCGTCACGCTGGACGGGCATACTGTAGGCGGTGGATGGCGATTGGGCGGCTGTTTGAGTCATTGGTGCGGCACTTCTTCCTGTGGGGAGGGTTTGGGTGGCTCCCTGACCAAACGTTCTGCCTTCGGCTCGCATCTCGGCCATCACCTGACGGTCGATGTCCTGGAGGTTCAGCCGCTCAATGGGCTTGATACGACTGGGGCCGTAAGTACCAGAAGTAGC
>OGDD01002278.1_pt1 | contig 12057 bp, 8 predicted proteins | sample 1570301 | NCBI WGS metagenome assembly OGDD01 (sample SAMEA2581971, study PRJEB24529) | metagenome | biome: Human gut stool | place: China | collected 2011 | reverse complement strand
GCACGTGATTTGTAATCTCGGGGTCGTTGGTTCGAATCCGACAAGAGGCTCAAAATGATGACGAGACAAGACTTTAAGTTTTGTCTCGTTTTTTTGTATTTGCATATCTGAGGTGTTACACGGTTGCGCCTCGGATGCAATGTGATGGTAAAACATGATGCGGTGGAGCTTGTCACTTCTGCTGCGTTTAAAAAAGAAATAATTATGGAAAAGATTGACATTACGACACTCAACGATAATGTGTTCACTACTATTGGTAAGGAGTGGATGCTCGTTGCTGCAGGCAACGAAAAGAAGTTCAATATGATGACAGCCTCTTGGGGCTGCCTTGGCTGGTTGTGGAACCGCCCAGTGGCTATTGTGTACATCCGTCCGGAGCGTTACACCCACGAGCTCGTTGAGGCTAACGACACGATGAGCCTTGTTTTTCTCGGCAACTCGGAGGAGGCACGCAAGGCGTATGCGTTCTGCGGTGCTAAGTCGGGCAGAGAGTTCGACAAGGCGAAGGAGGCTCACCTCACACCGGTTGCTACCGAGAACGGCTGCGTAACATTCGACGAAGCACGCCTCACACTCACCTGTCGCAAGCTGTACAAGACGCAGATTCGTCCGGAGGAGATGCTCGACAAATCGATAGAGCAGTGGTACGGTGCGAAGGGTGGCTTGCACGACGTGTATGTGGTGGAGATTCTTGACGCTTACAAAAAGTAATGCGCTAATAAGCAAAACCATTCTATATACATAATATTATATCGTACAGGTCAATTAACATTCAAACCGAACTTTAATGACAGAGAAAATAGATAAGTATAAGGTTCAGGCAGCTTTGGTGCGCTCGTTCTTCGATGCCTTCTCGCATGGCGTGATAGAGAGTCAGGTGGAAGACCGGAAGGAGAAGACGACACCGCAGTCGGTTAATAAGCTGATGTTGGAGCATTATGAGCACATCGCGCCCGCTTTCTTCGACACCATGTTCTTCCCGTTGGCAGCCATGAACTACAAGTACGAGGACATAGCGGCACTGGCTCGCGAAGCGCAGCAGCGTGGCGACGACATGATGGCACTTGTGCGCACGGCGTGTGGCAACGAGGCGTACTACAACGCTATGGTTGAGGAGTACAAACGCAACTTCTCGATGCTGCTTGCAGGCAAATATCTCTCCAACGCCGACCATCTTGAAGGCTATGTGCGCAAGGCGGAGGCAGAGACGGAAGCGTCGGTAGACTCCGACCGTGCTATCGAGCTGACTGTGCGTGTCGTGATGTTCGCATACGTTCGCGGTCTGAGTCAGACGGGGGAGGGTGCACGTTTTGATAGATCGGCGCACTTGAGACAAGTGCACCCCCTACGTGGGGCTACGCTCTTCCGTCTGATGCTCGATGCGATGAACATCTTGCTGCTCGACGAAGCTGTCGACTTTGCTGACGCAGAGGCAGCCGACCTTGCTTCGCTCTTTTTGAAGGTTTGTCAGACGCAGCATAACTTCACGGTTATGACCAACGAGATGGATCGTACATACTCTGAATTAATGAAGGAATAATAACATATACTATGACACAGATTCCGGTTTTGCTGCTCACAGGTTATCTGGGCAGCGGTAAGACAACATTATTAAATCGCATTCTTTCCAACGAGAAAGGAATTAAGTTTGCCGTTATCGTGAACGATATCGGCGAGGTGAACATCGATGCCGACCTTATTCAGCAGGGTGGAGTAGTGAACAAGCAGGACGACAGTTTGGTGGCTCTGCAGAACGGCTGTATCTGCTGCACGCTGAAGATGGATCTCATCGACCAGTTGCGCGACATTGTGAATATGAAACGCTTCGACTATATCGTCATCGAAGCGAGTGGCATCTGCGAACCAGCACCAATCGCACAGACAATCAGTTCGATGGCGACACTCGGTCCGCAGTACATCACCAACGGCATTCCGCGTCTTGACAGCATCGTGACCGTAGTGGACGCGCTGCGCATGAGAGACGAATTCAGCAACGGCGACGCTCTGAAACGCGACGGACTCGAAGACGAAGACCTCGAAAACCTCGTAATACAGCAGATAGAGTTCTGCAACACGATACTTCTCAACAAGGCTGCGGAGGTGAGTGCTGAGGATTTGCGCAAGCTCACCGAGATAATCCGCGCCATTCAGCCTAAGGCAGAAATCATTCCGTGCAACTACGGCGACGTAGATTTGAAGCGTCTGCTCAACACCGGTCGTTTCAACTTCAACGAGGTGGCGACATCGGCTGCATGGATCAACGAGCTTGAGAACCATCACGGCGATGAGGAGGATGATGACGATGATGAGGAGCATGAGCATGAGCACCATCACGACCATGAAGATGAAGAGCACGAGCATCATCATCACGACCACGACTGCCATGGCGGTTGCGGACATCACCACCATCACCACGACCATGAAGGCGGCGAAGTGGAGGAGTACGGCATTGGCACGTTCGTGTATTATCGCAGAAAGCCGTTCGACATGAACTTCTTCGACAACTTCGTGGCGCGTCTGTTCCCGAAGAATGTGATTCGCTGCAAGGGATTGTGCTGGTTCAAGGAAGAACCCGACATGTGTTATCTCTTTGAGCAGGCAGGCAAGCAGATGGAGCTGCGCAACGCCGGACAGTGGTACGCCACAATGCCGAAGGACGAACTGCAGCAGATGCTCGAACGCGAAGAAGGACTGCGCAGAGACTGGGACGAGAAGTACGGCGACCGTATGCAGAAACTCGTGTTTATCGGTCAGAAACTCGACAAGAAGGCTATAAAAGAACAGCTCGACATGTGCCTTACGGATGTAGAGCTATAAAAGAAAAACCGGTATGGCATGAGTTGCTATACCGGTTTTTTATGTTTGTAGGTTGCGTGGGTATGGTAGGGATGCCATGCCCTCCTATTGTGTGGCTGCGTGGGTATGGCAAGGATGCCATACCCTCCTATATTAGAGATGCTTCATGATGTCGAGCAGATGATCCCAAACCATCTGAACGGTCGGGATGTGCAGACGCTCGTCAGGAGTATGCACGTCGCGCAGCGTAGGACCGAACGAAACCATGTCGAGGTTCGGGTAGCGCTCAGAGAAGAGACCGCACTCCAAGCCGGCGTGGATACCCTTTACGATAGGTTCCTTGCCGAAGAGTTTCTTGTACGATTCAACAGCCACCTTGGTGAGCTTGCTGTTCGGGTTCATCTTCCAAGCCGGATAGCCATCGCTCATCTTCACCTCAGCACCAGCCAATTCGAAGGCTGCCTTCACGGTGTTAGTTTCGTTCTCGAGGTTGCTCATGACGTTAGAACGCTGTGAAGCAACTATGTTTATTTCGTTCTCAGCAGTCTGCACGCTTGCTACGTTGTTGGATGTCTCAACCATGTATGCGAGTGCTTCGTCCTGGCACATAGCGAACACGCCGTTGTCAACAGCCTGCATGCAGAGGATGAAGCGGCGGCTTGTGTCCTTCGGCAGTACGCTCTCAGCGTCGGTGCTACCGAGGTTGAACTCCATAACCGGCTCGGTTACGTGGAACTCCTCTTCGATGTTAGCTGTGAACACGTTCCAGTCGGCACGTACTGTCTCCTTCTCGCTTGCTGGAACTGCGAACACGATGCTACCGTCGCGTGGAATAGCGTTGTGCAGTTTGCCCGAGTTGAACTGAGCGAGGCGAAGATCCATCTTCTCCTGCTCCTTGTAGAGGAAGCGAGCGAGAATCTTGATGGCATTAGCGCGTTTCTTGTTGATGTCGTCGCCAGAGTGTCCGCCCTTCAGTCCCTTTACAGAAGCTGTGAGGAAGAACATACCCTCGGGAGCAGCCTCACGCTCGAATGTGAAGCGAGCCGATGTTGTCTTGCCGCCAGCGCAAGAGATAAAAATCTGTCCTTCGTCCTCAGAGTCGAGGTTGATGAGCATATCGCCCTTCATAAAGCCTGCCTTCATACCCATAGCACCAGTGAGACTTGTCTCCTCGTCGCGTGTGAACACACACTCCAGCGGTCCGTGCTCGATGTCGTCGCTGTCGAGGATAGCCAGTTCGATAGCGCAACCGATGCCGTCGTCAGCACCGAGTGTTGTGCCCTTAGCGTTGAGCCATTCGCCGTCGACGTAAGTCTGGATGGGGTCGGTGAAGAAGTTGAAGTCTACGTCTACGAGTTTGTCGCAAACCATGTCCATATGACTCTGCAGGATGAGTGTAGGCGCGTTCTCGTGACCCTTTGTGGCCGGCTTGCGGATTACTACGTTGCCCGTCTCGTCGGTCTCGGTCTCGAAGCCGTGGCTCTTGCCGAACTCCTGAAGATACTCTATCATGCGCTCCTCGTGCTTTGAAGGGCGCGGAATCTCGTTGATTTTAGCAAACTGCTCGAACACGCGAGCAGGTTTTAATTCGCAATTGCTCATTTTCCTTAATTTTTTTATGATGATGTTATAATAATCTGAATTTTCGATAAATTATTTTGCCATGCCACCGAATTGCCGTACCTTTGTAGCGATATGTAATGGTGGGGCTATCTTTTGCAAAGATAGTGTAAAAGGAAGACACCACAAAATATCTTCACTTATTTTAAATGTAGGTAGACATCTATTTTAGTCAAAACAGATACAAATATGATAAAACTAATGCTTATCAGCCTCGCTGTAGTGGCAGTAGCCTTCGCATTGTTGTCGATAAAGGTTCTGCTGAAGCGCAACGGCAAATTCTCTTCGCAACACGTACACGACAACCCGGGCTTGCGCAAGCAGGGCATTCACTGCGTGATGGATCAGGATCGCGAGGCTCGTGAACGCAATGGTGCCTATTAAATCAGCTTGTAATATATAATGTATATACGACAGGCGTATAAAACGATAAAATTAAAAACAGAATAAAGATGAACAAGAAAAACATTTTCGGCGCACTTGCACTCGCAACTGTTGCCGCTTTCGCAATGACTTCTTGCGACAAGTCGAAGTGTCAGGTTGACGAGAAGAAGGTAGAGGGCAAGCAGGCTGTGCCTTCAGACGTTAAGATTGCGTATGTAGAGGTAGACAGCATCATGTCGCAGTACAAGTTCTGCAAGGACTACTCGCTCATTCTGCAGAAGAAGGGTCAGAACATCCAGAACACACTCGCGCAGAAGCAGCGTGCTCTCGAACAGGCTTACATGAACTTCCAGCAGAAGATTCAGCAGAACGCCTACACACGCGAGCAGGCTGAGCAGATACAGATGTCGCTGCAGAAGCAGAATAGCGACCTTCAGGCTCTTAACCAGCGCTTGAGTGGTGAGTTCCAGGTGGAGACAGAGAACTACAACAACGCCCTGCGCGACTCTATCCAGCACTTCCTTGCTGTTTACAACAAGGATAAGAAGTTTGGCTTGATTCTGAGCAAGGCAGGCGACAACCTCCTCTATGCCGACAAGGCTTACGACATCACCAACGAGGTTATCGCTGGATTGAACAAGGCTTACAAGCCGGCTGCTCCTGCAAAGGAGGTGAAGGCAGAGGCAAAGAAAAAGTAATAGTACAGACGAATACATAGTTTAATGGGAGGTGCTGTTCTTTCCGCTCAGCTTTAGTGCTCGATGGAACAAGAACAGCACCTCCTTTTTGTGCTCGCACACCACAGCTATGCTAATGACAAATTCATGGCGCGAGTCTTCGTTCTACAACAAAATGACAAAATAACTACAAAAAATCGTGTCAAATATTTCTTTGTATTAAAATATTTATTACATTTGCAATCGTATAACATACGTTTAGTATAGTTAATACATCTTTAGTTGGTGACGAAAGTATGTAAACATAAATATATTAACTTTTAAAATTTGTAGTTATGAGAAAGACGTTACTAAACACAATGGGGCTTCTTCTTGCGTTGTTTGGCGCAACGAATGCTTCTGCCCAGAGCACAGTAGAACTGCCTTACTCTATCACCTTCGATTCTGCCAACAGTGTTTGGACTAATATTGATGCCAGCGGAAATTCTGGTACACCATGGTTCTTCAACGCCGATTGGGGTAGTGATGGTTTTTGCCCTCCAGGTTCGTGGTCGGCTATACCAAGCTATTGCATGAAGACGAGTGTAAGTGGAGCAAATGCCTATTATGTTTCTCCGGCTTTCGACCTTAAGAAAGACAAGACATATACCGTAAAGGTAAATACAGGTAGAATGTATTTTACGAAAGCCCAGCTCTCTTTGGAATACGGCAAATCGGCAACCGATGCGTCTGCTTTTACCACGGTTAGCGATATTCAGATGGCCGAAACAAACGTGCAGTACGATAACTCATACGATGTTAATGTGACTGAAGATGGTGCTTACTACTTTGCATTTCATGGAGTAGGCAAGTTCGCTTCTTCTTCTAACGAATATGTTTATGCTTTCAGTTTCGATATCGCAGAGAAGACAGGTGGCGAAACTCCTGACCCGGGTACAGATCCCGACCAACCCGACCCACCAGCTGTAGACCAGGAGGGCACACTGCCTTACGATATGACATTCGATTCGGCTGAGAAGTTCGCCACATGGACAACGATGGACAATAGCGATACTCCGGGCGTAACATGGGCTTACACCGCATCCGACTTTGCTGGCAAACCGGCTGCTCACATGGGCACGGACGCTACATCTGCAACGTGCGACTGGCTCGTCTCTCCGAAGTTCGAGCTGAAGGAAGGCAAGTCGTACAAGATTACGGTTGACGCTGCTTCGGGTCCGAACAACGAGCTGAACCTAATCCTCGACTACTTTGTAGGCAGCAAGTCGGCAGACAACCAGAAGACTATCGAATGGATTGGCTCTAAGCTCCCTAAAACCGAAGGCGAAACCGAAGGCGAGGGTGGCAAGGTGAAGAACGAGTGGATTCTCGATGCCAACAAGGACGACGTATACCTCTTCGCATTCCGCGCACTCAACTGGGGTGCCAACGGCACTAACGATGCCGTCAGCATCTACTCGGTGAAGATTGAGGAGATGGCAGAAGGCAAGCCCGAGGCTCCGGTAGCACTTCCTTACGAGGTTTCGTTCGAGAAAGAAGAAAGCGTATCAGGTTGGACCGCAATGGACCGCAGTGCCAGCACCGCTTCTACATGGAGCTGGAATTCATGGGGATATCAGGAGTACGGCGCCGACTGGAACCCGGTGGGCGACCAGCATCCTTGCGTAGGTTTCAGCAGCGACTTTAACACTGACGCCAACGACTATTGGGTGTCTCCGGCATTCGCTCTCGAAGCTGGAAAGACATACGTAGCGAAGGCTCACACAGCCAACAACCGCAGCAGTGTTGAATCGGGCACAACATCGTTCACGATGAAGCTCGGTACAAACAGGAAGGTGCAGGGTTCGTTCGACAAGACTCTCGGCTCTATCGAGCTCAACACAGTGTACGACCGCGATCCGAGCACATTCGAGTTCAGCGTAGAAAAAGCTGGCAACTACTATGTTGCTTTCCATATCAGCGACAAAACAGGTGCAAATGCTTACGGCTACATCTTTGACTTCAGTTTGGCAGAGAAAGAAGGTGGCGAACCAGAGGTGCCAGTAGCTACAGAGGCAGCAACAGGCTTCGCAGCAGCCGAACTGACTGCCGAAAAGAGCGTAGCACTTACATGGACCAATCCTGCTAAGGATGTCGACGGTAAGGATCTGCCGGCTGACGCATTGCTCACCGTGAAGGTTTACGAGGGCGAGGAAGTGGTTAAGGTATTCGAGGACCAGGCTCCGGGCAGCGAGGGTAAGCACGTACAGGCTTACACCGACGAGACATTCGCTGGCGAACACAACTACAAGGTGGTTGTTGTTTACAAGGATAAGGAATCGGAGGCAGCCACAACTTCTATCACCGTGAAAGGCGTAGTAGACGCTATCAACGGCGTAATGGTTCCGGCTGACGCTAAGGTTTCTGTACACACTCTCAGCGGTGTAGCGGTTGGCAACAACCTCTCTACACTTGGCAAGGGTACATACATCGTAAGAGTGAAGACTGCCGACGGTGCTGTGAAGACTATGAAGATTGCTAAGTAGTCTGAATTGCTAACAATAATGAATGTAGTCACACATATTCATAAACCACATAATTAATCTAAAAAATATAAAACTATGGAAGAAAAACTTCAGTTTGTGCCTTCTTTGAAGGACGCGTTTGCTATAGGCATGAAAAATCTTGTGCCAATAGTATTGTCAGTGTTGCTTTGGCTCGTCACCGTATGGATTCCTTACGTTAATGTGGGCACCACGATAGCTTTGGCTACGTTGCCTGTGAAGCTTAGCAAGGGCGAGATGATTAGTCCGATGTTCATCTTCGAGTCGAAATATCGTCATTGTATGGGTGAGTATTTCATCCTTCAGGCTGTCATCACCTCTGCCATATCGGTAGCCTTCCTGTTCATGATCATTCCAGCAATAGTACTCTCGCTCAGTTGGATGCTTGCTGTTTATCTTCTTGTAGGTAAGGGTATGAATTGGGCTTTGTGTCTTTCTGAGAGCAACCGTTTGATGATGGGCTATAAGCTGAAGGCGTTCTTCCTGAAGTTTGTTGTAGGCTTTGTGCTGTTCTTAGCCTATTATATTCTCTTCCAGATACTTAGTGACGCATCAGGCTTGTTAGTACTCATTTCGCTTGTTTATCTCCTTGTAAGCGTTTGCATAATGCTTTCGGTCGATGCAGTTATCTATCGCGAGTTGGTGCTCACTGAGGATAAGGTTGAGGAAGCTAAGCCAGAAGAAGCTCTTTAACGAGTTAATTGCAATGCAATAGGCATCGGTTCGCGTTCGGAATCTGATCGGTTCGCGTTTGGAATCTGATCGGTTCGCGTTCGGAATCTGATTGGGTTGCGTTCGGTGTCCGATGGCAAAACATTCATAAATCCACTGCCGAGAGGCAGGTATTCTTTAGACGAATAAAGATTAAAGCATAAGAAAAGGCTGACTCCTGCTGCGGTTTTGCAGCTTAAGAGTCAGCCTTTTTTATTGTTGTATCTCGTAGCGTAGCCTTCCGCTACGTTTACGAGTTAGAAGTCTACGACCGTGATGCCGGCTCCGCCGAACTGCACGTGCTCATCCTTGCATTGCGTCACGTTTGGCACCGACTGCAGATACTGGCGTATGAGCTGTCTGAGTATGCCGTTGCCCTTGCCGTGGAGGATGCGCACGCGCGACATGCCCACGAGTATAGCGTCGTCGATGAAGTGCTGCACGGCGTTCAGTGCCTCGTCGCCACGCATACCGCGCACGTCGAGATCCTGATGGAAGTTGAGTTTGTGCGAGTCGATGGTCTGACGCGTCTCGCGGCTGATGCCGAACGTTGGCGGTAGCGTCGACTCCGGTGTCTTCGTGGTGTGCTCCAGGCGCGATGTCTTCACCTTTGTGCGCACGTCGCCGAACACTACGGTTGCCTCTTTGCCCTCTACCGACTCCACACGACCCACCGTCGTCAGTCCGCGCATACGCACCGTGTCGCCAGCCTTGAAGGGGTGTTGAGGTGTTGAGGAGTTGAGGTGTTGTGATGTCGAGGAGTTGAAGAGTTGGGATGTTGAGTTGGTTGGGTTCGCAGCGTTCTCCTTCTTCTCCTTCTTGCGCTTCTCGCGTCGCTCCTTGCGCTCCATTATCTGGCGCATCTTCTTCTCGATGAGGTCGTCAGCCGACTTGGTGTCTATCTCGTTCACGTCCTCCTTGAACGCCTTCAGCTCCTCGCGCAGGCGCTTCGTCTCCTCTTTCTCCGCCTGACACTCGCGTATCTCGCGTATCGTGTTCTCGATGTTGCGGTTGCTCTCCTTCAGCAGTTCCTGCGCCTGTTCCTTGGCTTGACGCAGAATCTCTTTGCGCTTGCGGTCGAGTTCGCGGATTTCATCTTCGTATTTCGCGATAGTCTTCTCCAAGTCCTTCTCGCGCTGATGTACGTTCTGTCGCTTGTTCTCCCAGTAACGCTTATCGCGCACGATGTCCTGCAAGTATTTGTCGCTCTGTATGTAGTCGGAGCCCACGATGTCGCTCGCCTCGCGTATCACCTCGTCTGGAATGCCCGTCTTGCGCGCAATCTCAATGGCGAACGATGAGCCGGGCTGACCTATGGCGAGCTGGAAGAGCGGCCGCATCTCGTGGCGGTCGTAGAGCATGGCACCGTTGGCAATGCCGTCGTGCGAGTCGGCGTAGTGCTTCAGGTTCTGGTAGTGGGTGGTTATCACGCCCCACGCGTGCTTCTTTACAAACTGGTTGAGCACCGCCTCAGCCATTGCGCCGCCAATCTGCGGCTCGGTGCCCGTGCCGAACTCGTCGATGAGCAGCAGTGTGTGCTCGCCCGACTGGCGCATCATGTTCTTCATGTTCAGCAAGTGCGACGAGTAGGTAGAGAGGTCGTTCTCAATGCTCTGCTCGTCACCGATGTCAATCATTATGTCGCTGAAGACGCCTACCTTCGAACGCTCGCTCACGGGGATAGACAGACCGCACTGCAGCATATACTGCAGCAGCCCAACCGTCTTCAGACAGACCGACTTGCCACCGGCGTTCGGACCCGAGATGATCAGGATGTGGCGGTCGCGTGTCAGCATGATGTCGAGCGGCACGATAGGTTTCTCCTGCTTCTTCAGCGCGAGCCACAAGAGCGGATGCTTCGCCGTAATCCAGTCGACCACGGGCTTCGCGCTCACCTCCGGCTCGATGCCGCCCGTGAGCTGTGCGAACTCGGCACGTGCACGAATGAAGTCGACCTCGGCAAGCATACGATAGGCGTTCACGATGTCGTCCACGTGCGGACGCACCAGCTTAGTGAACTCCGTGAGTATCACTATTATCTCGCGTCGTTCGTCGGCTTCCAGCTCGCGTATGCGGTTGTTCGCCTCAACCACTTCCGTCGGTTCCACGAATACCGTCTTGCCCGTCGACGACTCGTCGTGTACGATGCCCTTAATGCGTCGCTTCATGGCAGGAGCGATAGGCACAACGAGACGACCGTCGCGCAGAGTCGGCGTAACGTCCTTGTCTACGAGACCCTCGCTCTGCGCGGCGTGCAATATGCTATATAATGTACGCGATACACTGCCCTCCGCCTTGCGCAGCTGCGAGCGAATCTCGGCGAGACGCGGCGATGCCGTGTCCTTTATCTTGCCGTATTTGTCGAGAATTTGGTCGATGCGGCGTATAAGGTCGGGGAAGGTGAGCACGCCCTCTGTAAGGTCGTGCAGAGTAGGGTAGTCGAAGTTGCCGTCGTCGTCGCTGCGGTTGAGGAAGCGCACTATGCCAGCCACCGTCTCGAGCGAGCGGCGCAGATCGAATATCTCGTTCTCTTCAAGATGCGTGCCCTCGATGCGTATGCGCTTTATCGACTCGCGCATGTCGAAGAAGAACTGCAGTGGGAAATCGTCCGTCTCCTCCTGCATACGGCGGAACTCGCGCGTCTGTTTCAACGCCGTGTTGATGTGCTCCGCGTTATCCGTGAAGCCCATAGCGTCCACCTTGTCCTTGCCCAACTGACTCAGACAGTAGCCCTTCAACAGCGAGCGTATCTCGCTGAACTGTATCTTGTTTTCAAAGTTGCTTGGATAAATCATAAGTGCAAAGTTACTGCAAACCGAAGACAATACAAAATATGCTTGCATATTTTTATTGTTGAGGTGCAGCGTAACTTATTTAAAGTTACTGCAAATAGAAGACACTGCAAAACAAGCAAGCTTGTTTTTGTGCTTTTAAGAGGTGATGTTATAGCTTTAGTAACGTTCAAAGGAGCTGAAATCAATGATTTTTCGCTGTTCGACGAAAAAAGTAAGCCGAAAATTTGGAGGTATAAACTAAAAAGCGTAACTTTGCACCCGCTAATAAAGCAAAGTGAAAAAGTAATTCACTGCGATTGCAAGACTACATCTATCGCATTTCCTTTATTGGAGAGATGGCAGAGTGGTCGAATGCACCGGTCTTGAAAACCGGCGTACTGAGAGGTACCGGGGGTTCGAATCCCTCTCTCTCCGCAATGTAGTGACGCTTTCAAGTGATTACTTTTCACTGCGAGCACCGCATCTCAAACACCCTATGGAGAGATGGCAGAGTGGTCGAATGCACCGGTCTTGAAAACCGGCGTACTGAGA
>OGDD01002242.1_pt1 | contig 12219 bp, 14 predicted proteins | sample 1570301 | NCBI WGS metagenome assembly OGDD01 (sample SAMEA2581971, study PRJEB24529) | metagenome | biome: Human gut stool | place: China | collected 2011 | reverse complement strand
CAGAGAAAATGCTGGCGGCACTGAAAGCTTTTGTACAACCGATGAAAGCGGCGACGCGCAGTTAATCCCACAGCCGCCAGTACCGCTGGCGGCATTTTAACTTTCTTTAATGAAGCCGGAAAAATCCTAAATTCATTTAATATTTATCTTTTTACCGTTTCGCTTACCCCGGTCGAACGTCAACTTACGTCATTTTTCCGCCCAACAGTAATATAATCAAACAAATTAATCCCGCAACATAACACCAGTAAAATCAATAATTTTCTCTAAGTCACTTATTCCTCAGGTAATTGTTAATATATCCAGAATGTTCCTCAAAATATATTTTCCCTCTATCTTCTCGTTGCGCTTAATTTGACTAATTCTCATTAGCGACTAATTTTAATGAGTGTCGACACACAACACTCATATTAATCAAACAATGCAACGCAACGGGAGAAATAACATGGCCGAACATCGTGGTGGTTCAGGAAATTTCGCCGAAGACCGTGAGAAGGCATCCGACGCAGGCCGTAAAGGCGGTCAGCATAGCGGCGGTAATTTTAAAAATGATCCGCAACGCGCATCTGAAGCGGGTAAAAAAGGCGGTCAACAAAGCGGTGGTAATAAATCAGGCAAATCCTGATTCACCGTTAATTATTAATATCAGCTGATAAAGATAATTTCATCTGCGGGCCGTATGGCTCGCAGTGATTCCACTGGAGAAAAATATGAATATGAAGACCATTGAAGATGTATTTATTCACCTGCTTTCAGATACCTACAGCGCAGAAAAACAATTAACCCGGGCACTGGCAAAACTCGCAAGAGCAACATCAAATGAAAAATTAAGTCAGGCTTTTCATGCGCACCTCGAGGAAACTCATGGACAGATTGAACGTATTGATCAAGTTGTGGAGTCCGAATCGAACCTGAAAATTAAGCGCATGAAATGTGTGGCAATGGAAGGTCTTATTGAAGAAGCTAATGAGGTCATCGAAAGTACCGAGAAAAACGAAGTGCGTGATGCCGCACTGATTGCCGCAGCACAGAAAGTCGAGCATTATGAGATTGCCAGTTACGGGACATTAGCGACGCTGGCTGAACAATTAGGTTACCGTAAAGCAGCGAAGCTTCTGAAAGAAACCCTGGAAGAAGAAAAGGCCACCGACATCAAACTGACTGATCTGGCCATTAATAACGTAAATAAGAAAGCCGAAAATAAATCCTGAAATATGAATTTTAACTTTTAGTCATTTTATAAAGAGGACATTTTCATGAATCGTATTGAACATTATCATGACTGGTTACGTGACGCCCACGCAATGGAAAAGCAAGCCGAATCTATGCTTGAATCCATGGCCAGCCGTATAGATAATTATCCTGAACTACGCGCTCGTATTGAACAACATCTTAGTGAAACCAAAAACCAGATTGTTCAACTGGAAACTATTCTTGATCGTAATGACATTTCACGTTCAGTCATTAAAGATTCCATGAGTAAAATGGCTGCGCTTGGGCAGTCAATCGGTGGTATATTCCCTTCTGATGAAATAGTCAAAGGCTCTATTAGCGGATATGTCTTCGAGCAATTTGAAATCGCCTGTTACACCTCACTATTAGCAGCAGCAAAAAATGCCGGTGATACAGCTTCAATTCCAACCATCGAAGCGATTTTAAATGAGGAAAAGCAAATGGCCGACTGGCTGATTCAGAATATTCCGCAAACAACTGAGAAATTTTTAATTCGCTCTGAAACTGATGGCGTAGAAGCGAAGAAATAATACCCTTTATACCATGTCCTTATTGACCCCGTATATTACGGGGTCGTTTTTGTGCGGAATTAAAAACGATATCCTGCTGAGAACATAAACACCCACGGATCGAGGCGTACGCTATCGTGTTGCTGTGCACCGCCCAGCTTATAATTGGCGGTGGTATCGATATCCATGTACCACACTGACATGTTAACCAACCAGTCACGGTTAATCAGATAATCAACCCCCACCTGCCCGGCAGCTCCCCAGGAATCTTTCAGACTGAGATCGGAAAGCCCTGCCTCTTTGCCATGATCGTTAAATCCATTATCAAAGAAGGTGGTGTAGTTAATACCTGCCCCAACGTAAGGACGGAATTTGCTGCTGGCATCACCAAAATACCACTGCGCCATCAGTGTTGGTGGCAGATGATGAACGGTTGCAATATCGCCGGTCGCCCGGGTGCCGATTTTATGGCGGAACGGCGTCGCTGCCAGTAATTCCACACCAATGTTGTCGGTCGCCATATAAGTAAACGTAAGGCCCAGTTGCGTGTTATTGGTCACGCTGAATCCACCCAGACTTCCTAACGTACCACCAGCACCTTCTGTTGGACGTACGGTTGCAGAACCTGCACGCATAAAAAATTCGCCTGCTTCATGCGCAAAGGCACTGCCAGAGAGAAGAGTTGTTACTGCCAAAGCCGCCACTGTTAACTTTTTCATATCCGCTCCGTCGTTATGGTTATAAAAACGTGACGAATATACCTACATTGGAGTAACAAATGATCCTACATAGATCACATTACATATGATAATTCACCCTTTATTGATCTGGATTAATTTAGAAGTTGCATTGAGAATCCTGGTTAATGTGATTTAAATCAATTTTTAAATATTTTCGCTACGCAAATATTAACTCGGTCGCCACTTGCCGCGATTTGCCCATGCCTGAAGGCCAGCAATTACCTCCGCTTTACAAAGATATGCTTTTCCATACAAGACCTGATGCTGCCACCCGAGGCTTAACCAGGGTACAATTGCCCGCTAATTAACACCTGCATAAAACTCAAGGAGAGTGCATGTCTATCACGGCGCAGTCCGTATACCGTGACACCGGAAATTTCTTCCGTAATCAATTTATGACCATTCTGTTGGTATCGTTGCTATGTGCGTTTATCACAGTGGTGTTAGGGCATGTTTTCTCACCCAGTGATGCACAGCTTGCGCAGCTCAATGACGGCGTACCCGTTAGCGGCAGTAGTGGGTTGTTCGACCTGGTTCAGAATATGTCACCGGAACAGCAACAAATTTTGCTGCAAGCTTCAGCGGCTTCCACTTTTTCAGGATTGATCGGTAACGCCATTCTCGCCGGAGGCGTAATATTAATTATCCAGCTGGTGTCTGCGGGTCAGAGAGTCAGTGCGCTGCGAGCTATTGGTGCCAGTGCGCCGATATTGCCCAAGTTATTTATTCTGATTTTTCTGACTACCCTTTTAGTACAGATTGGCATCATGCTGGTGGTCGTTCCGGGAATTATCATGGCCATTTTGCTGGCCCTGGCACCGGTGATGCTGGTACAGGACAAAATGGGCATTTTTGCCTCGATGCGTAGCAGTATGCGGCTGACTTGGGCGAATATGCGTCTGGTGGCACCCGCAGTACTGAGCTGGTTGCTGGCAAAAACACTGTTGCTGCTTTTTGCCTCTTCTTTTGCCGCATTAACCCCGGAAATTGGTGCCGTACTGGCGAACACCTTGAGCAACCTGATTTCAGCCATATTGCTCATCTATCTGTTCCGCCTGTATATGTTGATTCGCCAATAACCTTAAGCATTTGATTACGGAATCGTAAAATGAAGCAGTTTCTTGATTTTTTACCGCTGGTTGTCTTTTTCGCGTTTTACAAGATTTATGACATCTATGCGGCTACTGCGGCGCTGATCGTCGCCACGGCGATTGTGCTTATATATAGCTGGGTTCGCTTTCGTAAGGTTGAGAAGATGGCCCTGATCACTTTTGTTCTGGTGGTCGTCTTCGGTGGCTTGACGCTGTTCTTCCACAATGATGAGTTTATTAAATGGAAGGTTACAGTCATTTATGCTCTATTTGCGGGAGCCCTGTTAGTCAGCCAATGGGTGATGAAAAAGCCGCTAATTCAGCGGATGCTGGGTAAAGAACTCACGCTGCCGCAACCGGTATGGTCGAAGCTGAATCTGGCCTGGGCTGTTTTCTTTATCCTTTGCGGTCTGGCAAACATCTACATCGCATTCTGGCTGCCGCAAAATATTTGGGTCAACTTTAAAGTCTTTGGCCTGACCGCCCTTACCTTAATCTTCACATTGTTAAGCGGTATCTATATCTACCGCCACATGCCGCAGGAAGATAAATCCTAACCAGACTGCCAGTCCTTCGGGGCTGGCGCTGTATCTCCTCTGTTCTCCTCAGGAAAATCATAGTAGCATCGCGCCTGTGATTTTCCTTTTAAGTCGGTTTTACCATGTCTACAACACATAACGTCCCTCAGGGCGATCTTGTTTTACGTACTTTAGCCATGCCCGCCGATACCAATGCCAATGGTGACATCTTTGGTGGTTGGTTAATGTCACAAATGGATATTGGCGGCGCTATTCTGGCAAAAGAAATTGCCCACGGTCGCGTAGTGACTGTGCGGGTTGAAGGAATGACTTTCTTACGGCCGGTTGCGGTCGGCGATGTGGTGTGCTGCTATGCACGCTGTGTCCAGAAAGGGACGACATCGGTCAGCATTAATATTGAAGTGTGGGTGAAAAAAGTAGCGTCTGAACCAATCGGGCAACGGTATAAAGCGACAGAAGCATTATTTAAGTATGTCGCGGTTGATCCTGAAGGAAAACCTCGCGCCTTACCTGTTGAGTAATAGTCAAAAGCCTCCGGTCGGAGGCTTTTGACTTTATGCTTACTGAATTTCGGTGGTGCCGTTAATTTTAAACAGGATATTCACCACAATCCCACTGCCTGGCTTACCCGGCTCATAACGCCATCTGCGCATCGCATTTTTCACCTCACGCTCAAACATGTTCGCAGGCTTGGCTGAGAGGATTTGTACGTTATCCACGCGACCATCCGGCGTGACGTCAAATTTAACTTTAACCTGCCCTTCAATGCGCAATGCCTGTGCTCGTGCCGGATACTGCGGCTGATTACGGCTTAATGCGCGTGGTCCTGAAGCCACACTGGTAACCGGCTTGCTGGTTGCAGCCGTTGCCGTACTTGATGTCGGGCGCGCGAGTGCCGTATTTTCAAACGGTGATGCCGGACGCGACTCTACGGGTTTGACATCGCGTTTTGGCTGCTCCTGTACCTTTTTCACCGGCTTCGGTTTTGGCTTAGGTTTCGGCTTCGGCTTTTCAATGACCACCGGTGCTTCTTTTGGCGGTTCGGGGATCGGCTCAGGTTCCGGTTCTGGCTCTACCACCGGCTCCGGTGGCGGCTGAACGGCTTGTGGCGGTTCGAGATCAGCAGGCGTAACCATCGTGACAGAAATCGGCTGCGCAGGCGCAGGTAGTTCAATAACCTGATGTACCGAGGTATAGAGCAGACCCGCCACAACAGCACCATGAATGCAGACCGAAAGTAACGTCGGCCAGGGGAAGCGGCGAGGTAAATCAAGGGTCATTGTATTGTAGCTATTCGGCATTGTAGCATTAGCCATAACGGTTATAAGCTTATCTTTAAATGAGAATCAATTGCATGGGAGTTTATCACCATGAGGAGCGTAATTACATACCTTCGGTACAGTTCAGCCATACAAGGCGCTGAAGGTGCAGATTCAACCAGACGACAAAACGACCTGTTCAAACAATGGTTGAAGAAGAATAGCGATGCTCAAGTAGTAGCGTCTTTCAGTGATGAGGGTCTATCCGGTTACAAAGGTAAACACCTTACTGGTCAGTTTGGTGACATGTTAGCCCGTATTGAGGCTGGGGAGTTTCCAGAAGGTACAATTCTGCTAGTTGAGAGTATCGACCGTATAGGCCGATTAGAGCATCTTGAAACAGAAGCCTTGATGAACCGCATCTTAGGCAACGGGATAGAGATTCACACATTACAAGATGGCCTTATCTACACAAAGGATGCTTTAGCCGATGACCTTGGCATAAGCATCATCCAGCGTGTCAAAGCCTACATAGCGCATCAGGAATCTAAGCAGAAGTCTTTCCGTGTTAGTCAGAAGTGGGGACAACGTGCAAAGCTTGCCCTTGCTGGTAAACAACGTTTAACAAAGATGGTCCCCGGATGGATTGACCCTGAGACTTTTAAACTCAATGAACACGCTGAGACTGTGAGATTGATATTCAAACTGCTGCTAGATGGTGAAAGTCTACATAACATTGCACGTCACCTTCAAAGCAACGGTATAAGGTCTTTTAGCCGCCGTAAAGATGCTAATGGGTTTAGTGTCCACTCTGTACGCACCATCTTAAGGTCGGAGACAACAATAGGCACGTTACCAGCATCACAGCGTAATGACCGCCCCGCTATACCGAACTACTACGAAGCCGCTATAGATGCTTCAACGTTCAATAAAGCTCAAGAAATCCTCGATAAAAATCGTAAAGGCCGTACACCTGCAAGTGATAACCCATTAACGATTAACATCTTCAAGGGATTATTCCGGTGTCAGTGTGGGGCTAGTGTCCATCCTACCGGAACAAAGAATAAGTATGCTGGGGTCTACAGGTGCAATAACCACTTAGACGGTCGCTGTGATGTTCCACCGTTGAAGCGTAAACCGTTTGATAAGTGGGTGCTTGAAAATTTTCTAGGAATGATTGACGTGGGGAATGATGGAGAATCAGAGAGGAAGATTGCAGCGTTACAGCATGAGGTTGAAATTGTCACAGCCAGAATCAAGAAAGCTACCGCCCTACTTCTTGAGATGGATGATATTGATGAACTAAAAATTCAGCTTAAGGAACTGAACCAGAAGCGCACAGAACTACAGACCACGATTGATAACATGAGGCGTAAGGCTTCACTCAGTGATAAGGGATTACCCCAACTTAAAGATATTGACCTTATGACTAAAGAGGGTCGTGTCGAGTGTCAGTTGATTTTGTCCAAGCATCTAAAAGGGCTTACATTGGGTAAGGATTCGGTAACTGTAACGCTACAGAACGACACTGAAATCACCATACCTACAAACCCGTTACCGCTAAATGATGGGTCACCAATCTTTGAAATTGCTGATAAAGAGCTACTGGATATTGACGCTTACCGACTGTGATTTCAGGGGCTATGAAGCCCCTTTTTATGTCTCAATAAGTGCCCTTCTTATTCGGATTAACAGAAAACTTCCGTAAAGCATTCCCCGACTTAAGCACTTTTGAAGCCTGCTCATTAGCTGAGGCTGTGAAGGTGCTCTCACCGTTTTTAACGCTAACGCTCTTAGAGCACGTTACACGGGCTTTTAGCGCTTCATCTGATAACTCACTTGCCGAATAGCTAAAAAGCTCTTTACAGGTCAGCATAGGGCTTCCAAGACTCGTTGTAGTGTTCCCTGTATTCTTTTTACTGGTAGCACCACCATCATTCGTGGTAGCGGTCTTTCCAGTCGCAGCAGAAATATCAGTTTGCCCTACGATTGAACGAAATTCTACACCTTGGAAGGTCATCTGAATACGAAGACCATTAGCAATGGTATGCTCTTTACTCGCTTTAAACTGAGTAATGATACTATCAGTGATAGATATTCCATCTTTACAAACAATAGTGATGATTTGCTTCTGGTCTCGCCATTGTTCAACCGTAGAAATAAAGGTTTCTACAAGTTGCCCCTGTCTGGTTAATAGAACTGAACCCGTCGAATCAACCACTACAACACCGCTGATAGAGATGGTCTTAGGTGCTCTCTGAACATTATCAGTGATAGTTTGCCCCGATTGCATAGCCTGAGTTGTCACCATCATCGGTGAGTCATAGTCCATCTGTTCAGTAGCTGTTAAGGCAAGAAAAGATTCTACATTATCTCTAAGGTGAAAATAGATACCATCTTTACCTGAGTATCTAATTTGCTTTGTGTCAAACATTGTTGTTATTCCTATTCTGTTAAGCGTGAGCTACGTAAAAAATAATTTTTGGTGGGTATATCTGTTCAGAAGATTTCACGTAGCATTCGACTATTCATAGTTGAATCGTCATACTAGATAAAGATTAATAGATTGCCATGTGTGGCAATAAATATCAGCAGTTCTAACATTGTTTATTCCTCTGGGTAAGCTGAGCTAATCAAGGTATCTTCCTGCATACTATTAATATGCGATGTGGTTCTTTCATCAATAACCTTTCCATCAAGTACCGTCTGAGTTGTGATATTGATTGTCTGAGGCTGAATATTTACTGACGGCTTGATAACCTTTAAATCTTGTGTGAATGTTTCCACTCGACCTTTCAGATTATTTAATGCTTCAGGTGAAAACTGTGGAACATCTTTTGATTTGCCCTGAACCATAGCCCATAAAACAGCGGCTAAAGAGTTCATGTCACCAGACAATGCTTGGTCTGTAGGTTCCACCTTTGACCTTACAACTTTGTCAATTGGATTATCTGACTTACTCATCTGACGTTCATAGAACGGTTTAACAATGGAGTTAATCACATCAGTTGCCATACCGACAATCATTACTTTGGTAATTGCATCAGCTACAGATAATTTTCCTTTACCACCTTCAACACTACCGGAACGTGAATTAATTCTTCCTGCTGCTGTATTTGCTACATTTCCAAGCGTGGAAATAGCCCTAATTAAGTTCCAGATACCACCTACAGCACCAATACCAGACCTTACAGCGACAATACCAGCAAGTCCCTTTAATGCACTTAACAGGCCATTTGCGATACCATCAGCTACAGCTTTTTGAGTGTCATTTAATTCTCTGTAAGCAAGGGTCACCCTGTCAAAGAATCCCTGCACTCGGTAGCTAATCGTGGTTAAATCATCAATACCGTTTGACATGCTTTTCATCAAGTCGCCAAAATGTTCACCAAGATTTTTAGATTGACCACCCAGTGAATTAAGTAAATTAGTCAGTGACCTTGTAAAGTCTGTTAAACCTTCCTGTGAACCGTCGAACATTAAGGCCAGATTATTATTCCATGAATTAGAAAGGCGGCCTAACTGCGTCTGAGTAGAGTTAATAATCTTTTCCCATCCACCAGCTTTATCAATCATCCTTCCCATTTCAGCGGATACTTTAGGAAGAACATCTTTAGAAAGAACTTTACCGTTCTTCATAGCTGCATCTAATTGCTCGGTAGTCATCCCAAGGCTTCTGGCAAATAACTGGAAAGCACCTGCCATTCTGTCACCTAATTGACCACGTAGCTCTTCAGCCTGAATCTTCCCTTTAGAAGCCATCTGCTCGAAAGCTTTCAGAATCCCGTTAATTTCATCAGTGCTTAAACCCATTAGTCGGGATGTACCAATCACATTAGAAAATAAGGATTCTTTCTGGTCTGCATTCATATCACCAGCACCAGCGGAAAACTTAGCAAAGCTACTTAATGTTTCAATCTGGTCTACACCTGTATTATTAGCAAGATTCTTAACGAAGTCTGTAGCTCGTTTAGCGCCTTCATCGCCTAATACAAATTGTGCCGCTCGTTGTGATGCTTCTTTTTTCAGGCCAATCTCCATAACCTTCTTGTAAGCTTCTAAGGCTGTCTGAAAACTATAAATGGCTGTACCTGCTTTGATTGCACTTGTAGCTAATACATCCAGACCATTCGAGGCATATTCACTGTGATTATTTTTGCTGGTGGTCTTATTAAACTTAGAAAGTGTTTCACGTAGATTTTGATTTAACTTTGCTAACTCACGATTAAAAGCTTCGTTTCCAAGTGTCTTGGATTTACTGCTTAAGCTGTAATACTGGCTTCTAAAATACTTCTCAAGTAGAGGATTAAAGTCACGAAGTTTGCTCATATTCACGCTATGCGCTGCTGTGATTGCTCTGTTTCCGCTAATTCGTGGCTGTCTTGGCTGTCTAAGTGGCTTTAAAGTATCCTCAATCTCAGTTTTAATCTTAAACACTCTAGTGTTTTTAAAACGCTGCTCAATCTTGGAAACAGTCTTATCGACATTTCTTTCCATGACCTTGAGAGAATCATTTAAAGGCGTAGGATTAACTTTAAACGCCTTATTCAATCGCTTCTCAATTCGTGATGCTACCTGCATCGTTTGTTTCTCGGCTTTTTCCAAGCCTTTTAAAACTTTCTGAGAGTTAAAACTTAACTCAATCAGAAAATCATCAACTTTAAATTGTGCCATTCATATTTTTCACCTCATAGACTTCGGATAGAAGGCTATCCTCATATACAAAAAAGGAGAGTTACCGATGTCACTCGATAATCTCTCCCGTAGATTTTTACCCAACCAATCTTTTTACCTAACCAGATAATAATTGCCATCTTCACCGACAATCTGACAATCACTTGGTAATTTATCAAGACACCACTTTGGAATCTTGCGTGTTTTTGGTTTGTGTGAGGTGATAACATGATGTTTGTTTTTAATTCGTAGCTTTTGTCTATTTGGTTGTAGTTGGAGTCTTTCACAAACAGACCGAATAGTCTCTAAACGTTCGGCAAACATTAATCACCTCAAACAGCCTTGCTAAATTCTCGTGGAACACTCAGAAAATCATTGAAGCTGATAATCTGTGCCAACTCTTGACGGTACTCCTTAGCCAGCGCTTGATGGTCACTAATCAGCTTAGCCAGTCTTGATTTCAGCAAATTAATCTCATTTTCTCTTGCTTTCATCAGTTTCTCTTTGGCAATTTCTTCAAGCTCAGCTTGTGATTTATCAGCAACAATTAGAGATAGTCGATGTGGCGCTCTAATGGCTCTTTCTGTACGAATAACTCTTTGACCTTCTGGTAAATCTGCAATCACTTTACCAATCTCTACAGGGTCATACCCCCAACCGTCACGGTCTAGTCTTGTATAATAATCGTAGGTATTTGTCTGAAGCTCCATCAAAATAGCCATTTCATCAATTTCGTCTTCAAGCTTGGACTGAATTTTCTCGTAAACACTTCTCATTGCTTCTTGAGAGTCTTTAATAGCTTGGAAATATCGGCGTTGTAGCTTCAACTTCAAATCAAGTTCACACCGTTCGTTCATAGAAAAATCAATTTCAACTCTTGGAATCTCGATTGGTTCTGGTGGAATATATGGACCTTTATTTACTTCGTGTGATTCCCGCCAAGCTCTATCAAAAGATTCACGCAAACTTAATTCGTGAATATCAAGTGCACTTGGTCTGTTCTCAACAATCATTTCGTGTTCATTACGAATAGCCATTATTTTTTCACCTCTTTGGTTTTTGTTTGTTTTTCAATTTATAGAAGCACACTCAGCAATCAGAGGTGAAGAGTCTGACTGAACAAGAACCTGCCAAGTGTGCTTTTATGAATTGGAAAAAAAGCCCTAAACATAGTTTCATCCTTATCTGTGAAGGGCTTTGAAGGTTTGCTTTATAACGTTAACGAAGTTTCAGGAAAAACTTTCTTTAAAAGTTCTGTTTAAAAACTCTTAAAGAAAGCCCTAACTCATGAATCAGGGCAAAGCTGTAAAGGATTCAAACGAATGAACAAAGACTTTTTGAGATAGCCTCTCAAGTTATATAAGAGAGGCTATGTAGCGAAAAGCATTGCACCTTTCCAACTCAGAATATAGTTATCATCGATGTAGAGACGATTAATAGTTTAATTCAGGAAGAGTTGCTCTTCCCTATTACCATCATCTCATGCTTAAGGTTATTTGTCAACAGCTTTTTAACAGATTGGTAACATTTATGCTTTAATAGATGCACCTGCAATCATACCAATCAATACAAAACAGATAATCACCAATTCCATTAATGCACCACCTTCGAATCCGTCACCAAAATATTATCGCTGTACAGGATTGTCACAGCACCTTTCAAAAATTGCTCTGGGGAAATGCCGTATTTGTTCGTTTGCTCGATAACCAATCTTTTCATGTTGCTGTCTGTAATTGGTAGCATCATTCGAGGCTCGTTAAACTCCACCGACTGAATAAAATCTTCAATTGTTTCTGAGTTATCAGCCATTAACTCTAACAACTTATCAAAGTCAATGCTAACACCTACATCAGTGAAAGCCTGAATCATCATGGCGGCGTCGGTATCAATAAAAATCTGTAGTGGGAAGTTTAATTCTCTCATTTCCTAAAATCTCCTTTTTACCAGACCTCCTCAATCGCTCTGTAACGAGCTAAACAGTCTTTTTCAGGGGTAGCCTGTACAGTGGTATACCCACCCTAAAATAAGGTAGTTTTTTGCGTTAGAATGCGATTGAGAGCGTCTGAGAAGCTGTTTTCTAATTTCTCTTAAAGTCTCGGACTACCAATAACCTAATTCCGCTTTATTTCGTTCAAACCATTCCGCTGTAACTGCTGTTTTTAATGTTTCGTTTG
>OGDD01002225.1_pt1 | contig 12338 bp, 11 predicted proteins | sample 1570301 | NCBI WGS metagenome assembly OGDD01 (sample SAMEA2581971, study PRJEB24529) | metagenome | biome: Human gut stool | place: China | collected 2011 | reverse complement strand
CAGGGAATGGCGGTCATACCCGCCACTCCCTGCGTCCCGTCCGATCTGCGGAGGATCGAACGGAAAGGGTTTGAGCCTTACTTCTTGGAATTCAGAACTGCCTGCAGCAGGGCAAGGGTCTGGTCGTCGTTAAATGCGTTGGGGTTGGAAACGTCGAATTTAACATTGTAGTCGTTGATGATCCGCAGCGCGCCGAGGTAGCCGTCCATATCCGCGGCGGCACCCTTGTTGGTGGCCTTCATATATTCGTTGACCCCCGGATCGGCTGTCATCTTATCAAGCAGCGTAAAAACATCATTGACGCCATTGGGAGGCGTTTTCATTGCGTTCTTAAACTCTTCGCTGGTGACATAGTTGGAGTTTGCAAAGCCGACCATGGTACCGTACATCAGGGCAGCCGTGGGCAGCATGCCGTTTTCTTCCTTAACGGCGTCGATACCTCCAGTATTGAACGTGTTCAGAACGGATTCCGCAGTCATGCCCTTCGCCTTGGAGGCGACATAAAGGACGGTGGCGTTGGCGATCTGCGTGGGGTCGAGTTCATTGAGGTCCGTTTTTCCCGTCTTACGCAGCAGATCTGCCTTGAACTGATTAAACTCATCAGAATCTTCTCCGCCCATATAGCTGGCCAGTTTATTCACCGCGGCTTCCCCTGTGACACCATTGAGAAAACCGGTTTTAAACAGGTTGGAAAGGTTGTTGGCGGTATTTGCCAGCTCCACTTCGTGGCCGCTCAGATTGGACTGCGTGAATTTTTCGAGATTTGCCTTCTGATCATCATTCAGCTCGACCGACTGAGCGGGCAGGGCAATGGTTCCGTAAGTGCCGTTCGCGTACTTGTCCGTGTGGTATTTCACCGTGGTTGCCCAGTTATCGCCGAAGGCGTTTTTAAGCCACTTCTCAACGACAGTCGCGTTGCCGGAAGTGCCGACAGCCTTGACCTCCGCGCCCGTCTTAGTGACGATCACGCGGCCCGTTACGCCGGGGTTCTCATACTTGCCGATCTCGCCGGCGTACAGGATGTTCTTATACAGGGTCTCGTCCAGACCCTCGTTGGTGCGCTTAATGTAGCCGCCGTAGCCCACCGTGCCGATGCCGGCTAAAATGCCGATGATCGCGATGACCACGACAAGCTCTACCAGCGTAAAGCCTGCGCTGCCGCGCAGCTTGTTCCTCACTTGCTTTTTCATGTTGTATCCTCCTCAATATATTTGTTTTCTTTTTGAGAATTATATGAACAGATGATTACTCTGTGGTTTCCTATTCTGTCTTCCAGCTCAGCACGCCGTAGCCCACGATGCGGGAATCCGACAGCGGGTAGCGGTTGACGGCGACCCTGCCGCCGCTGTTGCCCTCGATGGTGTAAAGGAAATTCCCTTCCACGCACAGCACCGCGCCGACGTGGTCCGGGTCGGTTCTCCCGTCCCAGTCAAAAAAGACATAGTCGCCGGGGATGGGCATATTGTTGGTGTCACCGCGTTCGCGCCACATACGGCTATCCTTGAATCCCTTCATGCCCTCATCCACGTCTGCGAATCTGGGCGGCGCGCCGTCGATGGAGGCTTTCTGCTGATCGGCTGCCCACGAGAGGAAACAGCCGCACCAGGGGGTGTATTGGTTCCAGCCGGGGTGACTCTCGTAGTTATCGATGTACCATTCGGAGAAGTAGCCGCTGCCGCCCTTGATCTCTCCCCTGCTGTCGTACTGGTTAGCGAGGGTCTGCAAAAACTGAAAGCGCGCTTTTTTCTCCACCTCGGACAATGTAGTGGAGTCCGGCAGGGTGGGCTCTTTCGTCAGGATATCTTCCGCCTCCGCTTTGCCGACGCTGTCGCCCTCGATCCCGGTGCGGCAGAAAACGGAGGTGCTGTAGCTGTGCGCCGCGGTCGCGAAGGTGAAGGTCACGAGGCTGCCGTCCAGATCGACCCGCGCGCCGCGCAGGTTGTCCAGCAGCACCTGATCGCCGCTCGTGCCGCTTGTGAGCGTGCCGCTGTTGTAGCGCAGCAGCACCGCGCCGGGAGTGCCGTCGGCAGTCTTTCCCTGTAGCTGCCAGCCGTCGGAGAGCGGCTCCACGCGGTAGATCCTGCCGCTGGCGGAGAGATCCTCCAGCGCGGAGAGCACAATGCGCACGGTCTGCTGCTCGCCCGCCTCCTTCTGCGTTGTTTGATGCACCCGCAGTCCGAGCAGCATCAGCGACGCTGCGGCTGCCAGCACGATGGAGCTGACAGCGACGGTCACCAGCAGCTCGACCATGGTAAAGCCGCTGTTGTTTCGTTTCATCCGCTCGCCTCCCCTTCCGCTGTCAAGTGGGTGATGGTGTAAGTGTTGTAGTGGTGCGTGGCCTTGCTGACCTTGGCGGTGTACTTTATGACCTCTTTGGACGTTCCGTCGGTCTGTGGCTCCTGTTTCTTGATTTTTTTCACTTCGTATTTGAGTTCCATTTTGAGCTTTGTCTCGATGCGAACGGCATCGTTTGCGCGGGTAAGGGTAAAGGTGCAGAATTCGACGTCGGTATCGGTGCCATCAGGTGGCAGGGTGCAGCCGCCCGCTAAAGTCTTCAAGTGCTCAACGTATGCAGCCTTTGCCTCTGCCTTTGCATCATCTTCCGAGTCGTATTCCGCGGAATCCTGCAAGGAGCTTACGTCCTCCGCCAGCGCCACGAATTTTTCGATCTCGCCCTCCGCCTGATAGAGCTGCCGCGTCTGGCGGATGGAGCGCTCCTGCGCCTGATAATTTTTCAGCGCCGCGGTGCAGACGGACACGGCGACGGCGCACAGCACCAGAACGACGATGAGCACATATACCAGCGCGTAACCGCCGTTGTCTTTCCAGAGCTTCTTCATGCGCCACCGCCTTCCGACACGGCGCGGACATAGGTTTCCACTGTAACGAGCGGCTCCGTGTGCTTATCCGATACCGTGACATGATAATAGGGGTTTTCGCCGTCTTTTTCCGTTTTGACCGTCACATTGGGGAACGCCTCTGCGCGGTAGTTATCGCTTGGCTGCGTGACGCCATCCTGCATCAGGATCTCCACAGCGGTACGGACGTTCAAATGGGCTTCCATCACGGCCTGGCTGTGGGCGTTGATCCGTCCCGCCAGAATGAGGCTCGTGCAGATGGGCGCGGAGATCAGGCCGATGATGGCGATCGCCACGACGACCTCCAGCAGCGAAAAGCCCGCTGTTCTCTCTTTCCCGATCTTTTTCATGCCTTGTCTCTCCCAATGGGTCAGTTGAAAATGTCCGTCTTTCCGGTCGCGGGCGGCGTTACGCCCGGTTCCTCATAGGTGTTCTGAGCGGACGGCATCAGATACAGCGTCAGGGTCATCTGCCCGTCCAGCAGCTTTTTTTCGCTGTCGTAGTTGAAGGTGGCATACCGGATGGAGGTAATGCGCTCATCCGTTGCCAGCGCGTGCACCATGTTCTTGAACTCCCGATAGGAGGCGTGATAGTACACCGTCAGGTTCAAGCCCTCAAGGAGTGCGCCATCGCTCAAGGCCTGCATCGGCGTGATCTCACCGAAAGAAAACTCGATGTCGCCGCCGCTCCCGAAGCGCTGAAGGAAAATATCGTGCAGTTTCTGGGTGTAGCCCAGCTCCTTACTGCCGGTCCCCAGCGTTTTTTCCAGATACAGCAGATAGAGGATCTGATCTTCTTCCTTCATATCCGCGGGGAAGTTCTCATAAAGCGCGGCGCGGCTTTCCTCGATCGCGGCCTCTGCCGGCTCAAGCTGATCCTGCACGTCCTTGTACATCTCGTTTTCGACGATGGTGGTTTGCAGCGCGGTGATCTGAGCATTTAACTGATCCCGCTCCATGACGTAAGCTTCACTGCGGGGGCGGTAGCCCAGAACATACACCAGAACGGCGACCAACAAGAGCAGGACTGACAGGACAGCCTTCCAGTTTCTACCGATCACTTTCACTGGCCCACCTCCACTTTCTCAACCTTGGCGTCGCGATCCAGACCCTTGCGCGTCTGCTCCGCCTGGATCAAGGACTCGTCATAGGCCAGCACGACCGTCAGGTAATAGCGGTTGTCGGCAGGCTTCTGCGTCTGAGAAGCGCCGGTGTTGAAGATATCCGGGATGCCTGAGCCGCCGGTTTGATTTTTGAGTTGATTCATCAGGATCCACATCAGCAGATCGTTTTCATCCATGCCCGTGCTGCCGGAGGTGCCGGCTGTACCGGAGGTCTGCTGATTCTTCCGCAGCAGCGCGTTGACCGCGGCCACAGTGGCGGCATCCCGCTGGAACGCCGCGCCGCTGTTGATCTCCTTTTGGAGCATCGCAAGGTCGAGCGCGGTGTTGACCGAGCGGAGCTCGCCCATTTCCTTGGCAAGATGGAGCGCAAGCTTGCCACTCAGCGTCTGATTCTGCCGAATGAGCGCGATCGCTGCGTTGACATTCGTCTTGTTGTCGGTCAGGATATTCAGCAGGTTCGGCAGATATTTGTTCAGCATCACATCGTCGCTCTCATAGAACATGCGGTGCTGATCGGCGTTTTTCCAAATGTCGTCAAAGATCTTGTCGTACAGGATCTGGTCCTTTTCCTCACGGGCGATATCCTCGCGCATCAGCAGGAAAAACTGATACATGGCGGCAGGATCGTTTTGCAGCAGGGACCGGATCGCGTTCTTCTCCTGGGTGGTATTGGAGCGCTTGCGCAGGTCATCCAGCGAGAAGGTCTTTGCCTGCACCGGCCCGTAGACGGCTTGCAGCGCGTCCAGCTGGTTGGAGTTCAGGTATTGCAGGCTGAGACGCAGCTTTGCAATATCGGCAGACTCAATGCCAGAAGCAGAGGACGTACTGCCGCTGCTGGGCGTGGTAGGCGTGACCGGCGTCGTCGTGCCGGGGTTGCTCGGGGTGACGGGCGGGTTGGGATTGCTCGGCGTGCCGCCGGTGCCGCCTCCACTGCTGCCGCCGCCTCCGGGGAGCAGACCTTGCAGGAAATCAAGGTTATCGGGGGAAATGGTCATGCCGACCTTCTCCATCATGTCGGCGTAGCTTTCGATCTTCTGAATGGTCGCCTCGTCAACGCCCGCGGCACGCAGCAGCGGGAGCGTGTCCTTGATCATTTTGCCGGTGATGCCGTTTGACGCGTTGGGGAACAGCTCATCGAGGGAATAGCCGCCCTCGGTGGGAGGCTCTTCCGTACTGCTTTCCTCGGTACCATCCGCTGCGCTTTCCTCCGTGCCCGGCACGGGGGACTCCTTCCCCGCTTCCTCGTACAGCGCAGCGATCATTTTGTCCGGGGAGTAGGCTTCCCGCGGGCCGATGGTCAGGCTGGAAACGGTGTTGAGGGTCATGAAGGGCACGTCGCGCAGCGCCACGAGGAAATAAGCGGCGTCCTCCTTGCTCTGGAAGGCGACCTGCGCCGCAAGACACAACTCGGTCGTGCTCAGAGCGGTCACCGTTGACTTCTTGGGGAGCTTTGCCTCCAGCTCGCCCAGCACCAGTTCAAGGTTGTCGTTATATGTCCGAACGGAGTCGAATACGGTGTCCCAGTCGGCGCTGTAAGCGTCGTACATACTCGAATAGTTGTGGTAGTTCTCCGCGCAGCCCGCGTTCTGCTGGGCAAGCGCCGTCAGGCGGTCCTGCTGTGCGCGCAGACCGTCCAGCTCCGTGCTCCACGACAGCTTGGAGGTCAGCAGCAGCAGTACGGACGCCGTCAGCGCCGCGCCGCCAAGGAACACAAGACCGTACTGCCACGCGCGGTTGATGGGTGCGCGCGCGCCGGTGATGTGGTTCAGCTCCGGGTCGCCGAAGTCAAGGGCGGTGAGCGCCGCGCCCTGACAGAGCAGCCACTGCGCGCCGTAGTCGGTCTCCGCCATTTCGACGGGGACATTCAGCAGCGACGCGAGCGCCGGGGCAAGCCCCGCCTCCTTCCCCTGACCGCCGGAAAGCACGGCGCTCGTCAGGCGGGCGCGGCCGGGCATGGCGGAGAAGTAGTCGAGCACGATGCCCGCCTCATTGAGGTCGTCCTGCTGGGAATAGCCCCGCTGCAGCAGGCGCTGCAGCTTCACCTGCCCGTTGTGGACGAAGGTCAGCAGCAGCAGCTCGCTCTCGGCGTTGATATAGAGGCAGACGCCGTCGTCCGTATCCGCGGAGGACTTCGCGTGCTTTGGCAGGGCAAAGTCCGCGTCCACGGCGGTGGCGTGGCTGTGACCGCAGAAATCGACGGCGGCAACGCTCAGCCCCATGCTGTTGGCAAGGGCATAGTAGCGCTGCAGCATCGCGCGCGGCACCGCCCAGAGCTGCACGCGCAGAAGACGCGCGTCCTCGCGCTGCTCGACGCCCACGGTCTCCCACGAAAGCTGATACTCGCCCGGGTCGATGGGGAAATACTCGTCCATGTTCGCCAGCAGCATCTGACCGAGGCGCTGCTGCTTTTTCACCGCGGGGACGGTGACGCTCTCGCTGATGACCTGCGTGGAGCAGAGCGAAAAGACCACCTTACGGCAGCGGCGGAACAGCCCCTGCCGCAGAACCGGCTCCATCGCGTCCCGCAGGGCGTCCAGCCCCACGAGCTGACCGTCCTCGACCGCGTTCGGCGGCGTGGGCAGGATGACCTGCTCGGAAATGGCGTCGCTGCCCAGCGTCATCTGGGCGATGCGGATCTCCCGCTCGGTGATCTGCACCACCAGCGCCCTGCCGCTCAGCCTTTGCTTGCTCATAAGTGCTCCCTCCCGGACTGTGGGAATGGCACAGCCGTCCCGAAGAACGGTTCTGCCCCTCCCACAGGCTCTTGTTTTTCTCTCGCGGGCAGGTCCGCGCCTGCCCTGTTTCTCTCCCGTGTTACAGCCCAAAAAGACCGAGGTACGCCGCGATGAGCCGGTCGCCCCACAGCGCCGCGACCCAGATGCCCGCGGCAAGATACGGCCCGAACGCCAGCTTGCGGGGCGCGCCGCGTTTCATGCGGACGGAGTGGATGATCGCGCCGGAAACGCTGCCGAGGATCATCGCAAGCAGGATGCGCTGCCAGCCGAGCAGCAAGCCCGCCGCCCCCATCAGCTTCACATCCCCCATGCCAAGGCCATTGCCCTTCGTCACGAACCACAGCAGGAGGAAAAAGAGGCTCACCGAGAACATGCCGATGAGATAGGTTTTCCAGTGAGATACATCCGCGGCAAGCTGCACCGCGCCCAGCAGGAAGATCGCAAGGTTCACCCCGTTGGGGATCTCGAAGGTACGCCAGTCGATGAGCGCCACGACCGTCAGCAGGGAAAAAAGCAGCGAATACAGCACCGCGCGCAGCGGCTCGGCCTGATACAGCCACGCCGCCAGCAGCCACGCGCCGCCGCTGAGCGCCTCCACCACGGGGTACTGGGCGGAGATCTTCTCCCCGCAGGCGCGGCACTTCCCTCCCTGCATCAGCCAGCTTGCCACGGGCAGCAGCTCGTACCAGCGCAGGCGGTGGCCGCAGGCCATGCAGTGCGACGGCGTTTTCACAAACTCCTCCCCGCGCGGCAGGCGGAAGATCAGCACGTTGCAGAAGCTGCCGACGCACAGACCCAGCGCCGTCCAGAGCAGCAGCAAAAGACAGGTCATGGGAAATCTCTCCTTTTCGCTCAGGGGTCTCCCCCGCCCGCCCGGGTGATAGGGATACCGAACGGGCAGGGCGTTGTTTCAAATTGCTTGGGGTTGATGTAGGGGTAAGGGCAGCCTTATTTCTTCTCCAGCTTCCAGCCGTCGGCAGGCGTCCAAGTTGCCGTGTTGTTGTCGCTCTTGAACGTGTTATTAGACAGATCGTAGTAAGCGGAAATGTCAAGTGTCTTACCTGCACCTTCCCCAGGCTCAACCGAAATGGTGAGGCCAGTACCAGACGCAGCCTTGTTAACGGTAATGGACTGGATATCATTGAACGTATCGTCCTTGACGTGCTTATCGGTATAAGCGAAGACAACAGCGGTCTTGATGGCGTCCAGCTGGGTATAGTCGGCGGCCTCGTTGGCCTTCTTGATGTAGCCGGAGTAGGCGGGGACGGCGATACCGGCGAGGATGCCGAGGATCGCGATGACGACGATCAGCTCAACGAGGGTAAAACCGGACTTGGAACCAAACTTTTTCATAGGAGTTTTCTTCCTTTCTTTGTTTTGCGTCGGATTTTATATCATCGCCATGCGGCACGGGCCCCTATCTCCCGCTCCTGAATACACGGCTTGGATATACGGATTTAGAGATATTTGTCGAATGCCTTGGTCATGTTGATCATCGGCAGGTAGATGGCCAGCACGATGATGACCACGAAGACCGCCATGAAGATGATGATGGCAGGCTCCATCAGGTTCAGGAGCTTTTTGGTGGCCTCATCTACTTCTTCATCATAGTAGTCGGCGACCTTGCCCATCATGCTTTGCAGGTCGCCGGTCTCCTCGCCCACGCCGACAAGATTCGACACCATGGGCGGAAAAATACCCGTCCGCACGAGGCTCTCCCGCAGGGGCGTGCCCTCGGCGACCATGCCGCGCGCGTCGCGGATGGCCTCCAGATAGTAGATGTTGCCCATGTTGCTGGCGGCGAGGTCCATGCTGTCCGTCAGCGTCAGGCCGGAGCCGATCAGCACCTCCATCGTGCGGCAGAAGGTCGCGCAGGCGGTTTTCACCGTCAGGTTGCCCACCACGGGCGTCTTGCGGGCGAGCCAGCCGAAAAAGTGCTTGCCCTTGTCGGTCCTGTGAAACAGGACGCCGCCCACGATCAGCGCCGCCAGCACCAGCAGCGGCACCCACCACCAGACCTTGAACCAGTCGCACACCGCCATCACGCCGAGCGTAAGCTTGGGCAGCTCCGCGTCCATATCCTCAAAGGTTTTGAGGAAGTTGGGGATGATCTTCGTCATCATCACGATCAGCACGACGATCATGACCACGATCAGCACGCAGGGATAGATCATGGCGCTGGTCACCTTGCTCTTGGTGCGCTTGCTGCGTTCGAAATAAAGCTCCATCTGGCGGAAGGATTCCTCCAGATTACCGGAGGCTTCGCCCGCTGACACCATATTCACCAGAATGGCGGGGAAGATCTTGGGATGGCGGCGCATGGAAGTAGCAAGCGCTTCGCCCTTTTCCACGTCCGCCTGCATTTCGCGGATGGCGGCGCGGAGCTTTTTATTGCCGGTCTGCTGACCGAGCATGGAAAGCACGGACGCGACCGACACACCCGCGCGCAGGATGGAGACGAACTGACGGCAGAACACCGCCATGTCCTTCGCCTTGGGGTTGCCGAGGAACGGGATCTCGATATCGCGGTTGAGGGTGGTCTGCTCCTTAATGTCTAAAATCGTATAACCGGCGCCGCGAAGGGAGCTTTTCGCGGTCTCGATGGACGACGCATCCAGAGAGGAGCGGACGCGCTTTCCGTTTCGGTTGATCGCCGTATAGTTGAATCCGGGCATGGAGCCGCCCTCCTTTCTCAGGTCTGCCGCCCTGTCTTGAATTTATCAGGCTCGTTGGCGGCGGCGAGGGCAGTCTCCAGCGAAATCACGTGACGGTCGACAAGATCCTCCAGCGCGTCGTCCAAAAGCTGCATCCCGTACCGCTTGCCGGTCTGGATGGCGCTGACGATCTGGAAGGTCTTGCTTTGCAGGATCATGCTGCGAATGGCGGGGGTGACGACCATGATCTCGAATACCGCCGTGCGGCCGCCGCCGATCTTCGGCAGGAGGGTCTGGCCCACGGCACACTCCAGCACGTCCGCCAACTGGATGCGGATCTGGTTCTGCTGCTCGGCGGGGAAAGAGTCGATGATACGGTCGATGGTGTTGGCGGCGCCCTTGGTGTGCAGCGTGCCGAACACCAGATGGCCCGTTTCGGCGGCTGTGATGGCGGTGGAGATGGTCTCCAGATCGCGCATCTCGCCGACCAGGATCACGTCGGGGTCCTGACGCAGCGCAGCGCGAAGTCCCGCGGCAAAGCTGCCGGTGTCCGCGCCCACCTCGCGCTGGTTGATGATACATTGATCGCTCGCGTGCAGGTATTCGATGGGTTCCTCCAGCGTGATGATGTGGCGGCGCTGGGTGTGGTTGATGTGGTCGAGCAGCGCCGCGAGCGTGGAGCTTTTGCCCGAGCCGGTGGGGCCGGTGACGAGCACCAGTCCGCGGGGTTTATCCGCCTGCGCCACCACCACGGGCGGAAGGCCCAATTCCTCGGCGGTGGCAATGCGCAGCGGCAGCAGGCGAAGCGCCAGCGATGTCATGCCCCGCTGACGGAACACGTTACAGCGCATACGCACCAAATCGTGATAGGTCACGGCGAAGTCCGCCTCGCCCAGTTCATGAAATTCCTTGAGAAGTCCGGGCGTGATCAGCTCCTGCACATAGGCGGTGGTATCCGCCTCGGTCAGCGGGACCTCCCCAAAGTTGGTCAGCTCGCCGTCCAGTCGAAAAATGGGGGGCTCCCCCACCGTGAGGTGAATGTCGGAGGCGTTGCGCTCCAGCGCGTCATGAATGAGTGTTTCCAGGTCGATCATGCGCCGTCCTCCAAAGGATGAGTTTCTTCCGCCACATTTTCAACGCTGATGCGCTGCATCTCGCTGATGGAGGTCGTTCCCTCCAGCACAAGGCGGCGGGCGCTTTCGCGGAGGGTGTGCATCCCCTCGGCGATGGCAGTCTCCCGCAGCGTGCCCGTGTCGCAGCGGTGGGAGATCATCGTGCGCATACGGGGCGTGATCTCCATGATCTCGTAAATGCCGATCCGGTCGAAATATCCGGTACCGGCGCAGCGCTGGCAGCCCACCGGCTCGTAAACCTCGGCGCTGTCCTTCTCCTTCGGCGTCAGTCCCAGATATTCCAACTCATGCTCTAAAAGAACGTGCCGCCGCTTGCAGTTGGGGCAAAGACGGCGCACAAGGCGCTGGGCGATGATGCCGGTCAGCGCGTCGGCGATGAGGTAGCTTTCCACGCCCATGTCCAGCAGGCGCGTGACGCTGCTGGCGGTGTCGTTGGTATGCAGCGTACTCACCACGAGGTGACCCGTGATGGACGCCTGCACCGCGATAGACGCCGTTTCCCGGTCGCGGATCTCGCCGATCATGATAATGTCGGGGTCCTGACGCAAAATGGAACGCAGGGCGTTGCCAAAGGTCAGGTTCGCCTTGGGATTCACCTGCACCTGATTCACGCCGTCCACGTTCGCCTCCACGGGGTCCTCCACCGTGACGATGTTCACCATGTCGCTGTTCAGCTCGTTCAATGCGGTGTAAAGCGTGGTGGATTTACCGGAACCGGTAGGTCCGGTGACCAGCACGATCCCGTTGGGATGGCGCAGGATCTCGTCGAATTTTTCCAGTTCCGACCCCGTCAGGCCAAGGGCGCGCTTGCTGCGGCGCAGCGCCTTTTTCTGCGTCAGTCGCATCACGCACTTTTCGCCATAGACCGTGGGGAGCGTGGAAACACGCACATCGTATTCCCGGCGGTCCACCAGGATGGAAAAGCGGCCGTCCTGCGGTCTGCGCTTTTCGGAAATGTCCAGATTGCTGAGGATCTTAATGCGCGCGATGATGGCGGGCAGCAGCTGCAGGTCGTAAGTGGCGGTGGTGTACAGCACGCCGTCCACTCGGCAGCGGACCCGGACCTTGTCCGGTCCGGACTCCACGTGGATATCGGAAGCGCGTTGGCGCACCGCCTGCTCCACAAGGGAGTTCACCAGCACCACCACGGGGGAGGCGTTGACATCCTCCTGAAAGACCTGATCTTCCAGAGAGGCGCTCTCCCTCTCGTTGGTCTGGGTGTAAAGCTCGGCAGCCTCCTGCATCTCCTCGCTGCCGTAGCAGCGGTCGATGGTCACGAGAATGTCGGATGTTGTCGCTAAAAATGGCTTAATGCGACACTTGCTGGCAATGGCGACCATGTCGCGCCCCTTCATGTTCATGGGCTCGTTCATGGCGACATACAGCGTGCCGCTGTCCTCCGGATCAAACTGGAAGGGCATCATTGTATATGTACGCAGGATATCCGGGCGAACCGCCTGTCGGACATCCATGGGGATGGTCATTTCGTAAAGGTGCACCACGGGGGTGCGGGTCAGCGAGGACAGGGCTTCGATGACCTGTTCTTCGGGCAGGATGGCGCGCTCCAAGATCAGCTCGCGGATGGACTTGTTCGTTTCCTCCTGAGCACGACGCAGCTCGTCCGCCTGTTCCGCGGTCAAAAGCTGCTGTTCCAGCAGGTATCGCAGGAGCTTTTCGTTCATGCGCGCCCTCCTTTCTCTTGTTTTTCAGGGCAGAAATTATTTTTGAATCAGTGCTTTTCAAAAGTGTGAGACGACAGACCCGCCAGGCTCTCAAACGCGAATGAGCCGCTGCCGCGCCTAACGTCTCTTTTTTTATGCTCCCCCTCCCCCGGC
>OGDD01002213.1_pt1 | contig 12387 bp, 9 predicted proteins | sample 1570301 | NCBI WGS metagenome assembly OGDD01 (sample SAMEA2581971, study PRJEB24529) | metagenome | biome: Human gut stool | place: China | collected 2011 | reverse complement strand
TCTTGCTGCACGCAACTCCATGTATGTGATCTATAAAAATATGCCGGTGTTGCAGCTTTTGATCAATCTGCCGTTTTTACTGGCAGGTGTTCTGGTCAAGTGGCTGTTTTTCTGCAGAAAAGGATTTGGTCATTGTTATCTGAAAGGGATCACAGAAGGAATTACGCAGTGTAAAAAATGCAGAAAAGTTCATTTTAAGGCGGGGAATCTTCGCAATTATGTAAAAATTGAGTGGGAACTCATTACAAATATATTTCGTGTGTTATCGCACAGATAACAGGAAAAATCGTTTGAGCGTCAAAGAATAATAAAGAAATAATTAAGAAATTGTGACAAGAGTTTTAAGAAAAAGAAGTTGTGCTTTATGGAAAATTATTGTATTATTATTTTTATGGTAGCTTGAAAATGAAAAAAGGATGACATTATGATAAAAGATAATCAACAGCATTTTAACAGACTGCATGTGATCATAGATGCGTTTGTCATTGCGGTATCATATATCATAGCATGGTGGCTGAAGTTTTCGAGCGGTATTTTGGACTCACCGGGCGGTGCATTGTCTTTGGGATTTTACATGAGGGCACTGGTCGTAATCATTCCATTGTATCTGATCTTGTATTATGCGTTTAATCTTTATGCGCCAAAGAGGGTACAGGGACGGCGGTTGGAGTTTTCCAATATCGTGATGGCGAATATTGTAGGTTTTCTGTTGATTTTTACAGTATTGTACAACCTGCAGTCTTATGTGGAGCAGTTTCGAAATTTCTCACGTGAGATGTTCTTTTATTTCTTTGCGATCAACACGGTATTAGAAGAGGTATTACGTCTGCTGATACGTCAGTTTCTGCGCACGATACGCAAAAACGGCTATAACCTTAAGCATGTTCTACTTGTGGGATATTCGCGTGCCGCTGAGCAGTATATAGACCGGATACAGCAGAATCCGCAGTGGGGGTACAATGTCAGGGGGATTTTAGACGACAATATAGCGAGAGGGACAACTTATAAGGGGATAAAGGTTATTGGAAGTATTGGCAATCTGCTTTATATTCTGCCGGAGAATAAATTAGATGAGATTGCGATCACACTTGGACTTGAAGAATATTATAAGTTGGAGAAGATCGTTGCGGAATGTGAAAAATCCGGAGTTCATACTAAATTTATTCCGGATTATGGAAATATCATTCCGACAAAGCCGTATACGGAGGATCTTTTAGGACTTCCTGTTATCAATATCCGTTATGTGCCGTTGTCAAATACGTTTAATGCACTTGTAAAACGGTGTATGGACATTATTGGCTCACTGCTCTGTATCGTGTTTTTTTCGCCAATTATGCTGCTTACCGCAATAGCAGTCAAGGTGACTTCAAAAGGACCGCTGATCTTTAAACAGGAGCGTGTCGGACTGCACAATGAGCCATTCCGCATGTATAAGTTCCGCACCATGTATGTGCAGACAGAGGAAGAAGAACGCAAGGGCTGGACACATAAAGATGATCCGCGGATCACAAAGATCGGCAGATTCCTGCGCAAGACAAGCCTGGATGAATTTCCACAGTTATTTAATGTGTTAAAAGGCGATATGAGTCTTGTGGGACCAAGACCGGAACGGCCACAGTATGTGGAAAAATTCCGGGAAGAGATACCGCGTTATATGATCAAACATCAGGTGCGTCCCGGTATGACCGGATGGGCACAGGTCAATGGATATCGGGGAGATACATCCATCCGCAAGCGGATCGAGCATGATCTTTATTATATTGAAAACTGGACGATAGGGCTGGATATTAAAATCCTGTTTCTTACCGTCTTCAAGGGTTTTATAAATAAAAATGCATATTAGGAGAAAACATTTATGAGTAAAACAGTACAGGGAAGAAACGGGGCACACAGCAAAGCGTCAAAAAGAAGAAAGAAGCAGAAAAACAGACTTATTATCGTTGTAATTGAGATTCTTGTATTGCTGATTTTAGCAGCAGTGTTGTTTGTTACGGTAAAACTTTCAAAGATCCAGAAAGACACAAGCTTCAATAAAGAAGATATCGAGGTAAATGAGGGATTATCTTCGGAGTCACAGGAAATCATGGCAGGTTATACAACAATCGCACTGTTTGGTCTTGATAACCGTTCAAACGGTAATCTCTCCAAAGGTAACAGTGATGTTATCATGATCGCAAGTATCAATAATGATACACATGCGGTAAAGCTGGTATCTGTATATCGAGACAGTTATCTGGATATCGGAGGCGGTACTTTTAAGAAATGTAATTCCGCATATGCAAAAGGTGGTCCGGAGCAGGCAATTACCATGTTAAATAAAAACCTGGATATGGACATTACTGATTATGTAACAGTGGACTTTAATGCAGTTGTTGAATGTGTAGATCTTCTGGGCGGAGTTACGATCCCGGAGGTGTCTGATGAAGAGGCTGTGCTGATGCATGGTTATATGGATGAGATCAATAAACTGACCAAAAATAATTCCAAGTACTTATCCGGTGGCGGAACAAATGTAGAGATGGATGGTGTTCAGGCATGTGCGTATGCGCGTATCCGTTATACTGCAGGAGATGATTATAAGCGTACAGAACGTCAGCGTACCGTTCTTACTGCAATGGTACAGAAAGCGCAGAAGGCAAATCTTACTACGATCAACAGCCTGATCGACGAATTATTTGGTGATATCAAGACAAGTTTTTCAAATACAGAACTGATTTCTCTTGCCGCAAAAGTATTCAATTACAGCCTTGGCGAGACAATAGGTTTCCCGTTTGAGAAGAATACGACAACACTTGGAAATAAGGGAAGCGTTGTTGTACCATGTGATCTTGAATCCAATGTAAAACAGCTTCATGTATTTTTATACGATGATAATGAATATGCACCGACCGATACAGTCAAGAATAACAGTGCTCAGATTGTCAATGATACCGGATTCCATCAGGGAGAAGGATATTAATGAAAGCAGATCTGATCATACCGACTTACAGACCGGATGACACATTTTGTCTGCTCCTGCAAAAACTGCAGGAGCAGACCTTTGTCGTTCATAGGGTTCTTATTTTAAATACAGAAGAAGCATTATGGAGAGAGGCTGTAGCAAAGTATCCAATTGAACAGTGCCTGCAGACACTTCCATGTGAATATACACTGTATCATGTCAGCAAAGAAACATTTGACCATGGTGGAACGAGAATGTATGGCGCAGATCATTCTGATGCAGATGTTGTTATTTTTATGACACAGGATGCAGTCCCTGCAGATGCAGATCTGATTGAACGGCTGGCAGCAGGCTTAGAGGAACCGGATACAGCAGTCTGTTATGCAAGACAGCTTCCAAATGAGAACTGCCGCATTGTAGAGCGCTATACAAGATCTTTTAATTATCCGGATAAAAGCAGAAAAAAAGGAAAAGATGATATAAAAGAACTTGGCATTAAAACATTTTTCTGCTCTGATGTATGTGCAGCTTACAGGGTGGATCTATTTCGTGAGCTTGGAGGATTCGAGTCACCGGTTATTTTTAATGAAGATATGTTTTTTGCGGCAAAAGCAGTTTTTGCAGGATATTATGTAAAATATGAAGCGGACGCGAAAGTGATTCATTCCCACAATTATACAGTAAAACAGCAGTTCCACCGGAATTTTGATCTGGCTGTCTCACAGACCATGCATCCTGAGATATTTGAACAGATCAGTTCGGAAGCGGAGGGAATGAAGCTGGTAAAGAGTACCATGAAGTATTTGTGCTCGATTGGAAAGCCACATCTTATTTTTGAACTTGGAATCATGTGTGTTGGAAAATATGCAGGGTACTGGCTCGGAAAAAGATATAAAAAGCTGAGCAGAAAACAGATTTTAAAGTGCACGATGAGTCCGGATTACTGGAGACGTATGTGGAAACAGGAAGTATCAGACGGGAATAGGTAAATTATGAAAGAGACTTCTAAAAAAGTTTTATTTTGGGCATTGATGTTTATGGGAGTATTCCTCCTGCTGACGCAGGTGGGGTATTCCGATGGCGACGATGCCTTTTTTTATCAGTATACACATGAAATGGGATTTTTGGAATATCTGAGCTGGCGTTATACGACATGGGTGGGAAGAATGTCTGGAGAAGCGATGGTATATGCTGCGTTTACACTGGGAATCTGGTTCTGGCGTGTTGTAAATGCCATGATGATCGTACTTCTTCCCTGCGGTGTTCTGAAACTGGCAGAAAAAGCAGCGGGGATTCGTACAGAAAGATTTCTGGCGGGACCGACGCTTACAGTGGTGTGCGGTTATCTTCTGATGGCGATTATGACCGTTGGATATGCGGCAATATGGATCAACGGATCTATTTTTTACACCTGGTCATTTACCTGTGGGATCTGGGCTCTGATCCCGGTTGCAGATATTGTGTTTGATACGGGAGTGGGAAACTCAAAACATTTTTTCTATTCCATCCCCTGTGCGATTCTTGCAAGCATGTCAATCGAACAGATGGCAGCGGTACTGCTGACATTTGAGGTGCTGGCAGTACTGGTGGCTGCCGTCAGGCAATATGGATGTAAAAAACATCCGGGGAAAAATGAACGGATCAGAAATATCCTTCTTATTGCACAGACTGCGGTGACTGTCGTGGCATTTATCATTCTGTTTTTGGCGCCGGGAAATGATATCCGGGTTGTATCGGAAGTACAGAACTGGATGCCGCAGTATAATGAACTCTCATTTGGGGAGCATCTTTTTATTACTGTGCAATGGCTGGTGTCTTCTTTTGCAAATGAGAACCGCCTGTTGTTAGCAGGAATCTGGTTGACGGGAATCCTGCATATTTTATGTAAAAATGAAAGAAAAACATCAGATCTGGTATGTGTGACTGGGGCAGGTCTGTTTTTACTCACTGCAATACTTCCATTTTTTGGTATCGAAATATTTTCAGACTGTGGGCTTCATATTAAGGATATTACAGTGCGGCTTGATCAGGTACCGCGGATCGAAGATATGCAGGCGGCAAACTGGTTTGCAATGTGCTGGTGGATTGTGGCACTTTTATTTACCTGCATATTGATATGGAAAGTTTCAAAACACAGTGTAGTACTTGTGCTGGCATGGCTTGGTGGAATTGCAAGTGAAGCGATCATGCATTTTTCGCCGACGATCTATGCGTCCGGTGCAAGGGTTTATTATCTGACAGACTGGATGTGTATGTTTATCATGCTAGCTCTGGCATTTAAAATCCCTGAAAAAAAATGGCGGGATCTGTTTTATTCCATTATGGCAGGTCTTGGTGTCTGGAATATTTTGCATCAGATCATAAATTACATTTGAAAATAAAAACATATTTTTTTGATTGTTTTGTCACAAATAGAACACAATTTCTCTGTACACTCATAATCAGAAAAGGAAAAGAAATTCCGAATACGAAAGGAGAAATCGTTATGGATGGTAACAATTATAACAATAACAACAATCAGAATGGGTCTTCGGATTCCTTCTATTCATACAACAACGGAAGCCAGAACAGCCAGCAGACAGAACACACGAATGAAGGAAACGTAAACCATTACCAGAATTCTTATCAGAACAGCAGTTCATATTCACAGAACACAGGATATCAGCAGGGTGGTGCATATCAGAATGGCACATATCAGAATACCGGCTATCAGCAGAATGGTACTTACCAGAATACCGGCTATCAAAATGGAGGATATCAGAATACTGGCAATGCATTTTATCAGAATGCACAGCCGACCGGCAAAAAGCAGAAAAAGAAAAGAGAAAAAAAACCGGGTGGATTTGGAACAAAACTTGCAAAATGCGCAGCTATTGCTTTAGTATTTGGATTGGTATCCGGTACTGCATTTGAGGGCGTACATCTTGTATCTTCCAAGGCATTTGGAAATGATGAGAGCGTGGCAGAGAGCAGTGGCAGTCAGAATTCACTGACAAAGGCAGACAGCAAGGTGGAGGCAACTTCCACATCATCGAATTACGTTGCAACGGATGTATCTGATATTGTATCATCCGTAATGCCGTCCATCGTGGCAATCACAAATGTGAGCGAGACCGAATACCAGAGTTTCTGGGGCGGTATGCCACAGACGTATGAGAGCACAAGCTGTGGATCAGGTATCATCGTAAGCCAGGATGATGAGTACCTTTACATTGCAACCAATAACCATGTGGTAAACGGTGCAAACAGCCTGACAGTTACCTTTAACGATGAGTCAACCGTCAGCGCAGAGGTAAAGGGTACAGATCCATCCACTGACCTTGCAGTCATCCGTGTCGCTTTAAGCAGCATTGAGAGTGACACCATGAATAACATCAAAGTAGCTACACTTGGTGATTCCGACAGCTTAAAAGTTGGTAATTCCTGTATCGCGATCGGTAATGCACTTGGTTATGGACAGTCTGTAACTGTTGGTTATATCAGTGCATTGAACCGTCAGGTATCCGTCGGTGATTCAGAGAGTGATACGAGTTATACCGCAGAACTGATCCAGACAGATGCAGCTATCAACCCTGGTAACAGTGGTGGTGCATTACTCAGTGCAAACGGTGAGGTCATCGGTATCAACTCTGTAAAATATTCTGATACTTCGGTAGAGGGTATCGGATATGCGATCCCAATCAATACGGCAGCACCTATTATCAATGATCTGATCACGAAAGAAAAAGTAGATGAATCTGACAGTGCATACCTTGGTATTGCAGGCGTCGATGTGACAGATGATGTTGCAAAGACATATAATATGCCATCCGGTGTTTATGTTGCACAAGTAACAAGTGGTTCCGCAGCAGAGCAGGCGGGCATCCAGAAAGGCGATATCATCACAGAATTCGATGGAAAACAGATCGGTTCCATGGAAGAACTGTCATCTACAATGGAGTATTATAAAGCAGGTACAACCGTTGATGTGAAGATTCAGCGTTCTACGAATGGTGAATATCAGGAGCAGACGATTTCTGTTACACTTGGCAAGAAAAATTAATGGCATGACCGTATAGGGAGTGGGCGAAAAGCCCACTCCTTTTTTGGTGGACGCTGTTTGTGCGTCCCTCTGCTATCGACTTTTACAAGGATGTGTGCTATGATATTTTAGAGTCTGCTTTGCAGTGTGGATGTTTATAGCGGACGGTTATTTCATATAATAAAATAGATCTGGGACGTATCGCGTCTGGAATGGAGGATTTACGTTGTCAAAGTTTGAAGATTTCAGAAATCAGTACAATTCTTTTTTATATAAAGATTATTCGGTGGAGTATATCGAAAATGCATATCGTATTGTGTATCACTTTGAGATACCGGGACTGTGTGAATTTCAGTCAAAATGGGAGTTCCCGGCTGCGGAGCGCGTGGATGAGACAATCTTAAATGCACTTGCGTTTCACCTTGGAATGGCAGAGACGATCAGTTACTGGAAATGTGCCTGTCCGAAACAGTTAAAGATACTTTGTGGAACACTTTCCGCTGAACAGAAAAAATGGTGGAAAAAATTATACTATAACGGACTTGGTGAGTTTATGTACCGCAATGGGATCGTGGTTTCAGAGGAAGATCTTGTAACGATCGAGTGTGAAGAGAAAAAAGATGCACCGATCCATGATACACATTCCTATGACGGATGTCTGGTATCAGTCGGAGGTGGAAAGGATTCCGTTGTTTCGCTGGAAGTATTAAAGGGAGAGAAGATCACCACATACAGCATCAATGGTAATGCGACTACGAAAAACGTCATCGCAGTCTGTGATCATAAACAGGGAGATTATGCCGCAAAACGTATTCTTGATAAAAAAATATTAGAGCTCAATGCAAAAGGGTATTTAAACGGACATATCCCGTTTTCTGCGGTTGTGGCATTTTCATCCTTTATTTCAGCATTTTTGAGTGGCAACCGCTATATCGTACTTTCGAATGAGACGAGTGCAAATGAGACAACGGTAAAGGATTCTTTTGTCAACCATCAGTATTCAAAGAGTTTTGAATTTGAGCAGGATTTTGTATCATATATCAAAGAAGTGACGGATTCAGATATCCACTATTTCAGTCTTCTTCGTCCGCTCACCGAGATGCAGATCGCATGGCTGTTTTCAAAGTGTAAGAATTATCATGAGGTATTTCGGAGCTGTAATGCGGGAAGTAAGCAGGGAATCTGGTGCTGCAACTGCCCGAAATGTTTATTTGTCTATATTATTTTAACACCGTTTTTATCACAGGAAGAACTGGTACACATTTTTGGAGAGAATCTGTTAGAAAAAGACTCACTGGATCTTGATTTCAGGGAACTGACAGGAATTGAGGAGAATAAACCATTTGAATGTGTGGGAACAAGACGTGAAGTCCTGGTTGCATTAAAAACATTTGTAAACCGCGGTGGAAAAAGCCTTTTAACAGAGCGTTATAAAGAGACGATCGAGGCTGCACCGGGAGAGTTAGACGGGATGCTTTCTGAATGGGTATCTGAAAATCAGGTGCCGGAGCATTTTTTAGAAGTCTTAAAAGAATTTATGAGCCGGGCATAGGGCATAAAAGCCGGAAATGAATTTTAAAGTAAAAAAGAAATTGCAGGATGCACCCAAATAGAATATGCGTGCATGGAGAAATGGAGATAAAAATGGACATCATCAGCGAGTTGGATGGAAAACGGATTTTGATCTGGGGATACGGCAGAGAAGGAAAAGCAACAGAGCACTTCCTGGAAAGATGTGCAAAACCGGCATCTGTGGATATATTTGAAGGAAAAAGAGAAGAGATCAATGAGGATGCTTATGATTTTATCATAAAGAGTCCTGGCATTGTGATGAAGGAAGAAAATCCGAAATATACTTCAGAAACAGAATTGTTTTTGCAGCAGTTTCGTGACCAGGTGATCGGAATCACAGGCACAAAAGGAAAAAGCACGACATCTGCCATGCTTTATACCGTTTTAAAAGCATGCAGCGGCAGACCGGTGCTGCTTCTCGGAAATATCGGACAGCCTTGTCTTGATTATTTCGAGGAAGTGACAGAAGATACGATCATTGTCTATGAGATGTCCTGCCACCAGCTTGCGCATACGAATGTGTCACCGCATATTGCAATCTTTTTAAATCTCTATGAGGAACACCTTGACTATTATGGGACGGTAGAAAAATATTTTGAGGCAAAAAGCCATATTGCAGCGTATCAGAAAAGTGGAGACTTTTTCTTTGTCGGGGAAAATGTACCGAAGATTGAGACAAAAGCGGAAAAGACAGTGCTTCATCAGCCGAAAGATGTGCATTATAAACTGAAACTTGCCGGGGAGCATAACCAGTATGATGCGCAGTTTGTAGAACATGTGGCGGAATTGCTTGGATGTGAAAAAGAGGCAGTGTTAAAGAGCATGGCAGAGTTTGAGGGATTGCCGCACCGGCTGCAGTATATTGGCACCTACAGAGGAGTCAGATACTTTGACGATTCCATCTCAACAATTCCGGAGGCTGCCATAAATGCAGCAATGAGTATTCCAGATGCAAAGACTATTTTGATCGGAGGCATGGACCGTGGGATCAATTATGATCTTCTGATCACATTTATCAGGGAACACAGGGAATTTCAGTTTATCTGTGCATATGCATCCGGTAAACGTATTTTCGGGGAAGTTGGTGACTGTGAGAACTGTGTTTATGTGGAAGATTTAGAGCAGGCAGTTGAGGCAGCAGTGCAGATGACAGAGCCGGGAGGTGCCTGTATTCTCTCACCGGCAGCAGCATCTTATGGTTATTTTAAAAACTTTGAGGAACGTGGAGAGGCATTTCAGAAGTACGTATATGCTTTTGCACAGTAAAGTGACAGATTTTCAGAGAAAATCATACAGAACGGAGAAAATAATTTTACGTCTTGCATAAGTGTATGTTCTCCTCTACGGTGATAGGTGTATGGATTTTTGACAAAGTGATCTGTCATATTTGCAGGAAGTAATGCAAAAAAATAAATATTTAGACGTAAAAATGCAGGATTGCAGAAAGAAAAATGCAAAAAGAGCAAATGTATGTGTCAGAAAGACAGGTTGAAACATGGATTTATTCGAATATATGAGAGAACAGAAAAAAGAAACGGAATCGCCGCTTGCATCGCGTCTGCGTCCGGCAACTTTAGATGAGATGGTAGGACAGCAGCATATTATCGGGAAGGACAAGTTACTGTACCGCGCGATCAAGGCGGATAAGCTAAGTTCCATTATCCTCTACGGACCTCCGGGAACGGGCAAGACAACACTTGCAAAGGTCATTGCGAACTCTACAAGTGCTGAATTTCTGCAGATGAATGCAACTTCCGCAGGCAAAAAAGACATGGAAGATGTTATTTCCAAGGCGAAGAATAACATGGGGATGTTTGGAAAAAAGACGATCCTGTTTATTGATGAGATCCACCGTTTTAATAAGGGACAGCAGGATTATCTTCTGCCGTTTGTGGAGGACGGAACCATCATTCTGATCGGTGCAACGACCGAGAATCCTTATTTTGAAGTAAACGGTGCTCTTCTTTCACGTTCGATCATTTTTGAACTGAAAAGTCTGGAAAAAGAGGATATTAAAACTCTTATTTTACGGGCAGTAAACGATGAGAAAAAGGGTATGGGAGCATACCATGCCGTCATTGATGAGGACGCATTGGATTTTCTTGCAGATATTTCAAATGGTGATGCACGTGCAGCATTGACTGCGGTGGAACTTGGAATACTGACAACGGAACGCAGTGAGGACGGGTTCATACATATCACGCTTTCCGTTGCTTCCGAATGTATACAGAAGCGTGTGGTCAAGTACGATAAGTCCGGTGATAACCATTATGATACGGTATCCGCGTTTATCAAAAGCATGCGCGGCTCTGATCCGGACGCGGCAGTTTATTATTTAGCAAGAATGCTGTATGCGGGGGAGGATATCAAATTTATCGCAAGAAGGATCATGATCTGTGCATCGGAGGATGTGAGCAATGCAGATCCGATGGCACTTGTTGTTGCAACGTCGGCAGCACAGGCAGTAGAGCGTATCGGGATGCCGGAAGCACAGATCATATTAGCCCAGGCAGTCACTTATGTGGCGAGCGCGCCAAAGAGCAATTCCGCAGTCAATGCGATCAGTGAGGCGATGGAAACAGTAAAAAATACTATGACAGCACCGGTTCCGTCCCACTTGCAGGATGCCCATTACAAATCATCATCCAAACTCGGTCACGGCATAGGATATAAATATGCGCATGATTATCCGAATCATTATGTAGAACAGCAGTATCTTCCGGATGAAATCAAAAACGCCAGGTTCTACGAACCCGGCGATCTTGGCTATGAAAAACAGATCAAAGAGCATTTACAAAAGCTTCGTGAGCAGTAGGGTATAGATATCCTGGCTCTGGGAAGCCCAGTTTCCGGCAATGGCTTCAGCTTCTGATTCGGTAGGAACCGGGAGTTTCAGATCGATCAGGCTGAAGCCGTTTTCTACAATCTGACAGCAGACCTCATATTCATGGTTGGTGTTCAGATAGTAGTCGGACTTGACAGAAACCTCTTCTTTCAGATCATACTTCTTTTCTTTGAGAAATTCATCAATATCCCGCTGAATGGCAGGGGAAATCTTGTTTTTAAAGTATTGGATGGTGTCCAGACCGTTGTCTGTCAGATGATACAGAGTACGGTTGTGTGTCGTTTCCACGCGGAGCAGTCCGGAATGTTCCATTTCAGCGAGTGTTTCCTGAAGCTTAAAATAAGTTGTGTATTCTTTTTCCAGAATAAATTCGGAAATCTGTGAAGTTGTCAATGGAAAATCCACTTTATCCAGCATATTTAAAATTGTCAGTTTATAGATCGTGAATGGTTCTGCCATAATATTAGATGCCCTCTTTCTTTATAATCAGATATTTTTCCCCTGCCAGAGATCACGCTCACGCAGACATTTCTGTATCGTGTTTAAAACTCTCTTTTTATCTGTACTCCATAAAGGTGCGATCAAAAGACTGCGCGGACCATCTCCTGTGAGCCGGTGGATCACAATTTCCGGCGGCAGCAATGCAATGCAGTCTGCGATCAGGTCACAGTATTCTTCCAGTGTAAAAAGTGGAAATGGATGTGCCATATAGGCAGTCCCAAGATCGGTTCCTTTCAATATATGAAGAAGCTGGAGTTTTATTCCGGTGATCGGAAGACTGCCAACATAACGGACGGAACAGAGCATATCCTCTTTTGTCTCACCCGGAAGTCCAAGGATCAGATGAGTAATGACCGGAATGTTTCTTTTATGCAGATCAGATACTGCCTGTTCAAACTGGGAGAGGGTAAAACCGCTTCGGATTGCCTGCAGTGTTGTATCGTGGATGGTCTGAAGACCAAGTTCTATCCAGACCGGTTTCCTGTGGTTTAACTTATCAAGCAGATC
>OGDD01002211.1_pt1 | contig 12400 bp, 16 predicted proteins | sample 1570301 | NCBI WGS metagenome assembly OGDD01 (sample SAMEA2581971, study PRJEB24529) | metagenome | biome: Human gut stool | place: China | collected 2011 | reverse complement strand
TTATCAGGAACTAATATAAGTTCGTGTATGCTGCTTGGTAAAACATATAGCCCTTGCGATATTTTTCATCAATATATTCTCCTTTCATCTTCCAAAGAAACTGTCGTTTATTGTTTATTGCTTTTTATATACTCCAAATATTCTTTATGGTACACATCTAGGTCTTTTAGTAATTCTTTACAATTTTCTGCATACTGAATATATGTATCAGCCAAATGTAATCTACTTTCTTCTGAATCATCGACTAGTTTATATTTCCATTTATTAGCTCTTAATAAGTCTGCATTATGGTTATAAGTTTCAATACTTTCAGCATATTCTCTCTTTTTCTTTTCATATGTTTTATCATCAATAATCAGATGTCCAAGTAATTTATGAAAATCAAAACCTAATTGTGTTCTTGATATCCCATTATCTTCTGCATATTTGATATTCCAAACAATGTCATCCCAAGCCATACCACCCAAACTCTCCCAATGGTATGCGAATGTAGGCAGGATATTTGAAGAAGGGCAAACAAGTTTTTCTCCTGATGAAATATCTAAGCTTATAAAAAATTTTGGTCAACAGCTTGATGAAGAAACAAAACAGTTAGTTGTAAAGGAACTTGGTAGTGCTAAAGAAGTAATAGGTGCTATGAACCGTTTATCTGCCAGTCCAGATAATAATGTTCAACGGAACAGGAAGTTCCACGGAACAGTATTATATTTCTACAGAGTCCTGCTTATAAATTGTCGTGCCATTGGGTTAATGACAGAATTTAAGTGTGAGGCTCACGGAGTTAAAGAGCATTATCATCAAATGATGATAATGCTCTTTTTCACTACAAATAAAAGAGTAATAATTTTTCACTACTCTTCTATCTTTTTAATCTGTTGGTTCTGATTTAGTTATATTATCTTTTGATTTTTTATTGGTTTGCATGTGTGTTCTCCTATTCTCCCGATTTAGTATATTTTTTAGCAAATAATCAATCATCAACTACATAAAATTATTACGAAGTGAAAATAATGACAAATTTAAATATTAAAATTAAAATCAACAAATTAGAGGAATTAAAACTAGTTATTGAGTATATAAAGACTCTTAATCTTAATAAAATACCCGAACTCAATTCAGAAATTACTGTTGAGCTGGGATAATAATAAATTATAAGGAAGGTGAAAATATGGGAAATAAAGCTACCACCCTATATCAAGGCGAACTTAAAAATTATAATGGTGATGAACAAGATAAAATGCGTAAAGATGTTTTACAGTACATCAAAGAAAAAGGCTTGACCGTAAACCAAGCCACTGATTTATTAACTTGTGTTATAAACATGATGTCAGATTATGCAACATTAATCTCTATTGCCGATTATGAAAAACTAACAGGTAGAGATGTATTTGCTAATTCTGATTCATAAAATCAATTCCAGCGAATGTGATTCCAAGGATGTCACTTGTTGATGATTGAATCATTTTCTGCTGGAAGTTTATATTAGCATTAATAAGTCCGTTGTAATAGCATTGAAGGAAGTTGTATGCAATCTCTTCGATTGTATATTTTCCTTCTTTGGACATTTGCTCAAGTATCATTGATACATTAAGTGTGCTTACGGTAATGTTGTGAAATGCCATATCATCAACTTTGACTTTTGCATTTTCTGAAACAAATTTTAAAATAGCTTTCATACATTCTTTGTTTGGTATCATAGTAAAATTCCTCCCTTATAATTTGATGACACTATCATACTACTTTGAGAAATATTTTTCCATTCGGAACATATGTTTACCAAGTATATCCACAATTATTACACTTGAAAGTCTTATTAATTTTCTTACTAAAGATGCCAAATGCAGCTATTGAAGCTCCACGTTCTACTCCACCTATCTTACGGATATTTGTAGATCCGCAGGTAGGACATTTAGGAACTCTACTCTTCTCTTCTAATATAGAAGCTCCGTGTGCTAACGCAGCATTAAGTTTCATATTTTCTCTAGCAAGTATTTCATCTCTATGTTCAAAAAGATATGGATCGAATTCGGGAGAAGGTTTTATATATTTCTCAATAAATTCTTCTTTTTTATTTGGATCAACTGAAAATTTACAATCAAGATATTCGTCTGGAACAGGATACACTGCACTTTTACAGCAATCGCATATTTTTTCATCAGATTTCAGCATAAAATACACTATTCTTCCACATTTTTTACAATAACATAACATTTTAAGCAACTCCTTTCAATCCTTTGGATTATATATGTCCATTTTATCAAAAAAATGGTAATCAAACAGCACATAAATCTATTTTATATTATGATGTTCAAAACAATAGACAAAAAAATGATTGATCAACGAAGCACATTCATTCTTATTGCCGGTAATGATAGCTTTCCACAATTAATTGAACCAAAAGTAGATATAAGCGATGATATTTTGGAAACGACATGTAAAAATATGGATAATGAAACTAGAGAAAGATTTCTTGATTCATTTAATACATACCGTAAATTACACAATTTTGACTAGTTCATCAATTCCCAATTCTCTGATTACAGTTTTAAATATTTTTCTAACATTTTTAGGAGAGGTAAAACCATATCTTTGTACCGCATCAGAAAAAATGCGATAATCATTATATATTGCTGGAAAATGAATTTTAGAAAAATAAATTAATTTATTTACTTCATCTTTTTTATCATAATATCTTGATAACAATAATAATTTTCCAGCATAAAAAATTCGAGTGTCTGTAGTATTTAGAAAATCTTCATACTCTTTTTCTTGTAATGAAACAGAAAATAATGCTTGAATTTCTTTAAATGCTTTATGTAAAATATTAGGATTTTCTTTATAGCCATTTTTAAGTAGTCTATCATAAACATCGCAATCCAATACAATGGACGATAAATATGATGAAATATTTTGGTATTTAATGTCTACCTGACTTGTGCTAGGGAAACCACTATCTTTTTGTACACAATGGTAAAACTCATGAAGTAATGCATATTCCATATCGTAAAAAGATGTTTGCCTTTTTATTTCAAATATGTATGCATCTGGGTTGCTTACATTGACTCTTGTATGTTCATCGTTTAAATAAACCTTAATATTGTATTTGTTCAAATCTTTTGGTTTATAACTTGAAATAATTTCTTTCGCTTTTGGAGAAAGATTGTTAATGAATTCTTGGTTTGTCATATGTTAGTCCTCTTTTAGTATTATTATAAATTATATACCAAAATATTCCATATTACTACAGAGAACGTTAGTTCATACTATATTTATAAGGTTGTCACCTTGTGACAACTATTAACTCAATTACGTTTTACTAGATTTATGTATTGACAGTAATGTAGTTATGCAGTAATATACTCTTAGGAGGTGAATTACATGGCTGACAAGGGAATCAATATTAAGGTTGACGAGGAATTATATAAGGAAATCAAGTTTCGTGCTTTAGAACTTGATAAGACATTGAAAGATTATATCCTCGACTTAATAAAGAAAGACCTAAACAAAAAATAAGAACTACCGCCCTCTCGCAAAGTTTGGTAGTCCTTATCGCATGTCACTACTATTTCTAGTAGGATAAATCTATTATATCCTAACTGGAATAGTTAATCAACTGTTTTCAAAGAAAGGCTATAATTTATGAATGAACTAAGTTTTATTAAAAGGTTTGAAACCGTAGATGTTGAATGTTTTAATTTTAAAGGGAAGGCATTGTTCAACCCTTATCATGTTGGTAAATGTCTTGAAATTAGTGATAGTAATGTGAGAAATTATCTTGCTAAGATGAACGAAAATCAGGCAATCATCTTGAAAAATTCAGATGTCCAAGATATGGACTTCCGAAAATTGAATAATCGTGGTGAAAAATTTATCACAAAAAGCGGTGTATATAAGCTTATATTCAAGTCACAGACAGACAATGCAGAGAAGTTTCAAGATTGGGTAACTGATGAAGTATTACCGTCCATTGAAATGACAGGTGGTTACATTCCCATTAAGGAAGAAGAACCAAACGAGTTATTCTTGGCAAGAGCTGTTCAGATCGCTAATGAAACAATTAAGCACAAGGATGAAATTATTGCTAATCAGAAGAAGCGAATTGCGTCATTAGAGGAAACTGAAAAGGATTGGAAACTTTTAATGGATACAAAAGGTACTTTCTCAGTTAATGAGATCGCACATTTTATAGGAATTGGTGAATACAAACTCTTCTCTTATATGAGAAATATTGGATTACTTTTCAAGAATGAAAATGGAGACAATGTTCCATATGAGAATCCAACCAATAAAGGTAAATTTACTGCTATTCCTGCTATCGCACCTGATGGAACTGCTCATTTGCAGACAAGAATTTATCCTGATGGTATCTCTTACATAACAAAGCTACTTCGTAAATATGGATATTTGGAGGTGGCGTAATGAATATTACATATAGTGATGACATTATAAGAGTTGTCGTTCTTGATATATCTGGCATTTACGCACAGATTTTCGATGAAATCTACTGTAAAGAATCTGAGTATTCAGCGATTGTAGATAAGTTCGGTGTTTCATCGAAGTATAAAGTTATTAAAATTTAATACATATGTTTTCATACATAGAAGAAATACCTGTAACATGTGTAACATTACAGGTATTCTTTGTGTATATGAAAATATACATATAATTTTAGAAAGGAAGTGGTTAAATTGGTTTAATTATTGTTCTTGTATACCATTGGATAATTCTTCGTAAATGTTATTTAATTCTGTATCTAGGTTTGTGAACCATTCTGACGATTTTTTATTCCCATTTGATACAAGAAGTTCTTTTTCTGATAATAAGTATTCAATTTTCAAATAATACCCTATGATTTTTGTTTTTACATAACTTTCTTTTATTGCACTTTGATTGCTTATATCTGGCTTGTCATCTTTGTGCGATTGAAGATTTTCTACAGAACTAATACATTCTGAATCTGAGAATTCAAAACTTGAAAATGTATTTTTATCTGATTTATTGTAATAGTATTGGATAGAAATAAGATATATTTTCAAATCATTTGTTAGTTCTTTGCACTCATCATTTATCATAAAGTCATCTGATATAGAAATTGTTTCAAATCTATTTTTTTCTGATTTCTGTTTAGAACATGCAGTACAAAAAATGACGATTAAACAACATATTATTATATACATTCTTTTATTTTTCATAATAATTTGAATCTCCTCGTATAAATATTGTTTTAAGTATATCACATAAATTCATAAAATCAAACACCTAATCTTCAAACAATTAGGTTTATATGGTAGCTCAAACACACCATTTTAGAGTTCTTCAAACAAACTCTATGAGATTCTTCAAACAAATCTCAACAATCAATAGTATGATATTTAAAACAATGGACAACGAATTAAAGGTATTCGGAAAAACAATACTTACTACGACAGATCATTTAAAGAATTTAGAAACAGTAAATGCTACCGTATATAATAAGAATGGTAAGTTTAACCTTCAAGGATTGTCTATTAACACATCACAATCAGTTAGCAATTTCACAAAGCTAAACAATGCATTTAAAGCATATAATGGTAATTTAACAAAATCTACCCAGCTACAGAATGCATATATTAAAGCTGTTGGAAATCAGAATGGTGCTTTAGGAAATTATTTAGCAGGTCTAAATGGTGCAAAAGCTTCTATGGGTGGATATATTAAATCGCTTGTTGGAGCTAAGGCAGCAACAATTGGATTGCAAGTTGCTTCTACTCTATTAAATACTGCGTTATCACTTGGACTATCTTTAGCTCTTTCAGCAATTGTCTCTGGAATAACCCATTTAGTTAATAAAGAAAAAGAAGCAAGAGAACAAGCTATCGAAAATGCACAGACAGCAAAAGAAGAGGCTGATAATTTAACAGAATTGTTGAATAAATACAATCAGCTTTCAGAAGAAGTAAAAACAAATACTGGTGTAAAAGATGATTTATTAGAAACACAAGGGGAATTATTAGAATCACTTGGCATTGAACAATCTCAGTTAGATGGATTGATCAAGAAATACGGAGACTTAAATACGGCGATCAACAAAGTAACTCTTGATTCATTAAATGATGCTCAAGCAGATTTAATGGTTGCAGTTGATGCACGAGAAAAAGAGCTAATAAATGTTGGAAAAGATTATAAACACTGGTTTTCTCTAACAGATAGGAATTTAATATCGACAGGCGGTGAAGAATCTAAGCAAGCATATGACATTTTAGCCAAAGCTGGAGTTATATCACAGGGCTCAGTCGGAACAGGTGGTGGTGTATTTACTCTTGTTGGTGATGATAAGACTGTTGATGGTATATTGGAAAACTATCAAAAATTGAAAGAGGCTCAAACCGCTTTAAATGAAGCTGTGTCTAATGGAGAAATTTCAAAAGAAGATATGGGTTCTAATCCATTATATAAGGCTATAAACTCACGTTTAGACGAATTAAAAACAGCAGTCGATAATTATAATTCTGCTATTAAAGATGTAAATGAAAATTCCGCTAATCAAGAAATTATATCAAATCTTATTGGTAAAGATCTTCCACAAACGGAAGAAGAATTTGAGACATTTAAACAGAGTCTTATTGATTCAGCACAAGCGAGCAATAATTTTATAGGTTCTCAAGAAGATATTAAAAATTCTATCATTGATGCACTTGCTGAAATGCCAGAGTTTGAAAAATATTTTGAGGATTTAGCTCAAGCCGAGAGCGATGTTCAACATAAAACACCGATTTCTCTCGACCTCACATCACAACTCACAGAATCAGACGACAAAGGAACTTCTAAAGCCACTCTTGCCGACCTGCGATCCGAAGCTGACCTTTTAAAGACAGTCCAAAAAGAAATGTCCGAAACAGGTAAAATTGGCGTTTCTTCTATGCAAAGTATTATCAAGCAATATCCAGAAGCAAAAGAAGCTCTGTCTGAATATGTGGCTGGTATTATTAATGAGCAAGAACTGTTTGCACAATTAGAGAATGTATATAATGATGATAAAACTCAATACGTTAACGCTGTATTAGAAAAAGTGCAGGCTGATGAAGAATTTTTCTCATCTCTCAAAACTGGTTATCCAGAAGTATTGGCTGAAATACAGAATTTTGTAAATCAATCTAATACTTTAATGGAACAGGCTAAAGAAAGCTATATCAACAGCATTGTTGCTGAAGAAGAAACCTGTGATAAATTCCTTTCATTTATTAAGCAGACATATCCTGAATTGTATAATGAATTGGCTGAAATATATGGAAATGATAAAGAAAATTTTATCAGACATATTATTTCTGAAAATGAAACCAATAAGGATTTTATTGACTCGCTAAGAACAGTTTATCCAGATTTGGCTAATGCTCTTGCTACTGTCTATGGAAATGATGTTAGTAACTGGACTTCTATGGAACAGGCGAAAGCTCAAATTACGGCTAATCTGATTAATCAATTAAATGCAATGTGGGCAGAATATTTTGATGGTATTTCTGAAACATTTGGAGCATTTGGTTCGATCATGGAAAATGCTGATGGCAGTGGTTACACATTTGTCGGTGGTCAAGATGATTCGCATTCTTATGACCATAATCTTTCTGATGAAGAAAATAAAAGCAATGCACCGGCAATAGGCGCTTATAATAATGTCAAAAATAAAATTCAGGCTGCTATTAAAGTCGCAAATCAGGCTGTTAGTGATTTACAAGGTGCAGCTTATGATAAGATTGAATCTTCCGTAGGTGGTCTTGATTGGAATGATTTAGGAACAGATTCTTCATCTTCATCTGATTCAGGCTCAGACTCTTCTTCTACTACAAATCCGAAAGATTATGACCTAATTGAGAGAAAAATTAAGAAGCTTGAAAGTGCAATCTCAAATCTTGATACCGCCGTATCTGATGCGTACACCTCTTGGGGTGATCGTAATTCGGCACTAGCAGATGAATTGTCATCTGTTTCTGATGAGATTGCGTTACAACAACAGGCATATCAGAAATATATGGATTTAGCCGATTCTGTTGGCTTGGACGGATATTACGAAGACCTTATCAAGAATGGTGCAATTGATGTTATCACTGTCGATGACGAAAATCTGCAAGACCAGATTGATAAGTTTCAGGATTTCTATGACAAGGCACAGGATTGTAATGACAAGATTAAGGATTTAAACCAGAATCTGAAAGAATTACAAAAGACCAAGTTTGACAATATTGTTTCACAGTTTGAAGATATTTCATCTTCTATTTCTCATGCTGTTACTATGCTTGATAAGTATATTGACCTTGCTGATAAGCATGGCTATTATGCTTCTGCTGATTTGTATGAAAAGCAGATTGGGGAATATAACAATACGCTGAATACGCTTACAAATGAAAGAAATGTATTACAAACAAAGTTACAGGAATCTGTTCAGAGTGGACTGGTTCAAGAAGGTTCTGAAGCATGGAATGATATGTTACAGCAAATTCAGTCTGTTAATGAGGAAATTGTTGATACTATCATTAATATCCAAGAAGTTGAAAATTCATTACGAGATTTGGATTTCACAAAATTTGAGCGTGGGCAGGATAACATTTCCAATCTTACAAGTGAGGCACAATTCTATATTGACCTTATTGAAAAAATGAATAAGGATTTATATGACGAAGATGGTGTAATTACTTCTGAAGGATTTGTTAGTCAGGCACTTCACGCACAGAATTATGGTACATATCTGAAACAAGCGGATTTTTACGCAAACAAACTTTCAGAGATTGAAACAGAGCTTGCGAATGACCCGGCGAATACTACACTCATTGACAAGAAGCAGGAATATATTGAAGCACAAAGAGAATCTGTTCTCGCAGCTTATGAAGAAAAGAACGCTATTATCGATCTGATCAAAGATGGTTATGATAAAGCATCTGACGCATTAGCCAAGCTAATTGACAAGCGGAAAGAGGCTCTTGAAGCAGAAAAAGACTTACATGATTATCAAAAGAGTGTTCAAGAAAAATCTGATAAGGTAACAGAACTGGAAAAGCAGAAAAATGCATATGCGAATGATGCATCCGAAGAAGCAAAGTCAAAAGTGCAGCAACTTGAAGTTAATTTAAAGGAAGCACAGGAAGACCTTGCTGAAACAGAATATGACAAATATATTTCTGATCAAGAAAAACTTCTTGATAATTTGCAAGAAGAGTATGAACAACTGATTAATGAACGTATTGACAACATTGACAGCGAACTTGGCAATATCGCAGATGCTGTTAATTATAATCGTCAGGGCATACTTGATAAACTGGAAGATCTTAGTCATGACACCGAATTGCCGCTGACAAGAGCCATGGAAGATATTTGGATATCTGCCGAACCAGTTGCAAATTTAAATGCTACTGTTAAAGATATTTCAGGTATTATTACAGGCACAACAAGTTCTGTTGACGGCATTATTGCTCGATTAGATGAATTAATTTCTATTATGCATACAAAATTAGACGAAGAAATTAATAAATATGATGATGGAAGTTATAATTCTGACAATAGCAATAATTATACTCCAACACCAACACCTTCATACGATGACGAACCTACGAATACATATAGTGAGCCTGATGATTCTGATTCTGATAGTAATGACAATTATGATGATATATTTGAATATAAGCATTACTATTCACAGCCGTTAAATATTGATACTTCTGTTGTTGACCGATTGAAGTACAATGATATAAATGCGGCATGGGATAAACGTGCTGATTATTACGATGCACTGTTTGGGGATGAAGAATACACTGGTTCAGATTCGCAGAATATTCGTATGCTTGACTGGTTAAAAGAACATGGTTATGCAAAAGGTAAAAAACGTGGAGAATACTCTTCTGGTTTACATCCGGTTGGTGAGAATGGTAACGAGATTATGATTGATGGCGTAGAAGGTGTACTTCGTGAAGTCGGTACAGAGGATACGATTTTTACAAATGAAATGACTAAAAATCTTGCTGAACTTGCTAAATGTTATCCTTATAATATGCCGAATGTAACTACTGTTCTGCCAAGTCCGATAAAATCTAATGCAACTCAATTATCTAATAATATTGATAACATAGAGATTGTATTACCTAATGTTAAAAATTATCCTGAACTTAAACGTGAGCTTATGAATGATCGCAATTTTAAGAAATTTATGAGTGAAACCGTTGTAGGACAGGCATTAGGACATAATGAGTTGGCAGCAAATAAATACAAATGATGAATGTCTTATGTGGGAGGCTTAATGAGCTTCCCGCATAAAGCAACAAGAATATATGTTCTTATAGATTATTATTGATTATTGGTATATAATGGAAATACAATTAAACAGATTGAATATTTCCGAAGGAGGTAAAAATGAAGATGGCAAAATATGTGTTACCTGATCCAAAAGATCGGTCAGAAAATGATCCATGTATTATTATGGATACTAAGAAGGTATTGGGGCTTTATAATCAAGCCCACGAAGAAGAAGAAATGCAAAAGGTTATGCCAAAAGTTCAAGAATGGACTATTAAAGAAGCAAAGGATAACGGATGGGACGATGCAAGGTTCATTGGTAGTCAATGTCTTTTGGAAAATAAATTTGGTAAATAATTATTAGTGGACAGTAAAATATAATTACTGTCCATTTTTATATTGAAATGAACATCAAATAAAGAGCAGGACTAATCTTCTGCTCTTTTGTTTTACATATAAGGTGGTGGAATGTATATGAAATATGATAATATGTCAAGAACTGAATTGGTTCAGTTGTTAAAAAAACGCAATGAAACTATTGAAATTTTAGAAAATAAAGAAGCAATTCTAAGAAAAAAATTAGAAAATTATAGTGACTCAAACTTACAGAAACTCATGGACGATTTGAAAAAACAGAAAAAAGTTCAATCTGAAATCATTAACGAACTTAGACGAGGGCGTGCTGAATTGCTACGATTGATTGGCGATTTAACCGTTAAAATTCAAAAAGGTGGTGTTGGCTAATGTATGCTACTGACTTTTTATATGATAAACACTGTTTGTCGGATTTCGGCATGATTATTTGTGATTTTGATGGAAAATCAGGAACAGAAAGTGTTTCGGCAGGATCACAATTAACTTTTAATCTGGTAAAACCGTTGGGACAAAATAAATGGAATAATTATTCGTCCTCTTACTCGGAATATCTTACAAGCAATCCCATTCAAATATGTAAAAATCCATGTAAAGCATCAGAAGAATTAGAATTAACCGCACATGATATATCTGAATTAAATAGGTGGCTTAACAGAAAGCAGTTTTGCAAATTTAAAATATTACAAGACGATTATATTGATATCTATTTTGAAGGGAGCTTTAATATAAACCAAATTAATATTGGTGGAAAATGTTATGGTTTAGAATTGACCTTAACAACCAATAGACCATATGGGTTCTTAGAGCCGGTGACTTATTCCATTGTCACAAATGCTAAAAATGAGACTATTTCTCTGTATGACCAAAGTGATGAAATTGGATATATATATCCCGATATGACTATTCGATGTCTTAAATCTGGAAATCTTAAAATAACAAATTCTATTGAAGATAGATATTTTTATCTTGGTAATGTCCAAAGTGGTGAAATTATCACTCTTCATGGTGCGGAACAAATCATTGAATCAAACTATTCTTCTCATTCAATCTATGATGATTTCAACTTTAAATTCCCAAGGATAGCAAACACATATGAAAATAAAAACAATGTTTTAACTTTTTCGATTCCTGTAGAATGTACACTTACATACTCTCCTATCCGAAAAGTTGGAATTTAACAAAATAAAATGGAGGAAAAATAATGAAGATTAAATTAGGTGAAGCATTAAATGTTAATAAATTTATTAAGGAAATACTTGAAAATACTGAATTAAATAATACAGCATTCAAATTTAGATTGCTTCTATTGGCTAATTCTATTCAGCCGCTGGAACAAAATTTTGATATGTTACGTAATCAAAAAATTGTTGAATTAGGAACAAAAAGTAAAGATGACGAAGGACGGGAAAATTCATACATTTCTGCTGAAGATACCGAATCTATTAAAAAATTCAATGATTCTATGGAGCAGTTACTGTCTACTGAAGTGACTATTCCAGTGGATAAATTAAAAGCAAAAGATGTATTTGACGCAAAGTTACCAGTTGATTGTATGATTGGATTATGCAGTGTTATTGAGATGTAAATAAATTATAAATACTAAAGGAGGTGTAGAATAGTTGGGGAAATTACAATTTGATGTCAATAATCAGGTTGAGCAGCCGACAGTTGTGTTGTGTGAAAATAATTATAAAAAAATAGGCAATCTTAATTGGGAGTATCCCAAAGTTTGTGTAAACCTCCAAACTGATGTAAGATAAAATTACTC
>OGDD01002210.1_pt1 | contig 12403 bp, 9 predicted proteins | sample 1570301 | NCBI WGS metagenome assembly OGDD01 (sample SAMEA2581971, study PRJEB24529) | metagenome | biome: Human gut stool | place: China | collected 2011 | reverse complement strand
CTTTCAAGGGTTATGAGGACGGTTCCTTCAAGCCCGAGGGCAACATCACCCGCGCTGAGGTGTCCGCGATCGTGTATCGCGTGTACACGCAGAACGTCAAGGTGCGCCCAGATAGGGCGTTGTGCAAAGCAGTTTAAGGTACTGCCGCACACGGCAGTGCGCGAAATATTCTGCCTTACCGACTAAGGAGAAATCCTTTACGGGAACATCGCATAGCAGAGAAAGGAATAGTCACCGAAAGACTTAGGTGCGACTGTTTCCTGATATTAAGAAGGTACGAGGATAAGATTGGGTTTATCGAATGTGAGGTTCCAGTTCCTGTTTTTTGCAGGTGTGGGAAAAGTCTTGAAACCCATGTCATAACGCTGTCACGTTATCTTTGACGACGGGGCAACTGCCAACACGTTATGAAACAGGCGTGAGAACACGTCACAACGAACCGAAAGCATATCCGACAATCTTCACTAACCTATGCACAGTGCTAACTGGGGATTGCCTAAGTCTGGCTCATTTGCCGGATATGGTAACGGAGGCTCCATAGTAGTCCGAGAGGGATAACGACCCTTACATGGCGAAGGGAGCCAGTTAGTAACATCTAAAATGTAAGAATGAAAGGGAGGAGAAACCTCAATGAAACCAACATCTGAAATTTTAGAGCGTATTGAAAAGTGTTCCAGCGAACACAAAGACGGCGTATTCACAAGACTTTACAGATACTTACTTCGTGAAGATATTTACTACGCCGCCTATCAGAAACTTTATGCAAACAAAGGTGCAACAACACAGGGTATCGACAACGATACCGCAGACGGTTTCAGTGACTTCTATGTAAAAGAGTTAATCCAGTCACTAAAGGACGGAACCTACAAAGCCAATCCTGTAAGGCGTGAGTATATTCCAAAGAAAAACGGAAAGCTCCGTCCGCTGGGTATCCCGTCTTTCCATGACAAGCTCCTGCAAGAAGTTGTCAGAATGATTTTAGAAGCTATCTATGAACCTGTCTTTGACAGCCACTCCCACGGTTTCAGACCGGGTAAAAGCTGTCATACCGCACTCCGTCAGATTTCTTCTGACTTCACAGGCGTGGTCTGGTTTATCGAGGGCGATATACAAGGTTGTTTTGATAACATCAATCACGAAAAATTGATTGAGATTTTGAGCAGGAAAATCAAGGACAGTCGTTTTCTGAACATCATTCGCCAGTTTTTGAAAGCTGGGTATATCGAGAATTGGAAATACAACGCCACTTACAGCGGTTCCCCGCAGGGTGGTATCTGTTCTCCAATACTTGCAAATATCTATCTGAATGAGCTGGACAAGAAGTTTCGGGAAATCGCAGAACGCTTTGATAAGCCGAGGTCTGCATATCAGACACAGGAATATCATGCGGCAAGCAAAGAATTAAAAAGACTGTCTTATTGGATTGACCATACCGCTGATGAAGCGGCAAGACAAGAACTGATTGACCAGCATAGGGCACAGAAGAAAGCTATGAGAAATCTGCCCTGCAAACCTGCCGACAACAAGAAGTTCACTTTTGTCCGTTATGCGGACGATTGGCTGGCAGGTGTGTGCGGCACAAAAGCGGAATGTGAGGACTTGAAAGCCGAAATCGCTGAATTTCTAAGCACAGAGCTGAAATTAACTCTAAGCGAGGAAAAGACGCTGATAACGCACAGCTCCGAAAAAGTCCGTTTCATTGGATATGATATTTGCGTCCGCAGAAATCAGGAAGTCAAAGGTCACAGAATGAAAAACGGAACGTGGAGAAAATCCCGTACCCTGCACATGAAAGTTGCCCTGTCTGTTCCCCATACGGAAAAGATTGAGAAATTCATGTTTGCAAAGAAAGTCATTCGCCAAAAGGAAAACGGGGAGTTTCAGCCGATACACCGAGCCGGACTTCTCAACCTTGCGGATTATGAGATTGTGGAACAGTACAATGCCGAAGCAAGAGGATTATGCAACTATTACAATCTGGCTTGTGATTATCACACGCTGGACTACTTCTGCTATCTTATGGAGTACAGTTGCTTAAAGACGATTGCTAATAAGCACAAAACCAGTATCCGCAAAATCATTCGCCAGTATAAAGACGGGAAAACATGGTCTGTCCCTTATGAAACTAAAGCAGGAACAAAACGTGTTCGCCCTGTTAAAATCGCAGATTGTAAGCGTGGCGAAGCGAGTGACATCATTTATCAGAGAAAGAAATTCAGCTGGAAAACCACTATTAGACAACGGCTCAATGCCAGAGTTTGTGAACTATGTGGGTGTAAAGAAGCCGATTTGTATGAGGTTCACGTTATACGGAACTTAAACGAATTGGGTAATTCTGATTGGGAAACCGTGATGAAAAAGAAGCGGCGGAAAACGCTTGTTGTTTGTAGCAAGTGCCATGAAAGAATACACAGACACTAATCAATACGTTAATTACTAATGGGGAGCCGGATACTTCGAGAGGAGTAAGTCCGGTTCCGAGGGAGGGTGTAGGAAACCTACCGCCAACGGCGGCAAGGCGCCTTTACCCTACCCTACGACCTTTTGAGCAGCCGCGAGGTAGAGAACATCTTTGAAAACTCCGACTTCGTGTATATGCTCAACCAGGCAGGCGGAGACCGTCAGATTCTCGCCAAGCAGCTGGGCATTTCCACGCACCAGCTTAGCTATGTGACCCACTCCGGTGAGGGCGAGGGCCTGCTGTTCTATGGCTCCACGATCCTGCCGTTTGTAGACCACTTCCCGAAGAATACCGAGCTGTACCGCATTATGACCACCAAACCCCAGGAACTGAAAAAGAAGGAGGATGAATGATGATGAACCCCAACATTTTGAATCAAAACCCGCTGATGTTTTTTGACAGGGCGGTAAATGCCCAGCGCAGCCAGCTGCTTACGGTCATGGCTGATGCGGTAAGTGAGTGCCGCACGGCGGCAGATCAGGCAGCCGAACTGAATGAGACCGGTCAGGTGGGGCTGCTCCGTCTGGCAGAGGTCTGGAGCACCATCCGTGCCAAGGAAGGTATGGGTGGTCTGGTTCTGGAAGGAACCGAAGCGAAAATCCTGTCCGATGTGGTGGCACAGTTTTACGCCTACCTGTCCGGTTGTATGTTCAACGATCCTGTGGGAATGGCCATTTATGCAGAGCTGCACTACATGATGTCCTCCCTCATGCTGGGAGAATGGTTTGAATAAGGAGCCGCGCCTGCGCTTTACTGATGAGGAACGGTCTGACCCTGCACTGGAAAAGCCGATCCGTAAAGCGGAGAAAGCTGCGGCCAGAGCAGATAAGGCGCAGGCCAATATCCCAAAGAAAAAGGTCAGGCAGACGGTCATCGACCCGGATACCGGAAAAAAGACCTCGAAGCTGACCTTTGAGGACAAGAAAAAGCCACCCTCCAAACTTTCTCAAGGGGTCAAGGAAGCTCCCGTCCATCTGGTTGCGGGCAAGCTCCACAAAGAGATCCGGGAAACAGAACAGGACAATGTGGGCGTGGAAAGCGCCCACAAGTCCGAGGAAGCGGTGGAGACCGGCGCTTATCTGGTGCGGGAGGGCTATCGCAGCCACAAGCTGAAGCCGTACCGCAAAGCAGCCCAGGCCGAGCAGAAGCTGGAAAAGGCAAATGTAAATGCCCTGTACCAGAAGTCCCTACGGGAAAATCCTCAGTTTACCAGCAACCCTCTCTCCCGCTGGCAGCAAAAACAGAGTATCAAAAAGCAGTATGCCGTCGCCAAGCGCACCGGTCAGACTGCCGGAAATACCGCCCAGGCTGCGTCCAAAACCGGAAAAGCCGCAAGGACGGTAAAAGAAAAGGCACAGCAGGCAGGGGCATTCGTCATGCGCCACAAGAAGGGCTTCCTGATGGCAGGGGTTTTTTTCCTCATCGCCTGTATGCTGATGAATACCATGTCCTCCTGCTCTATGATGGCACAGAGTATTGGTTCTGTAATTTCCGGCACTACCTATCCATCGGATGACCCGGAAATGCTGGCGGTGGAGGCAGATTATGCAGACAGAGAAGCTCGGTTGCAGGAGAAAATCGACAACATCGAAAGCAGCCACCCAGGGTATGACGAGTATCGCTATAACCTTGGCATGATCGGCCATGACCCCCATGAGCTTGCGGCGTTTCTCTCTGCTGTCTTGCAGGGCTATACACGCCACAGCGCACAGGCAGAGCTGGAGCGTGTGTTTGATGCACAGTATCAGCTCACGCTGAGAGAAGAAATTCAGATTCGCACTTACACTGACGAAGATGGGGATGAGCATGAATATGAATATCGTATTCTCCATGTAACTTTAACAAGCCGTTCCATTGCCTCTCTTGCGCCAGAACTACTGACTCCGGAGCAGATGGAGATGTACCAGGTCTACCGACAGACTATGGGCAATAAGCCGCTGTTGTTTGGTGGCGGTTCTCCCGATACAGGTGTTTCTGAAGATTTGACTGGTGTTGAATTTATCAATGGCACCCGCCCCGGCAATCCGCAGCTGGTGGAACTGGCGAAAAGTCAGGTGGGCAATGTGGGAGGACAACCTTATTGGAGCTGGTACGGCTTTGACTCCCGTGTGGAATGGTGTGCCTGCTTTGTATCATGGTGCTATGGTCAATCCGGTCGAACGGAACCACGCTTTGCTGGTTGTCAGTCTCAGGGTGTTCCGTGGTTCCAGTCTCATGGACAGTGGGGCGCACGAGGATATGAAAACATCGCCCCCGGTGATGCCATTTTCTTCGATTGGGATCTGGATGGTTCCGCAGACCATGTGGGAATTGTTGTCGGCACCGATGGCAGCCGTGTTTATACCGTGGAGGGAAATTCCGGCGATGCCTGCAAGATCAAAAGTTATGACCTGAATTATCAGAGTATCAAGGGCTACGGCCTGATGAACTGGTAACAGAGATTTTTTAGAAGGAGTGATAGACGATGGCAAAGAACAAAATTGAACGCATTGACCAGGAGATTACTAAGGTCCGCGAGAAGATCGCAGAGTATCAGGAAAAGCTCAAGGCACTGGAGACACAGAAAACCGAGGCAGAAAATCTGGAGATCGTCCAGATGGTGCGCGCACTGCGTATGACCCCGGCTCAGCTGAGCGCCATGCTGTCCGGAGGCACAGTTCCCGGCAGTTTGGCTGATGACAACAACGAACAGGAGGAAAACAGCTATGAGGAATAAACGATTGCTCCGAACACTTTCCGCCATTTGCCTGACGCTGGTTCTGGCATCGGGCTTTACCGTTCCCGCTTTTGCCCAGGGCGCAGCGCCGCCCCCGGCAGAGGATACCACCAATGACAGCAATGTGGTGGTGGAAGAACCCGAAAAAGCACCTCCGCTGACCCCGGATGGCAACGCCGCTCTGGTGGATGATTTTGGTGGCAACAAGCAGCTCATTACCGTTACCACCAAGGCAGGCAACTATTTTTATATCCTGATCGACAGGGCCAACGAGGATAAAAAGACTGCTGTTCACTTTCTGAACCAGGTGGATGAAGCGGACCTGATGGCACTGATGGAAGATGGAAATGCCAAAGAGGAGCCGCCAGCTGTGTGCAGCTGCACGAAGAAATGTGAAGCAGGGGCAGTTAATACGGCCTGCCCGGTCTGTGTAACTGATAAGAGTAAATGTACGGGAAAAGCACCGGAACCTCCGGCAGAAACACCGGAGCCGGAAAAAGAGAAGCCTGCCGGACTGAACCCGGCTGCCCTGATCCTTCTGCTGGCTCTGCTGGGCGGCGGTGGCGTATTTGCCTACTTGAAGCTCGTTAAGAATAAGCCTAAGACCAAGGGCAATGACAGTCTGGACGATTATGATTATGGTGAGGAAGATTCCGAGGAATGGGAAACCGAAGATGAGGAAGTCCTTGAGGATGGTTTTGAGGGTTCTGACCCTAATGAGGAACGCGATAGAGCAGATTGAACCATTTGAGCGTAGCGTATTTCAAATCATTGCGGGATAAGGGACAGAGGACAGGGAGAAATTCCTGTCCTCTGCTGCTCTACTCACTCTCTTACTGTAAATCCACACCCAAAATCAGCACATGGTCAAAAAAAAGGAGGACCTCACAATGAACACATGGAACTGGTTATTACACTTTCTGATTATTTTTGATCTGGTCGCCTTCGGAATTTACTTTGGAGGAGACATTCTTTTCACTGCTATCAGCAAAGTTCAAAAAAAGTCAAAGAAGGACGATGACTTGGATCTTTATGATTTTGAAATTGAGACCGCACCCCAAAAGCGCTCTTTATGTGTGGACTCAATCCGAATGCTTTATTCTGGTGAGATAGATGAATTTGTGGAAAAGGAACTGTTGCCTGATGCAGCGGAGACCATGAACGCTTTATCTGAAGCTGAAAAAACAGCAGTTAGCCTGTTACTAAAAGCTTATATCGGTTTTTTGAGCGAAGAAGCAACGGTAGATGAACAAAGTTTTCCCATGGTTAAGGAACTGTTGTCTTATACACAGGGCAGCAAAGAAGATGGTGAAAAAGATGCCATAGATTGTCTGATGGAAGATACGGTCAGCAGAACCCACAGACATCGAGAATATTACAACAATTATCAACGCTATCAACTGATGCAGGTGGATAAAGAGCGTGTGATTATGGCCTGCAATATCATAATCAATGATTTGATTGGCAGGTTGTACCGATATGATTATCGCTTTGGCTATGACATTACACTTGCCTCAGAACACAGCATTGCAAAAAAACTGTCTGATAATTGGCAGAATGAATGGGAGGTTGAAGATTATGAAGCTGGTGATTGCTGAAAAACCATCGGTTGCACAAAGTCTGGCTGCGGTAATCGGTGCAACTGCTCGTAAGGACGGGTATTTGGAGGGTAACGGTTGGCGTGTCAGCTGGTGCGTAGGCCATCTGGCCGGTCTTGCGGATGCAGACAGCTATGACCCCAAGTATGCCAAGTGGCGATATGATGACCTGCCTATCCTGCCGGAGCATTGGCAGATGGTGGTGGGAAAGGACAAGAAAAAGCAGTTTGATATTCTCAAAAAGCTGATGAACGCCACGGATGTGACGGAGGTAGTAAATGCCTGTGATGCCGGACGCGAGGGCGAGCTGATCTTCCGCAGCGTCTACGAGCTGGCAGGCTGCCAAAAGCCCATGAAACGCCTCTGGATTTCTTCGATGGAGGACTCCGCCATAAGGGAGGGCTTTGCAAACCTGCGCCCAGGTGTAGATTATGATGGACTTCGGGATGCTGCTCTCTGCCGTGCCAAGGCCGACTGGCTGGTGGGGATCAATGCCACAAGGCTTTTTTCCGTGCTGTATCACCGCACCCTCAACATCGGGCGCGTGATGTCCCCAACGCTGGCGCTTATTGTCCAGCGAGAAGCTGAGATCGACACCTTTAAGCAGGTTCCCTTTTATACCGTGGTGCTGGAGCTGCCCGGTCTTACCGTATCCGGGGAGCGCATGAGTGACCGAGCAAGCGCAGAGCAGCTGAAAGAAGCCTGCCAGGGTGCAGCTGTCACAATCAAAAAGGTGGAGTGCAAGGAAAAGTCCGAAAAGCCGCCTGCCCTCTATGACCTGACTACTCTGCAAAGAGATGCCAACCGCCTGCTTGGATTTACAGCCCAGCAGACCCTGGACTATCTGCAAAGCCTGTATGAAAAGAAGCTCTGCACCTATCCCCGTACTGACAGCCGCTATCTGACCGGTGATATGGCAGACAGCCTGCCGGTGCTGGTGAATCTGGTTGCCAATGCTATGCCGTTTCGCAAAGGGATCGCCATTACCTGTGATCCGCAGACGGTCATCAACGATAAGAAAGTAACCGACCACCACGCAGTAATCCCTACCAGAAATCTCAAGGATGCAGACCTTTCTGCCCTTCCTGCGGGAGAAAAAGCGGTGCTGGAGCTGGTGGCCCTGCGTCTGCTGTGCGCCGTAGCCCAGCCCCATATCTATTCGGAAACCGTTGTGATTGCAGCGTGTGCCGGTGGGGAGTTTACCGCCAAAGGAAAAACGGTGAAGCACCCCGGATGGAAAGCACTGGAGGACGCTTACCGTGCCAAAATGAAGGATGCAGAGCCGAAAAAAGAGGGCGCAGAGAAAGCCCTGCCGGAGCTGACCGAAGGACAGACCCTTGCGGTTGCTGCTGCAATCATCAAAGAAGGCAAAAGCAGTCCTCCTCAGCACTTTACGGAGGACACCCTATTGTCCGCGATGGAGACTGCCGGAAAAGAGGATATGCCGGAGGATGCCGAGCGAAAAGGTCTGGGGACACCGGCCACCCGTGCCGGTATTTTGGAAAAGCTGGTATCTGCCGGTTTTCTGGAACGAAAAAAGAACAGGAAAACGGTGCAGCTTCTCCCTTCCCACGATGCAGTCTCCCTGATCACAGTCTTGCCGGAACAGCTGCAATCGCCGCTTCTGACTGCCGAGTGGGAGTACCGCCTGGGAGAGATCGAGCGCGGGCAGCTTGCCCCGGAGGAGTTTCTGGACGGGATCAGCACCATGCTGAAAGATCTGGTGGGAACTTATCAGGTCATCAAAGGAACTGAGTACCTGTTCACTCCGCCCCGTGAGGTGGTGGGCAAATGCCCTCGCTGCGGCGGTGAAGTTGCAGAACTGCAAAAAGGCTTCTTCTGTCAGAATGATTCTTGCAAATTTGCAATCTGGAAAAATAACAAATGGTGGGCTGCCAAGAAAAAACAGCCGACCAAGGCTGTGGTGTCTGCACTGCTTAACGATGGCCGTGTCCGTGTGACGGGGCTATATTCGGAGAAAACCGGCAAGACCTACGATGCCACTGTGGTTTTGGAGGACGATGGACAGTACGCCAACTTCAAGCTGGAATTTGACCAGCGGAAAGGAGGCAGCCGATGAAGCTCTCTTTAGTGGAACGGGAAACCATTCTCCTCTATAACCAGGCAGAACCAATGGCTGAGGTCTACACCCACGATCCCCGTCTGATGGAGAAGCTGGAACTGCTGGCAAAAAAGCACCCCGACCAGATCACCCGAAAGGACGCCCATAACTTTACCGTCCCAAAGCGGTGTGTATCAGTCCGGGAGCCATATAGCGCAGAACGCCGCAAAGCCGCCAGTGAGCGTGCGAAAGCTGCCGGATACCAGCCCCCTGTGAGAAAGTCCAGCAGTTAAAGGCACATGGCAGAGAATGTATTTGAAGCAGTCAAGCAGTCGGTCAGCACCAGAGATGCGGCAGCGTTTTATGGGATCGAGGTCAAACGAAATGGCATGGCCTGTTGTCCCTTTCACGATGATAAGAACCCCAGCATGAAGCTGAACGAGGAATATTTCTACTGTTTCGGCTGCGGAGCTACTGGCGATGTGATCGACTTTACCGCAAAGCTCTTTGACCTCTCCCCAAAAGAAGCGGCGGAGAAACTGGCACAGGACTTTGGCCTGATCTATGACAGTCAGGCCCCTCCCCGCAGGAGGTATGTCCGGCAGAAAACCGAGGCACAAAAGTTTCGGGAGGACCGGCAGCGGTGTTATCGCGTACTGTCCGATTACTACCATCTGCTGAAAAAATGGGAGAGCGACCATTCTCCCCGGACACCGGAGGAGAAACCGCACCCCCGCTTTGTGGAAGCAATCCATAAGAAAATCTATGTGGAGTACCTGCTGGATCTTTTTCTTTATGAAAGTGAAGAAGAACAAAAGGCATGGATTGCAGAACACACAGCAGAAATCACACACTTGGAAAGGAGATTGAAAATCATGGCTGAGAACAAACCCACCAACCGAGAGCGGCTAAGGGAAATCACAGACGGCATCGAGCAGGGCATCAAGGAACTGTTTGAGAGTGAAAAGTATATGCGCTATCTGTCCGTTATGTCCCGCTTCCACCGCTATTCGGTAAACAACACCATGCTCATCTATATGCAGAAGCCGGACGCCACTTTGGTAGCCGGATACAATAAGTGGAAAGACCAGTTTGAGCGTCATGTAAAAAAGGGCGAGCATGGCATTACCATCATCGCCCCCACACCGTACAAGAAGAAAATCGAGGAGCAGAAACTGGACCCGGATACCAAGGCTCCGATTTTGGATAAAGACGGAAAGATCGTCACAGAGGAAAAAGAAATCGAGATCCCCATGTTTCGCCCGGTCAAGGTCTTTGATGTGAGCCAGACTGATGGGAAACCTTTGCCGGAGCTTGCTTCCTCCCTTTCCGGAAATGTGCCAAATTATGAGGCATTCATGGAGGCCCTGCGCCGCAGTGCGCTGGTGCCGATCACTTTTGAAGCAATGGCCGCCGATACGGACGGCTATTTTTCTGCCGATCATCAGAAAATTGCCATTCGCCAGGGCATGAGCGAGGTGCAGACGGTTTCGGCCACGGTTCATGAGATTGCCCACAGCAAGCTCCACAATCAGAAAAAGATTCAGATTGCCAATGACGAGCAATATCAGGAGATCGAGCTGTTTGATAAACCCGGTCTGTTCTCCAATGGGCGGATTGTCCGTGATAATCTGCCGGAGGGCGTTTATTGCTATGACCTGCGCGGTTCTGACTACGACCCCGGAGAGCCGGTCTGTGTAGAAGAACGAGTGGTTGTAAACCATGCAGGTTCCGTTCTGCTGACAGATCCGCTGGAGCTGGCGGAAAATGGACGCCTGATGCTGACCGAGGAAGAAGGGCTGAATTTTGTTGGCGGCTTTTCTACCCTCACCCAGTTTTTGCAAGAACAGAGGAAAGACCGCCACACGGAGGAAGTGGAGGCTGAAAGCATCTCCTATGCAGTCTGCAAATATTTTGGCATCGAGACCGGAGAAAACAGCTTCGGCTATATTGCAAGCTGGAGTCAGGGCAAGGAACTGAAAGAGCTGAGAGCCAGTTTGGAGACCATCAATAAGACCTCCGGCACTTTGATCTCTGACATTGAGCGCCACTATAAGGAAATCTGCAAAGAGCGTGGGATTGATCCCCATGCAAAGGCAGAGCCGGAAACCGCCCCGATAGAGCAGCCAGAAGATGCCGCTAAGGTATCTGATAGACAGCAGACCGGCGATCTGACCTACTATGTAGCAGAGTGCATGGAATTTCCAAACCTCGGAGAATACCACGATAACCTGTCTTTGGAGGAGGCGGTCCGCATCTATCAGGAAATTCCGGCAGAGCGAATGAACGGGATCAAAGGAATTGGTTTTGAGCTGAAAGACGGAAGCGACTATGAAGGACCGTTTCCGATTTTGACCGGGCAGACCATTGACCTGGACACTATTCAGGCAATCGACTATTACCGTGACAATCCGCTGGTACAGAAAGCGGTAAAGGAACTGGCTGCGGCAATGCCGGAAATGGAAGTGCTGGGGGCGGACGCCAATCAGCAGGAGGCTTTGTTTCTGATCGACAATGCCATCTATCTTCATATCCAGTCCTGTGACAGCGGCTGGGACTATACCCTTTACGATGCTGCGTCCATGAAAGAGCTGGATGGTGGTCAGCTGGATATGCCGGAGCTTTCCTGCATGAAGGCAGTTCTCCAGATTTGTGATGATAACGATCTGGACAGCACTTCGCTCAGACGCGCTCCCTTGTCTATGGTTGAGACCTTGCAGGAAGCTGCTTATGAGCAGATGCAGGCAGAGGCAAGTCAGATGACCGCTTCTGCCCAGCTGCCGGAAGCGCAGGAGCAGGCACTGGATGAATACCCCATGCCGGATGAGCAGGTATCCACACCGGATATGCAGGAATATGGCTACTCCTATGATGGGATGCTCCCTGTTACCAGAGAACGGGCGCTGGAACTGGATGCCGCCGGTTTGACCGTCTATGTGCTGCATGAGGACAATACGGAGAGCATGGTGTTTGACCCGCAGGAAATCATGGATCATGGCGGTCTTTTCGGTGTGGACCATGAGGAATGGGAGAAAAGCCCTCAGTTCCACGAAAAGGTCATGGAGCGTCAGGAACATCAGCAGGAACGCGAACAGGCATTTCTCTCCCAGAACAGAGATTGCTTTGCCATCTATCAGGTAAGTCGTGACGATCCGCAGAATGTGCGCTTTATGAATCTGGATTGGTTAAAGTCCCATGACATTTCCATAGACCGCAGCAATTATGACCTCATTTACACAGCTCCTCTGAGGGAGTCTGGCACTGTGCCGGAGCAGCTGGAAAAACTCTATCAGCAATTCAATCTGGAAAAACCCGTGGACTTTCACAGTCCCTCCATGAGCGTCAGCGACATCGTTGCGATCAGACAGGACGGTAAGGTATCCTGTCATTACTGTGACAGTGTTGGTTTTACCCAGATCCCCGGATTCCTGCCAGAAAACCCGCTGAAAAATGCGGAAATGATGCTGGAGGACGATTACGGCATGATCGACGGTATCATCAACAATGGCGCAAAAGAACCTACGGTGGCAGAGCTGGAACAGCAGGCCCGAAGCGGTCAGCCCATT
>OGDD01002201.1_pt1 | contig 12466 bp, 8 predicted proteins | sample 1570301 | NCBI WGS metagenome assembly OGDD01 (sample SAMEA2581971, study PRJEB24529) | metagenome | biome: Human gut stool | place: China | collected 2011 | reverse complement strand
ATGGATAACCCGCCGTTGTCCGAATTCGTTGTATTTCAGCACCTGGCAGGACTCCATTAAGCTGTACCATTCAATTCCGATCTGTTCGTATGGTGGCAAGTCACTGAAAACGAGTGCAGAAGATTTGATGTTTTTAACTCGCTCAACCAAAAGGGCCTCAAGTGTTCTACTCACAGGTATCTGCCGCTGAGCATGTTCAGTTTTACCATCAGCGATAAAAATGGAATAACGCCCCGTCTCCTCATCTTTACGGAACTGCTCTTTACGAATGGCAGCAATTTCACCTCGTCGTGCTCCCGTATAAATCAAAGTTAGGAAGTAATCCCGCCGCCAATCCGTGAAGGTGTTCAGCCGTTCGACGAAGCGCCTCATCTCAGGCCGCGAGTAATGACCGCCCTTGTTTTCCTGCACCTCATACTTGATCCCCTCAGTTGGCGCTTTTTCCAAAATGTCCTTTTCATCTTTAAGGAACACCTTGAAAAATGAGGAATAGATCTTGAGGTGTTTTTTTACGTTGGCACTACTGATCAGATCATCTTCCGGGATATCAGCTTCAATACACTGCTCAAGCGTCCACTCTGAGTAAGGTTTTTTATTTCTACGTGGGAGGTTTTTGACGACTTCCAATGTCTGTCGAATATTTTGCTTACTGATTGAATAAACAGGAAGGTCACCAACAACATATATCAAAACGTCGTAGTAACGCTGATTCTCGTTGGCAATGGTAGCAGCCCAGCCTTTACCCTTTTCTGCGGTGAACATCCCCCATGCTTCTGACAGGAGCAGGGAGGTAGTTTGCGCTGAAGGCTCGAAAGGAGACAGTTCAGCTGTTATGCGAGCTTTCTCTTTGGAAAAGAGATCCATTATTTGCTCGTAGCGTGGAGCATCACCAGACGAAAACGCGTTTATCGCTTGAAATTGCAAATCGTGGAAATATGCAGCCTTTTTAGCGTTCTCAAGGAGAGCTGGTTTTAGGTCTTCGGGGATAATATATTCCATATCTAACCCCCAAAATTTTAAGGCTTCTTCCGCATCAATGCTCATCATCTTACGGCGCATTGCTTCTGCCATAGCCTTGGCATGATTGGCTTGGACGTCAAGAGGTTGGGTTCTCTGGTAATATCGTGAGTTTGATGAAGAAAAAGAAGCATCTTCAATTGTTATTTCCAAGACGTTCAGCAGAAGTTTGTTGAGACCATCCCGAGTCATTTCACGCATCCCGTTAAGCCGCGATTTAAAATCGTCCACGTTCATAACCCCACTTTGTACTAAGGGAATAAAGGGTATCAAACGTGACATTGTAACCTCTACAGCTTTCAAGGAATCAGTACCGAGAGATTGACGAAAGAATGCGCCAGAGGGAAGACGAAAGTTGATGTAAAAAGTATTGCCACGCTTGGTGGTATATTTCGGATTGTTGTACAGTCGTTTGTTGGTCATCTTGTGACATCCAATGTTTTAAATTCAATGGGTTAGATGAGAAACACAAGATAAGTCATTGATAATAACACCACTCACTCTGCCTTCCCAGGCGTCTGATATGCTTTTGTGCAACAGTGAGTCAGAACTTACATCTGACTCACTGATAGTAAAGTCTGTTTGAACTCTTCAGGCCTTAAGTAAACGACTCGACGTTTATCGGCCTGGCTTTGAGGCGCAACATACTACACTATCTTTATGGTTAAAGCTTGTTTCGATTAACATCAGCTTGATTACCAGCCACCACCGCCTCCGCCACCAGCGCCAGAACCACCACCAGAATAGCTCCGCCCCAACAAACTGGTATAGGCCCCGCAACTCAGGTGCGTCTGTAATGAGAATAAAACGCCGTTACGGGCAATCTCTGGAGCGCGAATCGCCGAAGAAAGCGAAGGGGCAATGCGTAACGCCCATTCCCTCCCCAAATTTGCCGATATAGCCCAACCTAGCAACGCGTAATCCAGTTTCCGTGTTTCCCCTTTCCGCCGACGTCCACTGTGTGTTGCTGCCTCTTTACGCGCAAGATAGTTAACGATAGCTTCACCGTGGGCATAACGTTGCTGCCCAGTTTGGGTAAACTTTGGCAGAAAAATATACCCCATGCCAGTGAGATAACCGGTCAGGCAAACAGCGCTAAAATAACCCGCTGGCATATACCAGTAAAAGAATACATCTCCGACATTGATGTAGAGAGAGTAAAAAGCCACACCTGAACAAATCAGTGGTAAAAACAAAGTGATGATTACACGATTAACGCAAGGCTTGTCATCATCGCGGGCAAACAAAAGCTCAAGGGAACAAAATAAAAAAGGAAGAAGCCAGCAGATCATAATAAACATATCGCCTACCAGACTCATTCCTGCCCAGCCTACGGGACTCAGGTTACCGTAGAGAATGACCGCCAATATTGCCATTCCGCCCCATTGCAAAAACGCATCAGGTCGGTAAAACGAAGACTTTTTACGCGGCAGATAAAATTTCTGCATCCGTAAAAATGCCCTGCGTAAGACTCTGTTGCGTCTCCCCGTAAGAACGACCTTATCGCCTTTACGAAATAACGCTTCCAGTAATAACTGCTCTGCGGGCAGTAATACCGCATTATTTCTGGTCGCGCCTTCATTAACACGAATCAGGATTTGCTGGTTCTTGTCATAATGATCTTCCAGATGAATTTTTCCTTTCACAATCAGATTTACGATATCGGCACAAAAACCTTTATCGTCGTAAACCAGCTTCGCATCGAGACGTAACATGCCGGGCGTGTAATCTGGCGGAATGACATCGGTTTCAATCACATCTACCGGCGTAAATTGCGGCCTGCGCTTCCAGAGATATAACCATCCACAAACCAGGAATAGACACGGAAACCAAATTAACAACGATGACGTGGAGGGTAAAAGAATATGGCTGAAAATATTCGTCGTTTGTGGAGCCGGGGCATTGCTGAGTAAAGCGTGAGGCCAGCGGTAGAGTACCGTGAAATCTTCACGATAAAACGGATCGCGAGATTCAATTCTTCCGTCCTCAAGGATGCGGCCATTTCGATATGTGTCGCCCTCTTCTCCAGTAAAGAGATCGATTTCGCTAAATGGATTACCCGCGATATCAGGGAACTTGAGTGAAAATCGGGTCTTATAGATTTCAAACGGCCAGTGGTTACCAGTCACGTTCCAGATTAACAGATCTGAATCTCCCTCACGCAGGAAAGCATTTTTAACCTGATAATGAATTTGATAATGATAGTCGCCTTGAGGCAAGAAACGTTGTTTATCGCCCACGACAATACTCATTAACCCGATATGCCAGTCAAGATGCCAGGGTTCAGGAATACCATCACGGGTGACGCCAACAATATGATAGTTCAGCAGTGCAGCGTCCCCATCAGGCTGCATCCAGAGTCGTGGTAAATCACGATAAAATCCGTGTTTAATCTGCTGATTTCGCGCCTGAAAATGAATATTTTCTTTGATGTCGAGCACCCCATCCGGTTGCAGAGTGGCTTCAACATCAAAGAGCGAAATCCCTTCTTCATAAGAAGGGATCTCCGTGTTTTCTGCATAACTTAGAGATGATACAAACAGCCCTGCTATCAACAGCAAAATGCAGCGAAACTTCCCTGCCATAGTCTTCCATCCGTGGAACGCAATTTGTTATAAGAAAGGCTTCACATCACCTACGCCTTCACGCACCACGACCGGCGTATCATCGGTAAGATCAATAACCGTTGTCGGTTTCTGCCCGAGATAGCCGCCGTGAATAATCAAATCTACCTGTTTTTCCAGACGGTCTTTAATTTCTTCGGGATCGGATTCGGTAAATTCGCTGCCTGGCAGCATTAGCGAAGTGGAAAGCATCGGTTCGCCCAGTGCTTCAAGCAACGCCTGCGCAATCGGGTTAGAAGGCACACGCATACCGATGGTTTTGCGTTTTTCCTGCAACAGACGGCGTGGCACTTCCTTCGTCCCCTTCAGGATGAAGGTATAGTTGCCCGGCGTGTTGTTTTTCATTAAACGAAACGCAACGTTATCCACAAATGAATAGGTCGAGAGTTCAGAAAGATCGCGACACATCAGGGTAAAGTTGTGACCGTCCGGCAGCTGGCGAATACGACAAATACGCTCCATCGCGTTTTTATCTTCAATTTTACAGCCGAGCGCATAGCCGGAATCAGTTGGATAAACAATCACCCCGCCTTTACGCACGATCTCCACCGCCTGGTTGATCAGACGTTGCTGTGGGTTATCAGGATGAATATAAAAAAACTGGCTCATAATTCCCTCTCTGTGGTGTTCTGCGGCTGTTCCCATAGCTGCCAGACGCCTTCAACGCCTGCGGGCAGCCAGAGTTTACGACCCAGTTCGATCCACGGGCATGGCTGATGAAAATCAGATCCTTGTGATGCCCATAAATGATGCTGACGCGCAAGTGTCGCCAGCTGGGTGCGTTCATTGGGCGATTGCTGGCACTGCGCGACTTCCATCGCGTCGCCGTGGTGTTCGGCAAAATGCGCAACCAATCTTTTCAGCCATTTAGCACTAAGATTGTACCGCCCAGGATGAGCTAGCACCGCCTTACCGCCAGAATGATGAATGACATCAATAGCTTGTTCTATTGTACACCACTGTGGCGGAACGTATCCGGTTTTCCCGCGCGCCAGATACTTTTTAAAGACATCCGCCATTGAACTGGCTTTGCCGCACTCAACAAGGAAACGCGCAAAATGACCGCGCGTCACTGCGCCGCCCTGCGCCAGTCGTTGCGCGCCTTCCAGTGCCCCAGGTATTTGCGCTTTTTCAAGTCTTTCGGCAATCAGCTGCGCCCGCTGATTGCGCCGTTCTGTCTGCTGCGCGAGGAACTCACACATTAGCGGATGAGTAATATCAATATTCAGCCCGACAATATGAATTTCATGATTTTCCCAGACCGTGGAAATTTCCACGCCGGGAATAAGATTCAGCGCCAGTCCCGAACGTGAAATTTCCTCTCTTGCTGGTGCAATTGCAGCTGTGGTGTCATGGTCGGTGATCGCCAGGGTGCCGACGCGCATCTCGACTGCACGTTGCACCAATGCTTCTGGCGTCAGGCAGCCATCGGAAGCTGTGGTATGGCTGTGCAGGTCGTAAATCACTGCGTAATTCGTGTCGCTCAAGGCGCACTCCCGTTCTGGATAATGTTTTTTGCGCCGACATCATAACGGTTCTGGCAAATATTCTGAAATGAGCTGTTGACAATTAATCATCGAACTAGTTAACTAGTACGCAAGTTCACGTAAAAAGGGTATCGACAATGAAAGCAATTTTCGTACTGAAAGCTTGGTGGCGCACTTCCTGAAACGGGCAGTGTATTCACCATGCGTAAAGCAATCAGATACCCAGCCCGCCTAATGAGCGGGCTTTTTTTTGAACAAAATTAGAGAATAACAATGCAAACACAAAAACCGACTCTCGAACTGCTAACCTGCGAAGGCGCTTATCGCGACAACCCGACTGCGCTTTTTCACCAGTTGTGTGGGGATCGCCCGGCAACGCTGCTGCTGGAATCCGCAGATATCGACAGCAAAGATGATTTAAAAAGCCTGCTGCTGGTAGACAGTGCGCTACGCATTACAGCTTTAGGTGACACTGTCACAATCCAGTCCCTTTCCGGCAACGGCGAAGCCCTGCTGACACTACTGGATAACGCCCTGCCTGCGGGTGTGGAAAATGAACAATCACCAAACTGCCGTGTGCTGCGCTTCCCCCCTGTCAGTCCACTGCTGGATGAAGACGCCCGCTTATGCTCCCTTTCGGTTTTTGACGCTTTCCGCTTATTGCAGAATCTGTTGAATGTACCGAAGGAAGAACGAGAAGCCATGTTCTTCGGCGGCCTGTTCTCTTATGACCTTGTGGCGGGGTTTGAAGATTTACCGCAACTGTCAGCGGAAAATAACTGCCCTGATTTCTGTTTTTATCTCGCTGAAACGCTGATGGTGATTGACCATCAGAAAAAAAGCACCCGCATTCAGGCCAGCCTGTTTGCTCCGAATGAAGAAGAAAAACAACGTCTCACTGCTCGCCTGAACGATCTTCGCCAGCAACTGACCGAAACCGCGCCACCGCTGCCGGTGGTTTCCGTGCCGCATATGCGTTGTGAATGTAACCAGAGCGATGAAGAGTTCGGTGGCGTAGTGCGTTTGTTGCAAAAAGCGATTCGCGCCGGAGAAATTTTCCAGGTGGTGCCATCTCGCCGTTTCTCTCTGCCCTGCCCGTCACCGCTGGCGGCCTATTACGTGCTGAAAAAGAGTAATCCCAGCCCGTACATGTTTTTTATGCAGGATAATGATTTCACCCTGTTTGGCGCGTCGCCGGAAAGTTCGCTCAAATATGACGCCACCAGCCGCCAGATTGAGATCTACCCGATTGCCGGGACACGCCCACGCGGTCGTCGTGCCGATGGTTCACTGGACAGAGACCTCGACAGCCGCATCGAACTGGAAATGCGTACCGATCATAAAGAGCTTTCTGAACATCTGATGCTGGTGGATCTCGCCCGTAATGATCTGGCACGCATTTGCACCCCCGGCAGCCGCTACGTCGCCGATCTTACCAAAGTTGACCGTTACTCTTACGTGATGCACCTGGTCTCCCGCGTGGTCGGTGAGCTGCGCCACGATCTCGACGCCCTGCACGCTTACCGCGCCTGTATGAATATGGGGACGTTAAGCGGTGCGCCGAAAGTACGCGCTATGCAGTTAATTGCCGAGGCTGAAGGTCGTCGCCGCGGCAGCTACGGCGGCGCGGTAGGTTATTTCACCGCGCATGGCGATCTCGACACCTGCATTGTGATCCGCTCGGCGCTGGTGGAAAACGGTATCGCCACCGTGCAAGCCGGTGCTGGCGTAGTCCTTGATTCTGTTCCGCAGTCGGAAGCCGACGAAACCCGTAATAAAGCCCGCGCTGTACTGCGCGCTATTGCCACCGCGCATCATGCACAGGAGACTTTCTGATGGCTGACATTCTGCTGCTCGATAATATCGACTCTTTTACGTACAACCTGGCAGATCAGTTGCGCAGCAATGGTCATAACGTGGTGATTTACCGCAACCATATTCCGGCGCAAACCTTAATTGAACGCCTGGCGACGATGAGCAATCCGGTGCTGATGCTTTCTCCTGGCCCCGGTGTGCCGAGCGAAGCCGGTTGTATGCCGGAACTCCTCACCCGCTTGCGTGGCAAGCTGCCCATTATTGGCATTTGCCTCGGACATCAGGCGATTGTCGAAGCTTACGGGGGCTATGTCGGTCAGGCGGGCGAAATTCTCCACGGTAAAGCCTCCAGCATTGAACATGACGGTCAGGCGATGTTTGCCGGATTAACAAACCCGCTGCCAGTGGCGCGTTATCACTCGCTGGTTGGCAGTAACATTCCGGCCGGTTTAACCATCAACGCCCATTTTAATGGCATGGTGATGGCGGTGCGTCATGATGCGGATCGCGTTTGTGGATTCCAGTTCCATCCGGAATCCATTCTTACTACCCAGGGCGCTCGCCTGCTGGAACAAACGCTGGCCTGGGCGCAGCAGAAACTAGAGCCAGCCAACACGCTGCAACCGATTCTGGAAAAACTGTATCAGGCGCAGACGCTTAGCCAACAAGAAAGCCACCAGCTGTTTTCAGCGGTGGTGCGTGGCGAGCTGAAGCCGGAACAACTGGCGGCGGCGCTGGTGAGCATGAAAATTCGCGGTGAGCACCCGAACGAGATCGCCGGGGCAGCAACCGCGCTACTGGAAAACGCAGCGCCGTTCCCGCGCCCGGATTATCTGTTTGCTGATATCGTCGGTACTGGCGGTGACGGCAGCAACAGTATCAATATTTCTACCGCCAGTGCGTTTGTCGCCGCGGCCTGTGGGCTGAAAGTGGCGAAACACGGCAACCGTAGCGTCTCCAGTAAATCTGGTTCGTCCGATCTGCTGGCGGCGTTCGGTATTAATCTTGATATGAACGCCGATAAATCGCGCCAGGCGCTGGATGAGTTAGGTGTATGTTTCCTCTTTGCGCCGAAGTATCACACCGGATTCCGCCACGCGATGCCGGTTCGCCAGCAACTGAAAACCCGCACCCTGTTCAATGTGCTGGGGCCATTGATTAACCCGGCGCATCCGCCGCTGGCGTTAATTGGTGTTTATAGTCCGGAACTGGTGCTGCCGATTGCCGAAACCTTGCGCGTGCTGGGGTATCAACGCGCGGCGGTGGTGCACAGCGGCGGGATGGATGAAGTTTCATTACACGCGCCGACAATCGTTGCCGAACTGCATGACGGCGAAATTAAAAGCTATCAGCTCACCGCAGAAGACTTTGGCCTGACACCCTACCACCAGGAGCAACTGGCAGGCGGAACACCGGAAGAAAACCGTGACATTTTAACACGCTTGTTACAAGGTAAAGGCGACGCCGCTCACGAAGCAGCCGTCGCGGCGAATGTCGCCATGTTAATGCGCCTGCATGGCCATGAAGATCTGCAAGCCAATGCGCAAACCGTTCTTGAGGTACTGCGCAGTGGTTCCGCTTACGACAGAGTCACCGCACTGGCGGCACGAGGGTAAATGATGCAAACCGTTTTAGCGAAAATCGTCGCAGACAAGGCGATTTGGGTAGAAGCCCGCAAACAGCAGCAACCGCTGGCCAGTTTTCAGAATGAGGTTCAGCCGAGCACGCGACATTTTTATGATGCGCTACAGGGTGCGCGCACGGCGTTTATTCTGGAGTGCAAGAAAGCGTCGCCGTCAAAAGGCGTGATCCGTGATGATTTCGATCCAGCACGCATTGCCGCCATTTATAAACATTACGCTTCGGCAATTTCGGTGCTGACTGATGAGAAATATTTTCAGGGGAGCTTTGATTTCCTCCCCATCGTCAGCCAAATCGCCCCGCAGCCGATTTTATGTAAAGACTTCATTATCGACCCTTACCAGATCTATCTGGCGCGCTATTACCAGGCCGATGCCTGCTTATTAATGCTTTCAGTACTGGATGACGACCAATATCGCCAGCTTGCCGCCGTCGCTCACAGTCTGGAGATGGGGGTGCTGACCGAAGTCAGTAATGAAGAGGAACAGGAGCGCGCCATTGCATTGGGAGCAAAGGTCGTTGGCATCAACAACCGCGATCTGCGTGATTTGTCGATTGATCTCAACCGTACCCGCGAGCTTGCACCGAAACTGGGGCACAACGTGACGGTAATCAGCGAATCCGGCATCAATACTTACGCTCAGGTGCGCGAGTTAAGCCACTTCGCTAACGGTTTTCTGATTGGTTCGGCGTTGATGGCCCATGACGATTTGCACGCCGCCGTGCGCCGGGTGTTGCTGGGTGAGAATAAAGTATGTGGCCTGACGCGTGGGCAAGATGCTAAAGCAGCTTATGACGCGGGCGCGATTTACGGTGGGTTGATTTTTGTTGCGACATCACCGCGTTGCGTCAACGTTGAACAGGCGCAGGAAGTGATGGCTGCGGCACCGTTGCAGTATGTTGGCGTGTTCCGCAATCACGATATTGCCGATGTGGTGGACAAAGCTAAGGTGTTATCGCTGGCGGCAGTGCAACTGCATGGTAATGAAGATCAGCTGTATATCGATACGCTGCGTGATGCGCTGCCTGAAAACGTTGCCATCTGGAAAGCATTAAGCGTCGGTGAAACCCTGCCCGCCCGCGAGCTTCAGCACGTTGATAAATATGTTTTAGACAACGGCCAGGGTGGAAGCGGGCAACGTTTTGACTGGTCACTATTAAATGGTCAATCGCTTGGCAACGTTCTGCTGGCGGGGGGCTTAGGCGCAGATAACTGCGTGGAAGCGGCACAAACCGGCTGCGCCGGACTTGATTTTAATTCTGCTGTAGAGTCGCAACCGGGCATCAAAGACGCACGTCTTTTGGCCTCGGTTTTCCAGACGCTGCGCGCATATTAAGGAAAGGAACAATGACAACATTACTTAACCCCTATTTTGGTGAGTTTGGCGGCATGTACGTGCCACAAATCCTGATGCCTGCTCTGCGCCAGCTGGAAGAAGCTTTTGTCAGTGCGCAAAAAGATCCTGAATTTCAGGCTCAGTTCAACGACCTGCTGAAAAACTATGCCGGGCGTCCAACCGCGCTGACCAAATGCCAGAACATTACAGCCGGGACGAACACCACGCTGTATCTGAAGCGCGAAGATTTGCTGCACGGCGGCGCGCATAAAACTAACCAGGTGCTGGGGCAGGCGTTGCTGGCGAAGCGGATGGGTAAAACCGAAATCATCGCCGAAACCGGTGCCGGTCAGCATGGCGTGGCGTCGGCCCTTGCCAGCGCCCTGCTCGGCCTGAAATGCCGTATTTATATGGGTGCCAAAGACGTTGAACGCCAGTCGCCTAACGTTTTTCGTATGCGCTTAATGGGTGCGGAAGTGATCCCGGTGCATAGCGGTTCCGCGACGCTGAAAGATGCCTGTAACGAGGCGCTGCGCGACTGGTCCGGTAGTTACGAAACCGCGCACTATATGCTGGGCACCGCAGCTGGCCCGCATCCTTATCCGACCATTGTGCGTGAGTTTCAGCGGATGATTGGCGAAGAAACCAAAGCGCAGATTCTGGAAAGAGAAGGTCGCCTGCCGGATGCCGTTATCGCCTGTGTTGGCGGCGGTTCGAATGCCATCGGCATGTTTGCTGATTTCATCAATGAAACCAACGTCGGCCTGATTGGTGTGGAGCCAGGTGGTCACGGTATCGAAACTGGCGAGCACGGCGCACCGTTAAAACATGGTCGCGTGGGCATCTATTTCGGTATGAAAGCGCCGATGATGCAAACCGAAGACGGGCAGATTGAAGAATCTTACTCCATCTCCGCCGGACTGGATTTCCCGTCTGTCGGCCCACAACACGCGTATCTTAACAGCACTGGACGCGCTGATTACGTGTCTATTACCGATGATGAAGCCCTTGAAGCCTTCAAAACGCTGTGCCTGCACGAAGGGATCATCCCGGCGCTGGAATCCTCCCACGCCCTGGCCCATGCGCTGAAAATGATGCGCGAAAATCCGGAAAAAGAGCAGCTACTGGTGGTTAACCTTTCCGGTCGCGGCGATAAAGACATCTTCACCGTTCACGATATTTTGAAAGCACGAGGGGAAATCTGATGGAACGCTACGAATCTCTGTTTGCCCAGTTGAAGGAGCGCAAAGAAGGCGCATTCGTTCCTTTCGTCACGCTCGGTGATCCGGGCATTGAGCAGTCATTGAAAATTATCGATACGCTAATTGAAGCCGGTGCTGACGCGCTGGAGTTAGGTATCCCCTTCTCCGACCCACTGGCGGATGGCCCGACGATTCAAAACGCCACTCTGCGCGCCTTTGCGGCAGGTGTGACTCCGGCACAATGTTTTGAAATGCTGGCACTGATTCGCCAGAAACACCCGACCATTCCCATTGGCCTGTTGATGTATGCCAATCTGGTGTTTAACAAAGGCATTGATGAGTTTTATGCCCAGTGCGAAAAAGTCGGCGTCGATTCGGTGCTGGTTGCCGATGTGCCCGTGGAAGAGTCCGCGCCCTTCCGCCAGGCCGCGTTGCGTCATAATGTCGCACCTATCTTCATCTGCCCGCCAAATGCCGATGACGACCTGCTGCGCCAGATAGCCTCTTACGGTCGTGGTTACACCTATTTGCTGTCACGAGCAGGCGTGACCGGCGCAGAAAACCGCGCCGCGTTACCCCTCAATCATCTGGTTGCGAAGCTGAAAGAGTACAACGCTGCACCTCCATTGCAGGGATTTGGTATTTCCGCCCCGGATCAGGTAAAAGCAGCGATTGATGCAGGAGCTGCGGGCGCGATTTCTGGTTCGGCCATTGTTAAAATCATCGAGCAACATATTAATGAGCCAGAGAAAATGCTGGCGGCACTGAAAGCTTTTGTACAACCGATGAAAGCGGCGACACGACGTTAATTTGAGACAAACCGCCAGAAAACATCTGGCGGTTTATTGATGGTTAAAAATTAGAAGCGGTAACCCGCAGAGAACATAAATACCCACGGGTCAAGGCGTACGTTGTCAGAATAACGCCCTGCAGGCAGCACTGCGCCGTTGGATTTATATTTCACTTCGGTATCGATATCCATGTACCAGACCGACATATTCAGCAACCAGTCACGGTTGATGAGATAATCCAGACCTACTTGCCCCGCCACGCCCCATGAATCCTTCAGACTAAGGTCGGATAAACCAAGACCTTCACCGGTGTCATTGAAGTCATTATTAAAAAAGGTGGTGTAGTTAATACCCGCACCAATGTAAGGACGGAATTTACTGCCTGAATCGCCAAAATACCATTGTGCCATCAGTGTTGGCGGTAAATGGTGGACAGTCGCAATATCCCCGGAAGTGGCTGTGCCAACTTTATGACGAAACGGCGATGCCGCCAGTAATTCCACACCAATGTTGTCGGTCGCCATATAAGTAAACGTCAGGCCCAGTTGAGTG
>OGDD01002199.1_pt1 | contig 12475 bp, 10 predicted proteins | sample 1570301 | NCBI WGS metagenome assembly OGDD01 (sample SAMEA2581971, study PRJEB24529) | metagenome | biome: Human gut stool | place: China | collected 2011 | reverse complement strand
AATCTTTCAATTTTTCTATTTCAAAAGCACTCTCTAAATTTTTAGTAGCTAAAAATCTAATAAATCTCATTATTCTTAAAGGATCTTCCTTAATTCTTACAATAGGATCTCCTACAAATCTCAAAGTTTTACTCTCTATGTCCTTTTGTGAATCACTATCTCCATAATAAAATTTCTCTCCATCAAAAGCTATTGCATTGATAGTAAAATCACGTCTTTTTAAATCTTCATAAATATTTTTTGTAAACTCTATCTCCTGTTCCTTTCTATCTTTTGGAATTCCTTTATCCTGTCTCATCTTAGCTATCTCATAGTGTACTCCATCAATTTTTATCTGAATAATCCCAAAATTTTTTCCTATCTCTTTAGGAGAATATTCACTAAAAATATTTAATAACTTCTCATACTCTATATCTGTAACAAAGTCACAATCCTTTGGTTCAAGGCCTAAAAGAACATCTCTCACATACCCTCCAACAATATATCCTTGTCCATTTTCTTGTAAAATATCTAAGATAAGTTTTATATTTCTATCTAAATACATTTTCACCTCCTATTTTTATATAAATTTAGAAAAGAAGGTGTTGTAACCATAAAATTACAACACCTACTATATTTCTAATTAAATTTTAAAAATTATTTATCAAATTTTACTTGAGCTTCGTCAACAATCATATCTAAAAACTCATCAAGTTTCATAGAAGTTTGCTCTTGAGAACCTCTTCTTCTAATATTAACTTCTCTATTTTCAACTTCATTTTTACCAATGATTAATTGAACAGGAACCTTATATTTTCCATTAGCTTCTCTTATCTTGTATCCAATAGATTCTGCTCTATCATCTAGCTCTGCTCTTATTCCTCTCTCTAGTAAAGTTCTACAAATTTCCTCAGCATAAGGTTTTGTTTCATCATTGATAGTTAAAACTTTTACTTGAGTAGGTGCTAACCATAATGGGAAAGCTCCAGCATAGTGCTCTATTAAGATTCCTATAAATCTTTCGATAGAACCATAAACAACTCTATGAATCATAACTGGTCTATGTTTCTCTCCATCTTCACCTATGTAGCTTATATCAAATCTTTCTGGTAAGTTGAAGTCTAGTTGGATAGTTCCACATTGCCAAGTTCTTCCAATAGCATCTTTAATTTTGAAGTCTAATTTTGGTCCATAGAAAGCTCCATCTCCAGGATTTAATTTATATGATTTTCCTATTTTCTCTAGTGCTCCTGCAAGTGCTGATTCAGCTTTTTCCCAAATCTCATCAGAACCAATAGCTTTCTCTGGTTTTGTAGATAATTCTATGTGATATTCAAATCCAAATAATTTACTGTAGAATTTATCTATTAAGTTTACTACTCCTATAATTTCCTCTTCTATTTGCTCTGGTGTCATAAATATATGAGCATCGTCTTGAGTGAAACATCTAACTCTCATAAGTCCATGTAATGCTCCAGAGAACTCATGTCTATGTACAGTTCCTAATTCTCCACATCTTATTGGTAAATCTTTATATGAGTGTAATTGATATTTATAAGCAATAATTCCTCCTGGGCAGTTCATTGGTTTTATTGCAAATTCTGTTTCATCTATTGTAGATGTGTACATATTTTCTCTATAGTTATACCAGTGTCCAGAAGTTTCCCATAACTCTTTATTTAACATAATTGGAGTCATTATCTCTGTATATCCAGCAAGAGTATGCTCTCTTTTCCATAAGTTGATAAGAGTATTTCTTATTGCCATTCCTTTTGGTAAGAATATTGGGAATCCAGGTCCATATTCACTTACGAAGAATAAATCTAACTCTTTTCCTAGTTTTCTATGGTCTCTTTTTTCTGCTTCTTCTAATAAAGTTAAATAATCTTTTAATTTTTTCTCATCTGAAAAAGCAAATCCATATATTCTTTGTAACATTTTATTGTCAGAGTTTCCTCTCCAATAAGCTCCTGCTACTGATTTTAGTTTGAAAGCTTTTAAGTAAGAAGTAGATGGTACATGAGGTCCTCTACATAAGTCCATAAACTCTCCTTGTTTATAGAAAGATAACATCTCACCTTGAGCTATCTCTTTTATAATCTCTACTTTATACTCTTCTCCTAACTCTTCAAAGTGCTTTATAGCATCTTCTCTAGTCATCATTACTCTTTCAATTTTTTCATTTTCTTTTACAATTTTTTTCATTTCAGCTTCTATTTTAGCTAAATCTTCCTCTGTAAATTGCTCTTTTGGGTCAAAGTCATAATAGAATCCATTTTCAATAGCTGGTCCTATTGCTACTTTTGTTCCTGGGAATAATCTAACTACTGCTTGTGCCATAAGGTGTGCAGTAGAGTGTCTTATTATCTCTTCTCCCTCTTCTGTTTCTGGAGTTATAAATTCTATTCTAAACTCCTCTCCATTTAATACAGTTGACATATCCACTAATTCATCATTTACTTTAGCAGCAACTGATTTTTTAGCAAGTGAGTTACTTATACTTTTAGCTACTGTAAATAGGTTTACTTCTCCTTCAAACTCTTTTACGTCTCCGCTTGGTAATATTACTTTCATATTTTTCCTCCTATATCATCAATTTTGCAATTTTTTCTAATCTATTACATCTTTTACTTTTAATCCATCAAACATATATGTTTGTGGCTCAGTATGTTTTTTAGCATCAGTATCAGCACCAATACCAAATATTGGATTGCTTGGGAATGTAAGTAGTGTAAATTGAAGAGCTGCTCTCCACTCGTAATCTCTAGCACTTAAAACATATTGTTTTTCAAAAGCTAAAGACCATTGATAGTAACCCATCTCTTTTCCTATCTCTATACCTAAGCCATCAAGTGATGTTTTTCTTTTTCTCTCATCATCTTTTACTTTATCAGTTAAATCTTCATAAAATTTAGCATAAGTTTTTAGCGTCCAACCTTCACTTGGTTTTCCTATTTTAGTAACAAAGCTAAGTTTGTGCTCTCTATCAATTTTTGTCCATTTTTTTGTTCCTGTATTTTTATTATCTCTCCAGTCAGCACTTTCATCTACTTGATATCCTATACCAAATCTATTTTGAGAATAGAAAACTCCCGCTTGTATCTCTTTAAGAGAGTTCCAATAATCTCCTGTTCTCTCATATCTAGCCTCATTTCTTTGTAACATTAAATTTACTCTAAAGTTACGTTTGTATTCAACCATATCTGTAAAATCATCATAGATACTTCTATTTAATTTGAAGTCCACATGATTTCTCTCTCTATTTCTTAGAATATCTCTTACTCTATATATTTCTTGTGGAGTAAGTGAAGTAGAGTCTTTATCATACTCTATCTCAGCATATCTTCTAAGCTCTTCATCTGTAAATCTCTTATCTCTATACTCATATCTAAATGATACTACATCAGAGTTTTGACTATTATAATTTTTTCCATCTAAAATTAAATTTCTAGCATTTGGTTCATTGTGATTATAAGTTTCATAAGTAGCTCTATAATAGTTTTCTATCTCATCTCCACCATCTAAGAAAGAGATTCCATAGATTTGATTTTTAACATCTAGTTCTTTTCCATAATTTTTAGAATCATAGTTTGTTCTATCATCTCTACCTTCACTAAAATCTAAACCTAATTTATTATCTCCAAATGTATATTCATAAGAATAAGTATTTAATCTAATTTTTTCTTTAGCATTATCTGGGGCTTCTTCTTTTATTCCATTAACATAATAGTATCTTCTACCATTTTCAGAAAATTGTCCAATATCCCATATCTTAGAATCTATACTGTTATTTTGATAAGATAATTTATGTCCTCCAAGGTAGTAAGTAATACCATAATCTCTAAAAGTATAATAATTATAGTTCTCTCCACTTTGAGTTTCATCAGTATACTTTCTATCCTGTCCATAGTTAAGTACTAAAGATTTATCTCCATCTATTTTAAATTCTAAGTTATTTTTAATAACTTCATTATTTAATTCATCAGTAGCTGGATTTTCTGCTCTTTTGTAATCTATTGTATAGATAGTTTCTGTATTTCCTACTGTTGTACTCACTGTATCAACTACTTGATAGATATTATCTTTATTTTTTAATCTTATATATTCAACACTTCTTCCATCTGTTTCACTGCCAAAGTTTATACTTCCAGAGTCATAATCATATCTTTGATAGAATAGAGTTAAATCATTAGCCATAGATAAATCTACACTTCTATTGATATTATTCTCATTATTAAATAGAGTCATAGTATGGTTTAATTTTAATTGAGTCCTTAAAGTAGAATCCTCTCCACTTGCATAATTTCCTTTTCCTCTATTACTATATGGATTGTATCCCTTACTATACTCATCATATCTTACTCCTCCAAATAGAGCAAGCTCTCCAAAACCATCTAAATCTATCTCGTTTCTTTCAGCAGTTACTTCATAGAAATCTGACTCATTTATATATTTTCTATAGCCATCAGCTGTATATATTCCTGTTCTATCCCAGAACTCCTCTTTAGTCTGTCCACCAGCAAATGAAAATTTTGTAGTTTCATCAAATATATCTACATATCCTCTTTGTTGTTCAAAGTCGCTATAAATAATATCTTCAAATCTATTATATTGTTTACTTCTATAATTACCTTTTATTAATTGGTCTTCCATTGGAACAGAAATCAAATCTTTTCCACTATTGATAGCAGTTCTTTCTGCTTGTGTCATTCTTAATGGATCATTTCCTAAATCTAACTCTCTAATCTCAGAATAGTAATCATATCCAGCTTTTATCTTATAATCTCCATAGAAATCATATTCACCAAAAGATACTCTCAAATCTTTTGTATCAAATCTATTATACTCTTTTACTGTACTTGGAGAGTAATCAGCTTTAAAGTTTGTTCCATACATACTTTGATATGTTAATAGATTATTAAGTTTTGGGTCTCTTTCCCAAAGACCTAATCTTCTAAATCTATCTCCATTTTTCTCATCATAAGTAAATCCAATTTTAGTATCTTTATCTAAAAACTCAAATCCAAAATCTTCAGCCTTTGACTGAGTATCATTAAAAGTAGAACCTGGATCCATATCATATAGATAATTATAGTATCCACTTATTTTATAATCAGCATTATCCTTTGTTAGCTCTACTTGACTGAATAAATCATTATCTATACTACTTCCATAAGAGATATCATCAATATCATCATATACCATAAGAGCATATGTTTTTTTATCATCAGTAAGTTTTAATCTACTTTTTAAGGTAATATCCTTATTTTCTCCTAGATTTTTCAAATCAGCATCCATACTAAAAAAACTCATAGTATTTGTTAAATCTGGACGTAATCCTTGCTCTTCTCTTTTTCCAAATGCTCCTTTACCATTTCCATCAGCATCTGTTCTTCTTAAGGCATATTCATTTACTATATCATCTAATCTAGGAATCATATTATAAGTAGCATTGATAGTATTAAAATATAATTTTCCCTTTTCTCCATTATATTCATGAGTATAATTTATTCGGTATCTTTTTTCTCTCTCTTCATGTGATAATAATTCTCCATCAGTAGCCTTGCTCTTATCTATACTATCCTCTTTTGAATATACTAACCAATCATCAATATCTAGTTTCATAGTACCAAATTTTTCAGTTTTATACCAGTTTTCCCATCTTCCCACTAAGAAGCCCATTTTATCTGCAAATTTTGGAGCAAATCCACCTACATATTTATCTCCACTATCTCCATAAAGAAATCCCCATGTAGTATTCCATCCATAGTAATCATCATCTCCCCACTCTGGAAATAATGGAACCATAGATCCCTGTCTTATATTTGCTCTAAACCATGGAAATCTAAAAGGAAGTTTACTCTCATCTCCAATATAAAAATCACTATTTTTTAAAGTAATCTGCTTTTCTGGTTCTATTACCATATTTTCAGTTAAAAAGTGATACCCCGCATCATTGGGATTTCTCGTTTTATTTATATTATAATCAGTTGTTAACCAACCGTCATTAATATATATTTTATTATCTTTATACTCTACCTTATCTCCACCGAAATATATTCTATCATTTGGTTTTTCAGCACCAGTTATTTTTCCTACTTCTAAATATCCAAAGTTATTGTAGAAAGTTCCTTCACTTCCGTCTAGTGCTACCTCTCCACCTTTTAGTGACTGTAAACTAATATCTCCTTGTTCATTTGAAAATAAAGTTTGTAACTCACCATTTACATAAACTCTATTTTTATCTATATCTCTTTTTAAATCATAGGCTTTTAATTCTAAATCTCCCTGCTTAAGATTTAATCCATTATTAGATTTCATTGTATTATTTATTAAATCTATTTCAACTTCATCCGTGCCAGCTAAGATAGAACCTTCTCTCTCTTTTTTCAGTTCTATTCCAGAGTTGGAAATGTCCGTTATCACTGGTAGGTTATCCAAACCTAATATAGTTAACGAAACAACTATAAATGCTATTGCTAATCTTATCCTATCTCTCATAGTTGTAATCCTCTCTTAAAACTAAATATTATTAGGTAATTATACCATATTTATACAATAATTTACATAGATTTTTCATTTTTTCTACAAAAATAAAAACTGACTAAATTGTAAAACCGACTACGCAGACGTCATTATCTTATTTCATATAATTTTTCTTTGAGCTCCTCTTTTGATTTTAATCCATTTATTTGGCAAATCTTATTCCCATCATCCATAAACATTGTAACAGGAACACTTGTTATTCCAAATTCAACAGCTAAGTTAGGACTATCATCTACATTTACTTTAAATATTTTTATACACTCCTCTTTAGCTATCATCTCTAAAATTGGACTCATTATCTTACAAGGTCCACACCAATCTGCAATAAAGTTTAAAATTACAAGCCCTTTTTCTTTCTTTAGCTGCTCTACAAAAGTTGTATCATCTAAATTTATAAAAGTATTCAATTCTTCCTCCTAATTTCTGAAAATTCTTAATTTTAGTAGTTAGAAATTGCTCTCCTATAATTTTACACTAAAATTGGAAAAAATCAAGTACTAATTATATAATTTAGTTATAATCTGATTTTTTCTAATCTCCTCTCTCACTCCTTTTATCACAGCTACTGACTTAGAAATATCTCCTACTAAAATTACTCCTTTTAAAATATCATTTTGGAAGAAGAATTTTTTATAGATATCTCTTGTTGCATTATAGTCTTCTACTATCTCTTTACAATCAGCTTCACATTTTATCTCTCCAATAGAAAGAAGTTGAGTATTCATTCCTTCAAAGCTAAGTGGTTGTACTTGTTCAGCATATATTTTTTCCTCTCCACAAATATTAGCACCTACCACTTTTCCTTGTTCCATAGCTACTTGCCAAAGTCCTATTATCTTTCCATTAAATTCAGCTACATCTCCACAAGCATATACATCTTTTAGTGATGTTTCCATTCTTTCATTTACTACTATACCTCTTTCTATTTTTATTCCAGAAGATACAGCAAACTCTAGATTAGGACGTATACCAGCACTTACTATTACAAGTTCTGCTGCTAGCTCCTGTCCATCTTTTAAAAGAACTTTTTCTACTTTCCCATTTCCTGCAAATCCTTTTATCTCTACTCCAGTCATAATATTTACTCCTGAAGTTTTTATCATCTTTTCTAATAGAGAACTTCCTCTTTCATCTAATTGTCTAGGTAATACTCTTGGCATAACTTCTAATACAGTTACATTAGCCCCAAGATTTTTTATTCCCCAAGCAGCTTCTAATCCAAGAACTCCTCCACCGATTATTACTACATTTTTACATTTTTTAGCTACCTCTTTTATTTCAAGAGTTTCTTTTAGTTCTCTTATTACTCTTACATCCTCTAAGTCTTTATTTTCAAATGGAGGTACAAAACATTTTGCTCCAGTAGCTATTACTAATGAGTCATATTTTAATTTCTCTCCATTAGAAAGAATAACAGCTTTTTCACCATTTAAAATAGATGTAACTTCTTCATTTAACATCACTTTTATATTTCTCTCATCATACCAAGACTGTTTTTTTATCTCCATTCTTTCCATTGGAATATCATTATCTAATATCTCTGTAAGTCTTGTTCTGTAGTATGGTAAGTATCCTTCTTTTGAAATGATAGTTATTTTTGCTAATTTATTTTTAGCACTGATAGAATCAGCTACATTTACAGCAGCTACTCCTCCACCTATTATTACTACATCAATCTCTTTTGCAATAGAATTTTCTGATACTTCTACTTCTACCAATTCAAAAAGCTCCTGTCCTACTCCACAAACTGGACAAGTTGCTGGCTTTTTATCATAATCAAATAACTCATCACATACTGTACATCTCCATTTTTTCACTAACATTTCCTTCACCTCTTAAATTATCTATTATCTCTTCCCATAACTATTTTAAAATAAATTAATTTCTCTTTAGTCTTTCTTCCCTTTCTCTCTCTGCTTGAGATTTATTTACATAGAATGGCTCTAATGTATATAGGTTATCTTCTTGCATATCAATAGCCATCTGCCCTGCTAAAACACTTCTAGGTATAGAGTTTCCTTTTGAAACTATTTTTGCTTTCTCTCCTAATACCTCTTTTATTATTTTTTCATATACAATAGCTCCATCTCCACAGAAGATTACATTTTTATCTCTTAACTCTTCTAAAAGATTTTTTAACTCTCCATCTTTATACTCTGAAACTCTTTTAATTCCTTCTTTTTTTTCATAGATTGAATAATATACTCTCTCTTTTCTAGCATCTAAAAGTGAAACTATTACCCCTTCTCCACACTCTGTATTTTGAACTAATAAATCTAATTCATTTACTCCTACAATACTTTTTTTTGTTCCATAACATAGCCCTTTAGCTACAGCTACCCCTATTCTTATTCCTGTAAAAGACCCAGGTCCAACAGTTACAGCCACTCTATCTACATCTTTTATAGAAAGTTTTGTCATCTTAAAAAGATTATCTATCATCTCCATAATAACTGCTGAATGATTTACTTTTACATAGAGATTTAACTCTCCAATAACTCCTATTTTATCATCAAATAGAGAGACACTTCCTATCTTAGTTGCTGTATCAATAGCTAAAACCAACATACTCTAACATCTCCTTCTCTTTTGCCTCATTTCCTATATATCTCAATTCTACCTCACGAGTATCTTCACCATGATAATTTAATTTTACTTCTATATACTCTTTTGGTAACTCGCTCTCTATTATATTAGCCCACTCTATAAGAAGTATTCCATTACTATTTAGATAGTCTTCATATCCTACTTCATATATTTCCTCTGCTTCTCCTAGACGATATACATCAAAATGGTATAGAGGTAATCTTCCACTTAAATACTCTAATACATAGTTAAAAGTTGGACTTTTTATATTTTCATCTATTCCTAATCTTTTAGCAAAATGTTGAGAGAATGTAGTTTTTCCAGTACCTAAATCTCCTATTAAAGCTATTACTGTATTTTCACAAGAGTAATCAGCTAATTTTTCTGCTAGATTATTTAACTCATCAAATGTGAGAATTTTATTCATTCTCTCCTCCCTCATCATCTTCCTTTTCATTTTTAAATTGTATCTTATTTACTATGTTAGTTGTAGATTTTCCTTCAACATAAGATAAGATTATTACCTCTCCACCATTTTTTTCTACTGTGGCAGTTTCTGGTAATTGCTCTTTTGTATAATCTCCACCTTTTACATGAATAGATGGTTTAATTTTTTCTAAAGTTTCTATTGGTGTTAATTCATCAAAAATAAGAGTAAAATCTACTGCTTTTAATCCAGATAACATCTCTGCTCTATCTATCTCATTATTTATAGGTCTAGTTGGTCCTTTTAATCTTCTTACTGATTCATCTGAGTTTACTCCAACTATTAAAACATCTCCCTGTTTTTTAGCATCATTTAAATATCTTAAATGTCCCACATGTAAAATATCAAAACATCCATTTGTAAATACTACTTTTTTCCCTTGTAGTTTTAATTCTTCTATCACTCTTGCTGCTGTTTCTCTACTTAAAATCATAATATTACCTCCCATATAGCAAGTTTATATTCTCTTATATTCTATCATATTTGTATATTTTATTAAATAGAAAATAAATTTATAAGCTATACAAACTAATAAATTCATGAATAATCTCTGCAGTAAGTCCCCAGATAATCTCTCCTTGATAATTATAGAAATATACCTCTCTAGCTCTTCCTAACCAAGAGTTTCCATATCTAGCAGGTAATCTTAATTCACTTGTAGAAAAAAGAGGTCTATTTTCCATCTCAATTTTTTCCATTCTAGGAGTATTCTCTTGAAAAAATTCAAGAGGTACTAATAGAACTTTTTCCACCTCATCAATATTATAATTTAATTCATCTATACTCTTAATATCTACATACCCAACATATACTTCTAAAATTATTCCATTAGGACTTACTAAACTTCCAAATTTCCCTTTTAAATTTATTTTTTCTCTAGCTACTCCCAACTCTTCAATAGTCTCTCTTATAGCTGTATATTCAGTTGTAATGTCATCTTTGTCAAATTTCCCTCCCGGAAAAGATATCTCTCCTCCCTGTCTAATATGTAAAGCTCTTTTTTCTAAAATAATATACTCTTTACCATCTATTTCTACAATAGCTATAAGTACAGCTGAGGTTATATATCTATTTTGCCCTATTATTCTCTTCTCTCCTTGAGCTAATATCTCTGATAACTTATCTCCCATCTTCTCTCCTTTATCTTTATTTTTAATTTTATCACTTATATTAGTTAAAGGAAAGAAAAAAGAAGAAAAATTTTTAAGTGCTGAAGTTAATTTTAAAACTTCAGTTCTCTTCTTAATTTTTCTTCTTTAAAATCATAATTATTTTCTATTTTTTTCTACCATATTTAAAAAATATCTGTGTAATGTTGTATCCTCTGTTAACTCAGGATGAAAAGATATCCCTAACATATTTTTTTCTTTTACAGCTATAATTTTCCCTTCAACTTCTCCTAAAATTTCAACCTTTTCTCCTACTGTTTCTACATATGGAGCTCTTATAAATACCATTTCTATTTTCTTTTCTATTCCTTTGATACTTCCTAAATATTTAAAACTTCCTAACTGTCTACCATAACCATTTCTTTTTACAGCTATATCCATTACTCCTAAATGAACTGTATCATCACTAACTAATTTTTTAGCTAGAAGAATTAACCCTGAACAAGTTCCAAATACTGGCATTCCATTTTCTATCTTCTCTTTTAGAGGTTCTAATAAATTAAACTCTCTCATTAATTTTCCCATAGCAGTACTCTCTCCACCTGGTAAAATTATTCCATCTACCTCTTCAAGTTGAGATTTTTCTTTAATATATATACTTGTAGCTCCTAATTTATCCAACATTTTTTTATGTTCTAAAAAAGCTCCTTGTAAAGCTAAAATTCCTATTTTCATAATTAATAACCTCTATCAGACATTTTTTCTTTCTCTCCTAAGCTATATACATTTATTCCTACCATAGCTTCTCCTAAATCTTCTGATACCTCTGCTAATATCTTAGGGTTATCAAAATTAGTTACTGCCTTTACTATTGCTGCTGCCCTTTTAGCAGGATCTCCTGATTTAAATATTCCTGATCCTACAAAAACACCATCACAACCTAATTGCATCATTAGAGCAGCATCTGCTGGAGTGGCTACCCCACCAGCAGCAAAGTTAACTACTGGTAACTTTTTATTTTTATGTACATATTTTAATAACTCATATGGAACTCCTAACTCCTTAGCTATATTATATAACTCTGACTCTTCTACTGAACTTATTCTTCTAATCTCTTCATTCATTCTTCTCATATGTTTAACAGCTTCTATTATATCACCAGTTCCAGGTTCCCCCTTAGTTCTTATCATACTTGCTCCCTCTTGTATTCTTCTTAGAGCTTCTCCTAAATTTTTTGCTCCACATACAAATGGAACTTGAAATTTAGTTTTATCTATATGAAATCTATCATCTGCTGGAGTCAATACCTCGCTTTCATCTATATAATCAATCTCTAAAGATTCTAATATTTGAGCTTCTACAAAATGTCCAATTCTAACTTTAGCCATAACAGGAATAGAAACAGCTTTTTGAATCTCTTTTATCATCTTAGGGTCTGACATTCTTGCTACTCCACCATTTTTCCTTATATCAGCTGGGACTTTTTCCAAAGCCATTACAGCACAAGCACCTGCTTTTTCAGCTATAACTGCTTCCTCTGGAGTAGTAACATCCATTATTACTCCTCCTTTTAACATCTGTGCTAAATTTTTATTAAGCTCATATCTTGACATAATTATCACCCTTTATTATTTTTTATATTCATATTATAATAAGAGTACCGGTACAATTATATTATTTATAAAAATATTATTACATATCTTTGTCATAAATTCAATTTTTTCATTCCGAATTGTACCGTAACAATTTTAAAAGGAGAAAAATAATG
>OGDD01002196.1_pt1 | contig 12502 bp, 8 predicted proteins | sample 1570301 | NCBI WGS metagenome assembly OGDD01 (sample SAMEA2581971, study PRJEB24529) | metagenome | biome: Human gut stool | place: China | collected 2011 | reverse complement strand
CTAGTACATACAACTATAGCTCCAATACCTGTTTTTGCAGCCGAAAGCAATAAACAGTTCTCGGAAGAGACAGTTATAACAACTGAAAATGTTTATGATGTCCTATCGTATTTGGACATAGACGAAAATAACCTTGAAGTAAACCAAGAAGCTAGCTATGCAACTGTTACAGTTGGAGAACTGAAAGAAGCAATAGACTCAGCGAAAAAATATCAAAAAGAAGTTGAAAAAGACTCAACTATAAATATAGAAGACATTTCGTCTTCACCACAATCGACTCGTGCTACTTATAGTAAAACATTAAGTAGTGATTTGGTGGTTGGTTCAGCTACAATTACATTTAATGCCGTTGGATATTATAGTGGAAAGCACTGGACAAATGCAAGTGCTTCTAATGCAAGCGTAGATTCTGACTTTGTTATATATACATATAAACTTTCTGGACAAAGTAACAAAACCACATGTACTTCCTCCTGTATTACCTTAAAATGTTCTGGAAATCTTGATACTTATGTTGGAGTTGGAAATGTAGGAATTGTAAAGATTACATCTCAAACTTATTCGAGTAAAACCAATTTCTATGCTTCAAGTTATTTATAATAATGAAAAAAAGATATATAGTGATACTCGTTTTGCTTATACTGATCTTACTCTATAATAGATATGGATCTGGTGTCTAAAATCATTTAAGTGCACAGGTAGACAGTATTTCAATTGAGGCAGTATGAAAAACTTATCCAGCGCGAACGATTAGAAATTGTTCGCAGATAATAAAACAATTTAATAAAATATAATTAGTGCCTGCTGAGTAAGCAGACACTAATTATAAACTTCATTATTCATTTGAGTTTTACAATGGTCTGAACCTTATTTTATGCCGGTATCCAGCAAAGATCTTTAAATCATTGACAAAAAATTACGCAATGGTATTATGAAAATACAAAACGCAATACCGTGTAGGCGGTTTGCCAAAGTTAGTTTTAAAAAATAACCGGTCTTTGGTAGGGGCGGTTATTTTTTATGGTTAGAAAAGATCATTACGATCAGATTGATAATAGCAACAATCAGTATGCAAAACTGAAAATATTGTTCCCCACACATGACTTTGATTTTGTGTTTACTCCTTTACAGATTTCTTGAAAAGATGGAGAAATTAAATTTTCTTCCATATATTTTACAATATACTCATACATTTCTCTTTCTTTATCCGTAAGTTCATTGCTTAGCTTTTCTCCCATTTGCTACCTCCCTATATGCCTATATAATAAAACATGTGTTCGATTATATCAAATAAAAATTATTGCCAAACCATCCTCAACTGTCCGACCTGCTCCTCCACAATCCGCCCCAACCTCTGCTTCATGACTCTCTGCACAATCCGCCGCCTCCGGTAAAAACAATTCCGGCTGATTTGGAAAATTCCGTAGTGCACATTCACTTTATTTCTTGTGTATTTTTGTGTATTTTAGTTGACTTTTGTGTAATATTGTGTATGATATAATTAAAGGAGGTACATAATGAATCCAAGGCAACAAACGATTAAACAACTCAGTGCTTCCAAATAGGAGGGTTACTATGAAATATATTTATACAGCTTTGTTTACACCTATCGAGGACGGATCCGGATACTACGCAAAAGTCCCTGATCTTCCTGGATGCATCACTACTGGCAATAGTCTTTCTGATGCAATTGACCAAATTACCGATGCAATGAGCGCATGGCTTGTTGTTGCAGAGGATGAAGGCGAACCGATTGCTCCTCCATCACCACAGGAAAAATTAAGTGTTGATGCCGGCACAATCTGTTCCCTGATTTCCGCAGATACCATTGAATATCGTGCCCAGACAGATACTCGCGCCGTTCGAAAAAATGTTTCTCTTCCAAGTTGGATGGTCCGTCTTGCTGACAAGCGCGGAATCAACTGCTCACAAGTCCTTCAGGATGCCTTACGAACACTTCTTGATAACTCCACTATCGCACATACTCATTAACATTATCCCTTAAAAACCAGTTATCTATATGGGTAACTGGTTTTCTCATAAAACAAAAAATGCCTCTCCATCAACCATAACACGGTTATTTACTATCTTGAAATGTGGAGCATCCCTGCCTATAACCATAAATATAAAAACGAGCAGCAAAACCGGATTTACACCAGTCTGCTACTCGTTTGATGATTATAATATTTTCTTTTCTTGTGCCATTGCAACCAGTTATCGGACAAATGGCAGGAACGTAATGCTATACTTTATTTTCCAAACCGGCTGATTTCTTTCGCATATGATATTTCCGTTTTTCCTCATACATTTTCTCATCCATATGCATTAAAAAAGTTTCTGCATCATCTTCTGTCCCAAATTCCGTGTATCCCATAGAAACACTTAAATGAAACGGTTCTATTCCGGATTCATTAAACCGGGACAGATTATGGTTAATCTCCTCCATTGTCGCTAAGACACGCTCCGTATCAACACCTGACAGCAGCACAATAAACTCATCTCCCGCATACCGGATTGCCATACCATCATCCGGTATGGATCTGATGAGTATATTTCCCAACGTACAAATAGCCTTATCGCCCGTACTATGACCTAAATTGTCATTAATACACTTGAAATCGTTTACATCCATCATGATTCCATATAAGGATTTATGGCTTGCAATTTTCTTTTCCGCAAGCACCGCATTAAAATATCTCCGGTTGTATAATCCGGAAAGCTCATCCATATACAAACTCTCTGCGTATGACTGCATCTGCACAAATATCAATGCGACCGCAACCAGCACCCATGATGATGTAATTCCATAAAAAAGGAACTGGATAACCACACCTGCAAAACAAGGTCCAACGAAATAGATCACCGGGAAAAAATTCAGGTTAACCCCTTGTTTTTTGGAATGATACACCAGATAGATACTGTAAGCAAAATATATGACAAGCGAAATATATCCCACCAGCGCACCGGCAGTTCTCTGGTATACATTCTCCCCGGATATTTTAAACATAATCCCTGTTCCAAACAGATTACATAAAACCATAATTACTTCTACCAGCCAGGGAAATATCTCCACTCCTGCTTTTTGAACCATTCTTTTATAATTTCGATAGATACGCAATTCCACGTACATACACCAAAGCATACCCATACTGACTGTCCCTATAAAGCATATGCTGTTAGAGATATAATTAATCTGCCGGCTGCCAGTAAACTGTTTTCCATCTACGAGAAAAGCAATGGTTTCAGACAATGCCCCCACTAAATTTACGATTGCTATTCCATCATATATTTTATCTCCCACATGAAGGCTCTCTCTGTTCTTTCGTCTGCAAAACAAAAGGAACCACATCATTAACACGGTCAATCCGTTTGCCATTAATATTTCTTCTAAAACGATGATTGTTATCCCCTCCATCATTCACAGTATGAACTCATTTTTACTAAAATGAGCTCTATCATTATACCAAATGAAAACCGGTTTTTGTCTTTTTCGACATGAACTACAGTTTTTTTAACGTGAACGATGATTTTTTATGTTTCATCATTTTTCACAGCCTACTGCAACTGTGAAAAACCCACGGCTTACAAAGTTAACGGTCTTTGTATCGGAATCATAATAAGATCCCGGTATCTTAACTGCTGCACCGTATTTATCAATTTTATATGCAAAAATCTTTTTGTCTTTTTCCTTTTTCGAAGCATTATAGGAAACAGCGATCCTGATCCGTCCCTTTTTCAGGACAGACGACTGCTTTTTCTTGATTCCTGTGACGGAAAAATCATAAACCGGACGTTTTCCAATAATTTTCCCTGCCCTGGCAGAAAGATTTTTCTTGTCAGCCTGTTTTATTTTGATAACCGCAGCTGTATTCATTTCTTTCTTTAATTCTTTTAATGCCTTCGAATCAAAGGTAAGATTTACATTGCCACCATTGACCTTCCATTCTTTTACATTCTTTTTGACAAGTAAATTTACCGCCTGCTTATCCATTTCAAGATGCAGATTCTTCCAGTTTTTAGCTTTTCCTGTATCAAAAGTTATTTCAACAGACAGGTCTTTTATCCTGCCACCCTGTTCTTTTTCTGCCTTTGTAATTTCTTTTTTCAAAACTGCTGCAATATTCTTCCCTTTGACCGTATTATTTTTAACTGCAGTTTTTGCTTTGACATTAATATCCTTAACAGAAACGGACGTATCTGCTGCGGGTGGCGGTGTCACATTCCCCGGTTCTTCTTTTGCATGATCCGGTGCCGGTAATGTGCCGGAATCCGGTGAAACATTGCCAGATGATCCGCCGGAACTGCCTCCGGAACTTCCACCAGAACCGCCCCCGGTCTGGGAATGATCCGCCGTTACACGGACCTGACAATCTGCCTTACTTCCTGTATAGTTGCCATTCCCATTATAACATGCGGTGAACGTATATGTTTTCGTTTCATTCGGAAGTGTTGCAATCCAGTGATCCGTTCCCTTTTCTTCTAATGTGATCCCGGAAACATCACAGGTTACTTTTATCCCGGCATCTTCCGGAATCCCCTGTCTGCAAAGCTGTAATTCTACAGTCCCCGCACCTTTGACCGTATCGGTTTTTGCGGTCAGCTGCATGTTGGTGGAAGCCTTTTCGATTTCCAGGACAGCCTCCCCGTATGTTGGAATAAATGATGCCTTTTCTGCTTTAAAATAAATCTTATACTGGCCTGCTTCTGTGTAAAACGGCATCTCCGTTTGTGTATACGATCCGTTTTCTATCAAACTGTAACTGATTTGTACACCATCTTCCTGTTTGATATCAAATGTATGGGGTTTTCCATCATAAGTTACGCGGACAGGTACGGTTTGTATTTCCGGCATCTCACTGTTTTTCCGGTAATAATAAGTGATCTCCTGGCGATCCCCTGTGATGTTTATTTCTCCCTGATTTGCACTGTTTCCTACACATGTATATCCATATAAGTCCGGACTTCTTAACGTATACGCAGAATTCTTTGGTACATATACTGTCGCGGGTGCCGTATCAGGCACTGTTGTTTCGGTTCCGTCTTCGTTTTGCAGCATATAACGAATGGTTACGGTACTCCACGCCTGTCCTGCCGTCTGATTGTCAGCCAGAATTTTCCCAGTGTCCTCATCTATGATCTTTCCTTCCAGTCTGTCCCCGGAAACCAGACCAGTTACCGCAGGAAGCGTGACAGAAAGGGACTCTCTGGCAGCATCCGGATCATACCAGTTACTGTGTGGAGGAACGGTATATGTTTCTTCTTTTTCATATTTGACCGTATTGTCTGCTCCAATAATACGGAAAGTAATCTTCAAATGCTGTTCGGCATCCACTATATTTTGTACGATTGTACGGAATTCCAGATCCTTTCCATTTGCTTTTGTGATATTTGTCTCATCGACCCGGTATTGGTCACTATCCCTGTCAAGTGTTCCTGTCCTGGTATGTGGAATTGTAATTTCAGGATCGCACACATAAACAGATGCCTGCCTGCTGACATAATCACGGTTATTTAATCTCCGCGCCAGTTCCATCTTACACACTTCACAAAACGGATTCCCAAGATCCCTCATCATGCAGACGCGGCTCGGCGCAAATACCGTTTCTGTTCCTGCTGCCGTTATTCCAATTCCACGGAATCCCAGCATCTTATGCCATTTAATCTTATCCGGATCCGAGGTGTCGGAAATATTTTCTCCCTGCATCTTTTTATCATATTCGTCGCCTAATCTTCCGATGCTGTGGGAAATTTCATGGGTCATGACATCCCCCTGCTCATTCTCACCCGAATTTGCCGAAAAAGAAAAGAGTGCATTGGAAGAAGAACCAATATTCGCAGTCGTATTACAAATGATATGGATGGTTCCAACGGTTGCACCGGTATCCAGGTATCTGCTCTCCAGTTCTGCTCTCAGTGCCCTGGCTTTATCTTCCCCGTCCTTTGCAAAATAGCAGGATTTTCCGAATGCCTGCACATGAAAATATGTGTCCGGGTTCGACTCCCCATACATCACCCCCACACCGGTTTCACTGGATACCGTCTGTACTGCATAAATATTGATCCTGTCGGAATACTCTTTATAAGGAGACCACTTTAGCAGCCCCTGTGCTTTTGCCGTTGCATCCTTCAAAAATTGATCCTGTTGTTCCCGGGTATAGCCTTCACCCATGATAACAATCACAAAATTTTCCTTATCATCACCTGTCTTGTGAATGGTATAAACGGAAGCTGCCGCCGTCTGGTCTGCCGCCGTCTGGTCTGCCATCACAGGATATGGAAGCACCATGGAAAGCAATAACATCAGGCTAAGTACGATTGCCCCAAACCGTTTTCCATCCTTCTTTTTTACATTCATCATATCATCCTCCGTACTTTACATTACCAGAAATACTGGTGCTTTCCCTATTCTTCCCACAGACAAACTCCCGGGAAACCATCTGCCGTAAGGCTTCTTAAAGCACGATTACCGCAGCATCAAACCCCTCTACATTTCCATCAAAGGTGTTTTCGGTAAGCAGATTGTACTTCTCGGTGTACTCATTAAATTTTTTTGCACTGCTGCTGCAGTTGAAAATCATGGCAATGGTCTCTTCACCATTTTTTCTGATCAGGACAACTGTCCCTTCCTCATCTTCTGTGACGATCCCAGCCAGTTCGCCTTCCACAATGCATGCATGGCTTTTCCGGACCTGAATCAGCCGTTTGTACCATTCATACATCTCTTTGTCCTGGTATTCTTCGTCCCAGTACATGCCCCGTCTGCAGTCCGGATCGTTGGCTCCCGGCATCGCGTACTCATCTCCATAATAAATCATAGGCATTCCCGGCAATAACAACTGAAAAGCGGCTGCCAGATGCTGCTTTTTCTTATTGTCGTTACACAGATGTAAAAATCTTGCGGTATCATGGCTGTCGATCAGATTCCACATAAGGGGATAACAGTTTTTGTTTAAGCGTCCCTTCAAATATCCAAGATTTTGTACGAACTGGCTGACCGTAATCTTTTCATCTGCAAGCAGATCAATCAGGTTCAGGTAAAATGGATAATTCATGACCGTATCCCATTCATCCCCCTCAAGGAAATCTCCAGCATAATGCCAGATTTCCCCAATGATCAGCAGATCTTTCTTTACTGCCTTGACTGCCTTTCTGAAATTCTTCCAGAAGAAATGGCTGATTTCGTCCCCTACATCCAGTCTCCATCCGTCAATATCGCATTCCTTAATCCAGTAACATGCAACATCCGTAATGTATTTTTCAACTTCAGGATTTTTCAGGTTTAACTTTGGCATTCCGCCATAATAACCAAAACATTTGAAGTTTGGGATCTCTCCCCATTCGCTTTTAAGTGGGAATCCGTCAATAAAATACCAGTCCCGGTATTTGGATTTTTCACCATTTTCCAGGATATCCGCAAACGCAAAAAATTCTCTTCCCGTATGATTGTATACCGCATCCAGGACTACCTTCATACCACGCTCATGCGCTTTTTGTACCAGCTCTTTGAGATCCTCTGTTGTTCCAAAGGATGGGTCAATCTTGTAGTAATCCGTGGTATCATACTTATGGCACGAATTTGATTGAAAGATAGGTGTCATATACAGCACATCGATTCCCAGATTCTGAATATCATCCATATGTTCGATGATTCCCCTGAGATTTCCATGCAGATCATCCATAGGCGTAATCGGTGCTTTATACCACAGTTCTTTGTCTACCGGCTCCGTTGCTGCAAAACGGGATGGGAAAATCTGATACACGACCTTGTTTGCTGCCCACTCCGGCACCTCAAACATCTCTTCCTCCCGGAGGTTCTGCGGACAGTCAAACATTCTATCCCTGTTTGTAATGCATTCCTTATCAAACTCATAATTTCCATAATATACCTTTTCTCCCTGCGTGTCCGTAAATTCGAAAAAGTAACGCAGACAGATCAAATGCATCTTTATCTGTGCTTCATAATAATCATGAAACTGTGAGACAGCAACCTTCTTCATCGGAACTGTCTTTCTGGTATCCTTACGCTCCATAGGTATATACTTGTCCTCATAGTGAAGGATTACCTCCTTCATATCATCCTTTTTTACCTGCACGCGTATCACGAATAAATCCTTATCAACCGCATAGCTAAACCTTTTATCCATATCATGAAAAATTGCTGAATATTCCATAAAATTTCCCCTTTACACTTGTTGTTTTCCTGTATTTTAACTTACTTTTTTCAACAATTCTATCACTATATCCACGATATTTTTAACTTTTTCTACTTTTATGCTTTTTTGCGATGATATTACTGTTCATATATTTTAAAAATGTGCATTATCAGTTTAAAACCAATAACGCACATTTCCTCATTGCATCCTTTTCCCGGATTTATATATGTCACGAGTCAAATTATAGTTCCTGCCTGCGACAAATTTATATGTAAATTCATCATCAATAATTTTTTGCACCGTTTTTAATTTCTATTTTCTGCAACTTTGAATTTCCGGATCATTTCACGCAGATTTTCCGCTTCACTGCTCATCTCCTGACTGGCTGCTGCACATTCTTCGGATGTTGCCGAATTCGTCTGTACGACATCATTGATCTGTTCAATTCCATCATTAATCTGTTGGATTTCTGTTGTCTGTGTCTCTAACGTTTCTGCAATATTTGTGACTTCTTTTGTAATGATCTGGGAATTCTCAGCGACCTCCTGCAATTGTGATGCCGTCTGCCCTGCAATCACCATACCTTTTTCCACGGCTTTCACAGAGGTTTCAATCAATGTTGCGGATTCCTTTGCTGCCTGGGCACTCTGGTCTGCCAGCACATTTACCTGATTCGCTACCACTGCAAATCCCTTTCCTGCCTCCCCTGCTCTTGCAGCCTCAATGGAAGCATTCAATGCAAGCAGATTCGTCTGGGACGCAATTTCATTGATTGTTGCAATGATCTTGTCAATCTCTTTTGATGCCCCATTGATCTCATTCATGGAATCAACCATATCCCTCATTTTACCATTGCTTTCCAGAATGGCATTTCCAAGTTCGTCTACTCTTCCACTGATTTCTTTTGCGGATTGTGAATTTTTTCCTACCTGTTCAGAAACACCTGCGACTGTTGCGGTCAGTTCTTCTACAACTGCTGCCTGATTTGTTGCTCCATCCGCAAGTTCATTGGAACTTGATGCTACCTGATCTGCGGCACCCGAAACTTCATCTGAAACATGTTGGATTCCCTTTATTGTCTCTGCCATGCTTTCTTCAAACAACATAAAGGAGTTTAGAATTCCAACGAAATCCCCTTTCCACTCTACTTCCGGCTGCACATCAAAATTTCCTTCTGCAAACATCTTCATTGCACGTCCAATATCATCTACATAGCTTCCCAGAATACGGATGGATTTACGCATACTGTGTGCCAGTCTTCCAATCTCATCATCCGAACGGTAGTCCAGCGTGCTATGCAGGTTTCCATCTGTTAATTCCTTTGCAACGGCTTCCACTTCACGTAATGGTACTAAAATTGACTCAAGTACTTTTTTGCCTGTTTTTATTGTCAGTTTCCATGCCAAAACCAGACAAATAATAATACACACAATTCCTGCCACTGCAAAAATAACCGTAATTCTGACTGCCTGGCTGCTTACCTCATCGGTCATTTCATCTAATCTTATTGCAATTTTTACGGCTTTATTTAATGCCGGGGTACAATCATTCAGAATGGAATCAACTGCCTTATCCTTGTCCCCGCTTTTGATTTCTTTCATGATGGAATAACCAATGTTTCCCCAGTCTGTAAGGGCAGATGCGTATTCTTCATAATCCGCATCCGGAACAACTCCGGATTTCTTTAAATTTTTCAGTTGGGTATTAACTTCTGCAAGCAGTCTTTCTACCGTCTGCTCATAACCGTCATAAGAGGATGCATCATTTTCTAGTGCCATTTCCCTGATATTTCTCGCTGCTGAGTTAACATTTATCCTGCAGGTTTTCACCGCCCGGTCTGCAACAGTAACATTTTGTACATAATGCATCGTATTGGAAAATAGCATACCTATAACCACAATAGAAAACAGACCTGAGACTAACATCATAATAATGACTTTTCTGTAGCCATAGTTTATCCTTTCCTTCAGATGCAAATTTTCCAAGTTCTTTTTCATCATATTTTTCTTTGACGGCATAGTTTGCTATTTCCTTTCTCCATTATTCGACTCTTATATATCAAATTTTTTTCTCAAAGTCAATAAATTTCAGGAACAATTTTATTATTCTATTTTTCACATAAAATGTTGTACCCCCCCCCCGAAAAATACAGCACTTTTACCAATTTTTTCTACAGTTACCTCTCCGATCGAACATGATGTAATCTGGAATGTCGTGCCGGTGTTTCCTCGTAAGAGTCATACTAGTACATAACTGAAAATACTATTGTCTGAAACACCCTCTGTTTTCATATATGGCATCAGGTTCTTCCAAAACATTCTCTAATTGTCTTTGAAATATCTGAATCAATAAAACCTTTATGTGCCATGTCATCAAGGATATCACATGTTTTTTCATGGGATAATCCCTCTTTATAAGGTCTGTCTTCCGTAAGAGCCTGATAAATATCAACACATGCCATCATACGTTCCTGCTCATTTAATTCATCAGCGGTTTTTCCAAAAGGATACCCTTTTCCATTTAATTTTTCATGATGGAAAGCCGCCCAATCTCGTATTTCTTCAAAATCATTAACCTCCGATAATATAAGGTATGTATAACCAGCATGATTTTTCATTGTAGAAAATTCATCATCCGTAAGCTTATCCGGTTTTTCCAGAATTTCATTGCCTACCGCCATTTTTCCTATATCATGCAGTGCACCAGCCAAATACATTTTCTGTACCGTGATTGAATCATATCCCATATATTTGGCAAGCAGGGAGGCTTTTTCAGCTACTCCTATAGAATGCCTGCTTGTAAAAGAAGATTTATAATCTACAATCTTTGCAAAGAAATCCGCAACATTTTTACACATTTCCCAATCAAAAACCATTTTTTCTCTTGGAATAATTTCCCATAGCTTCGTTTCAAAAGAATCATCACTTAAACACATATAGGATTCTTTTGTGAATACATGAAGAAAAGCATTAACACATTCTGAATCAAATAGACTATCCTTTTTTGGGGAAAGATACTGACATATAAAATCCCATCTATTATCATCAGATTTAATACTATTTCCTATGATATCAACGGTATCTGCAAGATGAATAATTCTTGCAGGCAATGGGGTTTCATTCCACTTTTTTTGAAAAGGACCAGTTCCATCGGCATGTTCATGATGATACAAAATCACATTTGACACATCTGTTTTAAATGGAATTTTAGTAATATTTTTTTCACCATAAATACAATGAAGATTTGTTTTTTTCTCGGATAAATCTTTTTTACAATTAATGACGGAATCCTTTTTCAGTTCTTCCGAAATATATTGTGTCAAAGCATTATCATGCAGTAAAGCACACATGGCTAAATCTTGTAATTCATCACCTTCAATTTTCCAATATTCAGCCATGCATATACTTATATAAGCCACTCTTTTTCCATGTTTGTTTTTGATATTTACCAACTCTGCTTCTATACAGTCCAAAGCATAAGAACAGGCTCCTGCAAGTCCGATGATATCTATACTTAGTTCTTCTTTCATTGGTATAATCCTATCATAATACATTTATGCTTCTGAGAACTGGTCTTTTCCAACAGAGCATAACGGACATTCAAAATCTTCTGGAATATCCTCCCACTTTGTACCAGGTGCAATACCACCTTCTGGATAGCCCTTCTCCTCATCGTATTCCCATCCGCAAACATCACATACGTATTTCATTCGTTGTTCCTCCTTGTAAATATATTAATACACAGCCTATATTACTGTTATATTTGTGTTGTTCTGTAACCTTAATATGTATAAATGCTTTTACTGATTCCTGCATAACAGGCAATATCATCCAATGAGATATCATGAGTATAATTTTCATGGATATACTGCATCATGATCTGCAGTCTCGCCTGAAAAGAAACGGCAGCGTTTACCTTGTCTTTTTCATTATTCATATCTGAATTTTCATATATCTCCAGCCAGAGCTTTTGAACCAGGGACGATGTTGCAAGCTCACAGAAGGCTTTATCTTCCTGAACTGCAATGATCTGTTTTATGAGCTCTAGAGCTTTGGCCTGCCACTTAACCTCTCTTTTAAAAATCTGAAATTCCAGAGAAGATGAAATCACAGGCAAAATATATTTATTATAAATAAGACTGTCCTGCACAGCAATAAAAGAAGGCATACACAAAAAATTCGGAATTACTGCGCCGTCAGATGAATAAAAGCGGTGCAGGATTTTGGAGTTAATAAATAATCCGTCTCCCTGGGACAAAACAAACTGTTTTTCTCCAATCCAGAAAGTCATGGTCCCGGACTCCATATACACAAATTCTAATTCCATGTGCCAGTGCCATTCCACGCAGT
>OGDD01002194.1_pt1 | contig 12509 bp, 12 predicted proteins | sample 1570301 | NCBI WGS metagenome assembly OGDD01 (sample SAMEA2581971, study PRJEB24529) | metagenome | biome: Human gut stool | place: China | collected 2011 | reverse complement strand
CATATCCACGGCCCGCTCCTCAATCTGATGAAACGGTGGGGCAAAAATCTCGGAGAAGATTCGCGAGATCCTGCTCGATCCTGCAAACGGCGAGATGGGCGACGTGTGCGAGCTTCTGCTGTACGAGGCGGCGCGCGCGCAGCTGGTGCACGAGGTGATCACACCCGCGCTTGCTGCGGGTCGCACCGTTGTGTGCGACCGCTTCTATGACTCTGAGATAGTCGCGGAGGCCAATACGATTGCGGTCGACGGGTATCACCCGGACCTCACCTTTGTCTTTGACGTCCCGGTTGAGGAGGCCTCTCGTCGCCGCTCGGGTCGCGCGGCGGAGGACCGCCTGGAGCTCAAGGGCCTTGCCTTCCAGGAAAAAGTGGCCGCAGGCTTCCGCGCTATCGCTGCCGAGGACCCTGCTCGCGTAAAACTCGTCGACGCCGCCCGTTCCATTGAGGCTATTTTCAAAGACGTGGCCCACGAGCTTTGCGCCGTGGGCGTCGAGCTGGATGACGCGGCGCTTGCGACCGTGCTCGAAGGGGTGTGCTAGCCATGTCCGACCGCCTCGCCCCCAACAGCCTCCTCGCCAAGCTCGACACGCAACCGCGTGTGCGCGACTTCCTCGCCCGTGCGGTGGCAAGCGGCCGTGCGAGCCACGCCTATCTGTTCCTCGGCTCGCCGGGCTCCGGCAAGCTCGACGCCGCGCGGGCGCTGGCCCAGGCGCTGCTGTGCGGCGAAGATGGCGTCCCGGGCGCCTGCGCCTCCTGCGACGACTGCGGCCGCGTCGCCCGCCGCACCCATCCGGATGTGCATTACTTCGCACCCGAATCAGCCACGGGCTACCTTATCGCGCAGACGCGTGAGCTGCTCGAGGACGTGGCGCTCGCGCCCATCCGCGCCAAGGCTAAGGTCTATATCGTCGACCGCGCCGAGCAGCTGCGCGCCAACACCGCAAACGCCCTCCTCAAGACGCTTGAGGAGCCGCCCGCCGGAGTGACGTTCATCCTGCTCGGCTCGAGCTCGGACGTTATGCTGCCCACGATCGTGTCGCGCTGCCAGTGCGTGCCGTTCCGCCCGCTCTCGCTCGAGGACGCCGCCACGGCCGTCGAGCACGCCACCGGCCTGCCCGCGGGCAAATGCCGTATGGCCGTCGCGGTTGCCGGCAGTCCCGCCCGCGCGGACGAGTTCCTCAAGAGCGGCGACCGCCAGGCAGCCCGCCGTGCCATGGTGCGCGCCGTGGACTTGCTCGCCCATGCCGACGAGGCCGACATCCTGGCCGCCGCCAAGGACCTCACGGGTGCGATCAAGGCGCCGCTCGCCGAGGTTAAATCGACCCAGCAGGCGGTCCTGGAGCAAAATCAGGACTATCTCTCCCGTGGTGCTTTAAAGCAGCTGGAAGACCGCAACAAGCGCGAACTGAACGCCCGTGAGCGTTCGGGTATCATGGAGGCTCTGGCGAGCGTTCGCTCCCTGCTGCGCGATGCCCTGGTTCGCCTCGCATCTGAGTCGGAGCCCGTCGTGAACGAGGACGTTTCCGACGTCGTCGAGCGCATCGCCGCCCGCGCCACGGTGACCGGCGTCGCCCGCGCGCTCGATGCCGTTTCGAGCGCCGAGGCCCGCATCGCCAGAAACGTCACACCCCAGCTGGCCATCGAGGTCATGCTGTTCGATATCAGGAAGGCACTGCAATGCCCGTAGTCGTACCCGTCAAATTTGCGTTCGCCGCGCACGAGCTGTGGTTCGATCCGCGCGACTTGGACATCCTCGCCGGCGATCACGCCATCTGCACCACCGAGCGCGGCACCGAGATCGGCCTCGTGACAGCCGATCCGTTCGAGGTGCATCCCGAGGAGCTCGCCGCCCCGCTCAAGCCTGTGGTGCGTATCGCTACAGACGCCGACCTCGATCGTGCCGACGACCTGGCCGACGCCGGTGAGGACGCCATGTTCGATTTCCGCCGTCTGGTGGAGAAGAACGGTCTTGACATGAAGCCCGTGGGCGTCGAGTACCTGTTCGGCGGGGAGAAGGCCGTCTTCTACTTTGCCGCTGAGGACCGCGTGGACTTCCGCCAGCTCGTCAAGGACCTGTCCGCCCACTTCCACGTGCGCGTGGACATGCGTCAGATCGGTGTGCGCGACGAGACCCGTCTGCAGGGCGGTCAGGAGCTGTGCTGCCCCCGTTTCGGCGGGCAGTTCGAGCCCGTCTCCATCCGTATGGCCAAGGAGCAGGATCTGCCCCTGAACTCCGCCAAGATCTCGGGCGTGTGCGGTCGTCTCATGTGCTGCCTGCGTTATGAGTTCGAGGCCTACAAGGATTTCAAGAGCCGCGCCCCCAAGAAAAAGACCCTTATCGACACGCCGCTGGGCAAGGCCCGCATTGTGGAGTACAACACCCCGCGCGAACAGCTGGTGCTGCGCCTGGAGAACGGCAAGGTCTTCCGCGTCGACCTCGCCGATATGACGAGCACCGAGGAGAACAAGCAGCGCTGCGAGGCGCAAGGGTGCTCCTGTCGCCCCGACTGCGTGACGCGCGACGTCCTCGAGCGTCTCGAGTCGCCCGAGCTCGCGCTCGCCCTCATGGAGCTCGACCGCAAGAACGGCGTCGACGTGGGTGACGGCCTGGACACGGCCGACCGCATCGTCGCCTCCGGCCCCACGCCGCGCCGCAAGCGCATGCGCGAGGAAGAGGCCGCCAAGTTCGAGCAGGGCGGCTCCGGCCGTCGTGGCCGCAAGGGCGCTCCCTCCAAGGGCCGTTCCCAGGAGGCCGATGAGGAGCAGGCACCGCAGCAGTCGCGTCGTCGCCGTCGCCGCTCCGGCGCTGCCGAGCAGGCGGTGCCGCAGGCCGCCGAGGCAAAGGCCCCGCGCGCGGACGCGGACTTCGAGCCCACGCAGCCCTCGCGCCGCCGCCGTCATCGCGCCGGTGCGGTCCCCGCGCCCGCAGCCGGTGCCCCGCATGAGGCTGCCTCGCCCGCCGAAGACGCGCCGGTGAAGAGCCGTCGCCGCAAGCACATCCCCTCTGGCACGGAGGCCGCATCCGGCGAGGGCAAGCGCCGATCCCGTCCCCGTAAGCCCGAGACGCCTTCTGTCGCCGACCAGATCGCCGAGGGCGAGGTCAAGGTCCAGCGTCGCCGCCCGGGTGACGGTGGCGGTGCCAAGTCGCGCCCCGCGACCGATGGCCCTGCCCGTTCCGGTGCCGATGATGCCGAGGGCGCTCCCAAGAAGCGTCGCCGTCGTCGCAGCCGCAAGCCCAAGCAGGACGGCGGAGACGCCGGCGCGTCCGCCGAGTAGCCCGTGCGTGCGCCTCGTTTCCAGGCCGCATCCACATCGGACGTCGAGCCCCTTCCCGCATCTGCGGGGAGGGGCTTTTTCACGTCGGTTGGAAATGGGACGGAAAAAACGGGTCGCGGTTCCGTTGAGGCACTGATTGAGGCCGCCCTCGAATTGATCTCGCCCACGAGGTGCGCCGGCTGCGAGCGACCGGGAGAGCTCATCTGCTCGGCATGCGAGGATGCCATGCAGCTCATAGACCCTGCCCGCTCCTGTCTGCACTGCGGTGCGCCCTTCGGGGCCATGGTGTGCACGGAATGCGCGGGAGCGAAGACCGATCTCGATCGCTGCTTGGCTGCCGCCGTGTTCGATGGGCCGGTCGGTCGCATCGTCCGCGCATACAAGGACGGGGGCGAGCGCCGCCTGGCCGCCGAGATCGCCCGGATCATGCTCGGCGCGGCCGTGCGGGCGCAGCGCGAGGCGTCCGGGCGATATGGAGGGCTGCTCGTTCGCGCGGACGCGGTGGTGTTCGTCCCCGCCACGGCTTCGGCATTCCGCCGTCGCGGGTTCGACCACATGGAGCTCATCGCGCGGCATCTGAGTGGGCGCTCGGACATTCCCTTGCTGGATGCCCTGGTCAAGCACGGTTCATCCGACCAGCGCGAACTCGGGCGCGCCGACCGCCTGGCCGAGGCCCTCGGTGCCTACGAGGTCGTACTTCCCGTGAGGGGCAAGCGCATTTTGCTGATCGACGATGTCATCACCACTGGAGCGACCATGTCCGCGGCGGCATTGGCACTCAAGGCCGCGGGCGCCTCGCACGTCGACGGTCTCGCGTTCGCCCGCGTATGGGGTTGAGGCGAAGGGCCGTGGGGGGTCGCCATCCCGTTTTCCAAGGATGGCTGCTGTCGTGCGATGGGAGGCGATTGTGCTCGCGCCCGTACGCAATCTGCGCGTTACCTGCGGTATAATGCCCCGAAGTTCCTCCCAGGCTGTGGTTGCGGGTGTGCGCGGGCCATCGGTTCGCTGCGCTCCTCAGTCCAAGACAGACGCGGTCGAAGGGATCCACGTAAGCCGTCGCGTGCGCGCGAGGGCGATCATGGCGCGTCCTAGAAGTAAGTCGCACCGCCCGTCGCTACTTTTTTGAGGCAATACGTGCCTCGCGGGCGAGCGGGTTAGTCGTGATACCGCCGCGGCGGTACGAGCAAACGCCCCGGTGCGCAAGTGTGGGGTCAAAAACCAGGTCAGCTGGGGGGATCGTGACAGCTGCCGTCCGCGCGTCCGTGCGCGGGCGTTCGGGGTGCCGGCCGCAGGGGCCGCAAGGAGAGTGGGGGAGTGCCGAGATGATCGGTCGCAAGTTCGTTGCAGGTCGCAAAGGTATGGTCGGCCTGGTTGCGTTCGCATGCGCGATGGCGATGAGCCTGTCGGGTTGTTCGCTGACCACGCCCACGCGCGCCGAGGTCGAGCCCGAGCCCGTCAAGGCGACTCTCGGAGCAGACGACCTTATCGAGGACGGTGTCCTCACCGTTGCCATGGACATGACCGATGCCCCCCAGGCCATGACGGACCAAGAGGGCAAGCCGAGCGGCTACTACGCCGACATCGCCCGCCTGCTCGCCGAGCGCATGGGCCTCGACCTGCGTGTCGTTTCCTCCGCCGACGTCACGGGCTCGCTTTCCAAGGGCAAGGCCGACCTCTATATCGGCGCCCGTTCCGGCGAGGACGATGTCGTCGAGAGCGGCGTCCTGGTGCAAAACGCCTCCTCCATCTTTGCCAAGTCGGCCGATGGTTCGCGTGAGGTCCCCACGGTTTCGGCAACCGCCCTGCAGGGTGCCGTCGTCGCCGTCCAGTCCGATTCCGCCGCGCAGGATGCCATGGACTCCGCGGGCATCGACACCACCCTCAAGGCCAAGTCGAACGTGAACGAGTGCTTCGAGGCGCTCGCGGCCGGCGAGGTCGACTATGTCGCCTGCGACGCCACCGCCGGCGCCTACCTGGCCCGCGCCTATCCCGGCACCGTGTTCGTGGGTACCATCGCCCCGATGGTCTCTTACGACGCCATTGCCGCCTCTGGCACGGATCTTGCCGATCAGGCGATGGGAATCCTCGAAGACGCCCTGTCCGACGGCACGCTCGAGGCTATTTTCCGCCTGTGGTACGGCGACCTGCCCTTCAGCCTCGACGATCTCACGCTCGATGGCGTGACGTTCGAGCAGGAGGCCCCCGAAAGCGAGGACGCTCCCGCTTCTGAGGGCGAATCGGGCGAGCCCGCGCAGTCCGACAGCCTGAACTCCCTGGGCTAGCCCCGACTTTCTCCGTTACCCGTTCGCACCCATGCAACGCATGGGAATTCGGCGGTCGGTTCGGGCGCTCCAGCGAACGGGAGCACAATTTCCCCACGTGTGTCTTCATCCAACTTGGGTACAACAGCTGTACGAGTACTATCCCCGGATAGATTGGAGCCACGTATGGAAATCAAGGTCTCCGGTCGCAAGACCACGGTCACTGATGCTCTGCGTGCGCATGTCGATGAGAAGATCGGCGAAGCCCTCAAAGTGTTCGACATCGAGCCCATGACCGCCGATGTCGTCCTGCGCTATGAGAAGAACCCCTCCAACCCCAACCCCGCCATCGTCGAGGTCACGGTCCGCGCCCGCGGTTCGGTGATCCGCGTGGCCGAGCACGGTGCGGACATGTATGCCGCGATTGACCTCGCCGCCGAAAAGGTGACGCGCCAGCTCCGCAAGTTCAAGACGCGCGTGGTCGACAACCGTCAGCAGGGTCTGTCCGCCGCCGAGGTCGCCCCTGTCGAGCCCGTCGCCGATCTGGCCGACCTGCTGATCCCCGAGGATGAGGACGACCAGCTCGTGCGTGTCAAGGAGGTTGAGCTCACCCCCATGACCGAGGAGGAGGCGCTCGTCCAGACCGATCTGATCGGCCATGACTTCTACGTGTTCGAGAACAGCGTCACCGGCCTGGTCAATGTGGTGTATCACCGTAAGAATGGTGGATACGGCATCATCAAGCCCAAAATCGAGGTCGAGGGCGAGTAAAATAGCGTCCATTGCATGATCTGGATGGCGGCCATCCCATGTGGGTGGCCGCCTTGTTGTATTGAGGAGCGTCCATGGGCAACATCACCGCCTCGTACGAGGTTCCGCGCATGTGCCGCATCGTCATTGATACCTGTGCCGATCTCACCCCCGAGATCGCGGCCACACTCGAAGTGGACATCTTGGGATTCCCCTACATCCTCGATGGTGTTGAGTACACCGACGACATCTGGAGCACCATCACCCCTTCGGAGTTCTACGACAGGCTGCGTGAGGGCTCCAAGGCTTCGACCTCGGCGATCTCGATCGGTCAGTATCTCGAGTTCTTCACCAAATGCGCCGAAGAGGGCACGCCCACGGTGTATCTGTGCTTCACGAGCGCGCTCTCCTCAAGCTACAACTCCGCCTGCCATGCGGCCGAGCAAGTGCGCGCCGATCATCCCGATTTCGAGCTCTACGTGGTGGACAACGCACTGCCCTGCGCGTGCGGCGAGCTGCTCGCCATGGAGGCCGTGCGTCAGCGCGCGGCCGGTCTGAGCGCGCGCCAGCTGGCCGAATGGGCCAATGAGGCAAAGACCTACATCCACGGTTACTTTACCCTGGACAGCCTCGACGCGCTCTCCGCCGGCGGACGCATCCCGCCTGCGGCGGCGTCCCTCTCCTCCAAGCTCGATATCAAGCCCGAGCTGTCCTTCGACCTGGCCGGGGCCCTTTCGCTCATCGGCGTGAACCGCGGCCGCAAGAAGGCGCTCAAGTCGCTCATCAAGTCATTCACCGAGAACTACGAGTTCGACCCGACCCTGCCGCTCGCCATCGTCTCCTCCGATGCCGAGAAGGATGCCGATTGGCTCGAGGCTGCCGTTCGTAAGGAGCCCGGCTGTGCGGACCTCACCATCCTGCGTGGTTCGGTGGGCCCTACGATCGGCTCGCATGTCGGACCGGGTATGGTCGCCCTTATCTTCTGGGGTAAGAACCGCTCGGAGAAGATCTCCCTGACCGACCGCATCGCAAACCGCGTCCGCGGGGAGTAGCGAGCACCGGGGTCGGTCCACCTGTTTCCGGCGGTGGCATCCGCCATCGTCGTCCATTCGTCGAACAAACGTCAAAAGGAGCGTTGCATATGGCAAGCAAGAACCTCAAGATCGCCTTCATCGGCACCGGCATCATGGGCGCACCCATCGCCGGCCACATCATGGACGCGGGCTACGAGCTCACCGTCTACAACCGCACCAAGGAAAAGGCCGCCGACCTCATCGAGCGCGGCGCCGCCTGGGCCGATTCCGTCGCCGAGGCCGCCAAGGACGCCGACGTGGTCTTTACCATGGTCGGCTTCCCCACGGATGTGGAGGAGGTCTACCTGGCGGGCGAGGGCCTGCTGGCCTCTGCCAAGGATGGTGCCTACCTCATCGACCTCACCACCAGCGCGCCCGAGCTCGCCCGCGATATCGCCGGCGCCGCCGAGGTGTGCGGCAAGCACGCCTTCGACTGCCCCGTGACGGGCGGTGAGTCCGGTGCCATTGCCGGCACCCTCACGGCCATCATCGGCGCCACCGAGCGCGACATCGAGCCCGTCCGCGAGGTGCTCGAGACCTTCACCTCCAAGATCTGCTGCTTCGGCGGTGCCGGCAAGGGCCAGGCCGCGAAGCTCTCCAACCAGGTCGCCCTGGCGAGCGCCATGGTGGGCATGGCCGATGCCCTCTCCTTTGCCCAGCAAAACGATCTCGACGTCGAGCAGGTGCGCGAGATGATCTGCTCCGGCACGGGCAGCTCCGGTGCCATGCAGCAGCTCGCCCCTAAGGCGATCGACGGCGACTACAAGCCCGGCTTCCTGGTCGAGCACTTCCTCAAGGACCTGGGCTTGGCGCTCACGGTCGCCGAGGAGAAGGAGCTCGCCCTGCCCGGCGCCGATACCGCGTTCACCCTGTACGACATGCTCGACGCCATCGGCGGCGGCCGCATGGGCACCCAGGCCATCACCCTGCTGTACCAGGAGGAGGCCGAAGCCGTCGCCGCGGGCCTGGATTGGTCGCTTTACGCGGCCCAGCACGAGCACGACGATGAGTGCGATTGCGGCTGCGGTCACGACCATGGCCACGGCCACGGCGAGGACCACGAGTGCTGCTGCGGCGGCCACGGCCACGGCGAAGACCATGAGTGCTGCGGTGGCCACGGCCACGGCGAGGGCCACGAGTGCCATTGCGGTCACCATCACGAGGGGTAAGCGGGCATGCCGGCTAACTGGGTCTACATCATCACCTACGTCATGGTGTTCGGCTTTGCCGTCTACATCGGTTTTCTGATCGGTCAGGAGCTGAGCCGTCGCTACCTTGTCACCGCGCGCGCCTACTGGGCCGCCAATATCGGAGGCCTCGTCGCGGTCGTGCTGGCCGTTGCGCTCATTCCCGCCATGATGATCCAAATCATCTTGATGGGCGTCTTGGCCGGGTATATCGCCGGCCTCAAGATGGGCTTCGGCGAATCTTCGGGTCCCTGGAAGTGGCTCGATAACTTCATGGACGTCAACAAGCGCCATCGCAAGGTCGCCGAGAAAGGTACCGGCGAGGCGTATCGTCGCCGTCGCAAGACCGGAGAGGCCGCCCCCGACCTGATTTCGATCGACGAAAAGGGCTCTGCGGGTTCGCCCTCAAGGCAGTCCCGCGACGCCTAAAAACAACACCCCGTGCGCCCGCGGACTTCCCGCGGGCGCACTCGGATGGGGCCCGCGGGCGGCGGTTGTGGCCAGAGCCCGCTTTAGGCCTTTCGACCGTGCACATTTGCCCTGGACCGATGGGCCCGTCCATACGATAATTCGGATGTTCGCCGCAAGAGAAAGATAAGAGGTACGCACCCATGGCAGAAGAGAACCTTGTCGAGCTTTCCCCCGAGGAGGCCGCCCGCCTCGCGAGCGTCGAGAACAGCGCCGACGCCCTGTCCGCCCTCATCGAGGACCTGTCCAGCTCAAGCCGTCGCACGCGCCAGCTCGCCGGGCGCGTGGTGAACCTGCTCGCCGAGCGCGAGCCCGATCTGCTCGCCCCCTTTATCGAGCAGCTGGTGGACGCCCTGTATCGCCCGGAGGCCCAGACCCGCTGGGAGGTGCTCGACGCATTGACCCTGCTCGTTCCCGAGCATGCCAAGGAGTGCGGCGCCGCGTATGAGGGCGCCGAGGCCGCCCTGTTCGATGAGATCTCGGCCCCGCTGCGCTTGTCCGCCTTCCGCTTCCTCGTGGTGTGGGGTGCCACGGAGCGCCGCCGCTCCGAGAAGGTGTGGCCCATTATCGACGAGGCCATCCAGTGCTATCACGGCGATCTTGAGTACCGCGATATGCTGGCACTGCTCTTCTCCTTCGCGCATGGCCAGATCTCGGGCTCCGTCGCCGCCGAGCTGGCCGGTCGTCTCCAGTTCGATGCCGAGAACGGCAAGGGCAGCTACCTGCGCGTCCGCTCGCGTGAGATTTACGACGCGCTGGTCAAGCGCTTCAAGCTCGACAACCCGCAGAAGAAGGTACGCGCCAAGAAGAGCGATGCCGAGGACGAAGACGAGGAGTAACTCATGGCCCACGACGTTGTACTGATTCCCGGTGACGGCATCGGCCCCGAGATCACGAGCGCGATGCGTCGCGTGGTCGAGGCAACCGGTGTCCAGATCAACTGGAATGTCCAGAACGCCGGTGCCGGCGTGATGGATGAGTACGGCACGCCGCTGCCCGAGCATGTGCTCGAGGCTGTGCGTTCCACCAAGGTTGCCATCAAGGGCCCCATCACCACGCCGGTGGGCACGGGCTTCCGCAGCGTCAATGTCGCCCTGCGTAAGGAGTTCGACCTGTATGCCTGCGTGCGCCCCTGCCTCTCCCAGCCCGGCGACGGCTCGCGCTACCGCGACGTCGACCTGGTGATCGTGCGCGAGAACACCGAGGACCTCTACGCGGGCATCGAGTTCGACGAGGGCGCGCCCGAGGTCGTGAAGCTCGCCGAGCTCGTCGAGGCATCTGGCCAGAAGCCCTTCGCCTCCGATTCGGCCATTTCCATCAAGCCGATCTCCATCGAGCGTTCGCGCCGTATCGTCGAGTACGCGTTCGAGTACGCCCGTCGCTGCGGTCGCAAGAAGGTCACGTGCGTGCACAAGGCCAATATCATGAAGTCGACCGACGGTCTGTATCTGCGTGTGGCGCGCGAGGTGGCTGAGCGCTACCCCGATATCGAGTTCAACGATAAGATCGTGGACGCCACGTGCATGGGCCTGGTTCAGGAGCCCCGTGATTTCGATGTGCTCGTATGCCTGAACCTGTATGGCGACATCGTGAGCGACCTGTGCGCCGGTTTGGTGGGCGGTCTTGGCATGGCGCCCGGTGCCAATATCGGCACGGACGCGGCGATCTTCGAGCCCACGCACGGTAGTGCGCCCGATATCGCGGGCAGGGACATCGCCAATCCCACGGCCGAGATCCTTTCCGCCGCGATGATGCTCGACCACTTGGGCGAGGCCGATGCCGCCGAGCGCATCCGCGCGGCCGTTCGTGCCACGCTCGCCGAGGGGACGTGCGTCACCGGGGATGTGCAGCGCGCACTTACCGGTAGCGCCGAGGGTGCTGCGGGGACGCAGGATTACGCCGACGCGGTCATCGCGCACCTTTCGTAGCCGGATGTGTAATTGGGGACGGGTGCATTTTACACATGAGGCGTGACCCTTCCCTTTTGCGCCGATTCGCGATATCGATGCGCGCGGCGTCGCACTGGGGCATCACATTGTGCAATTAAGCAAACCTTAACGGGGATGCGCTCGTTTCGCGGCGTATCCCCGTTTGTTTTTGGGTATCGTATCGGCTTGATACGACAATCCGCCAGGTAAGGTGAAAGGAGCGGACCGTATGGGTCTGATCATGAAGAAGGACGATTCCGAGGATAACGAGTACATCGACGGGATCGAGGTCGTCGGCCGCGGTGAGGGCCCGAACGGCGATGATGAGGTCGAGCACGTGGAAATTCACGAGGGCCTGACCGCCGAGGACATTTCCGGCAAGACGGCGGCCGCCGAGGCCGAGCGTGAGCTCGAGGCCGATCCCGAGCTGTTGGATGCCGACGCCGAGGACGGCGGTGTCGCCGATGCTGATGCCGACGGTGAGGACGCTGGCGCCGCCGACGCCGGCGAGGCCGATGGCGAGCCCGAGCCTGAGGGCGTCGAGGACTCCGAGCCCGCGGCAGACGCCTCTGCGGATTCCTCCACCGCCGCACCTGTCGCCACGCCGCGTGCGGCTCGCCCGAAGAAGACGCGCATGCAGCGAGCAATGATGGGCAAGCACAAGTACTTCATCGCCGGTGCGCTCGTCGCCGTGATCGTCGCCGGTGTCTCCGGCTATTTCCTTGGTTCCGGCGGCTTTGGCTCCAAGGGCGTGAGCGCTCCCGTTTTCGCCGAGAGCGAGCTCGACGCGACGGTCGCAACCTGGAAGTTCAAGGGGGCCTCGCACAAGATCAGTGCCCGTGAGGCCATCGAGAGCCAGTACAGCCTCGACAGCGTGAAGGACGAGGACGGCAACTACCCCGCTCCTTCCGCCGACGCGGTTCTCGGCTATGTGCGCAACCGCATTCTGCTGGAGGAGGCGTCCAAGCAAGGCATCGAGCTGAGTGATGAAGATCTTTCTTCCTCTGCCGAGGCCTCCCTGGGCACCTCCGACTTCTCCGCTATCGCCGATCAGTACGGCGTGAGTGAGGATCAGGCAAAGCAGATCGTGCGTGAGCAGGGCACCATCCAAAAGCTGTATCAGAGCGTGATGGACGACGCGCCCGCCATGCCCAAGGCCCCCGCCGAGCCCGAGAGCGGCGACGAGAACGAGGCCAAGGCCGAGTACGCCGCCTATATTATCGATCTGGCCGGTAAGGAGTGGGATGCCGAGGCTGGTACCTGGGATAAGCTCGACGGCGCTTACGCCACCGCGCTCGCCGGCGAGGAGATCACTCCCGAGTCTGCGACCTATGCCCAGGCCCAGAAGGCCTATGCCGTCGCGTACCAGCAGTACATGCTCGAGTCGCAGGGCGCGAACGCCAAGTGGACGTCCTATGTCAACGAACTCTTCGGCGAAGCCGATGTCGAGCTCTTTGGCCTGTACGCCTAAGACGCTCGGCCGTTTGCGCTAGCCGCGTGCGCCGGCTGCATGCGCTGCGGCATCTCGAGGTTTGGTCGCGATGTGCCACGCTGTTGCAGGCAG
>OGDD01002179.1_pt1 | contig 12563 bp, 8 predicted proteins | sample 1570301 | NCBI WGS metagenome assembly OGDD01 (sample SAMEA2581971, study PRJEB24529) | metagenome | biome: Human gut stool | place: China | collected 2011 | reverse complement strand
GAACTACGCCCAGAAGAACGGCGCGGTGGTGAGCCTTTCGGACGAGCTGCCCCAGTGCTATGTGCTGGCAGACGGAGGGCTGGTGGATGCGGTGTATCTTTCGGAGCTGTCCAGCGCCGCCATGCGCCGCAGAGCGCAAAAGATGGTGGAATAAAATTTGCGGAAGCTCCACAGAAAAAGAGGGATGGGAAAGCCCCGGAGCTGCCCGGAAAGCCGCACCGTGCCGGAAGAAACGCCCTGTGCGGACAGCGCATGAAAACACAACAAAACAGCGAGAAAAAAGTACACCATGGTGTACCGGTTCCCGCTTTGCTATAATTTGAAAAAACAAACGCAAAAATGAACAAAAGGGAGAAAGGATATGGCAGAAGAAATCATTACCAGTACAAATGCCGATACCGCGACCGACCACGAGTATAACGCCAGCGAGATCCAGGTGCTGAAAGGTCTGGAAGCGGTGCGCAAGCGCCCGGGTATGTATATCGGCTCCACCGGTGAGCGCGGTCTGCATCATCTGGTGTACGAGATCGTGGACAACGCCATTGACGAGGCGCTGGCCGGCTACTGCGACCACATCGAGGTCAAGATCCTGAAGGACAACATCATTCAGGTCACCGATAACGGCCGCGGCATCCCCGTGGACATTCAGGCCGATACCGGTCTGCCCGCTGTCACCGTGGTGTACACCATCCTGCACGCCGGCGGCAAGTTCGGCGGCGAAAATTCTGGCTACAAGGTGGCCGGCGGCCTGCACGGCGTGGGCGCTTCGGTGGTCAACGCCTGCTCCGAGTGGCTCACCGTCAACGTGCGCCGCGACGGCAAGGAGTACGAGCAGACCTTCCGTCGGGGCGACCCGGACGGTGCGCTGAAGTGCATCGGCACGGTAGCCGAGGGCGTCACCGGCACCCGGGTCACCTTCAAACCCGACCCGGAAATGTTCAAGGATACCACCGTCTACGACTTCGACACGCTGGAAAAGCGCCTGCGGGAGGAAAGCTTCCTGAACGCCGGTGTCAAGATCACCCTGACCGATGAGCGTCAGCTGTACACCCCCGTGCTGGAGGATGGGCAGGAGGGCGACCCCTGCTACCGCTCCGAGGTGATGTGCTACGAGGGCGGCATCAAGAGCTTTGTCACCTATCTGGGCGAAAAGCGTAAGCTGGAAGTGCTGCACCCCAACGTCATCTATCTCAAGGGGCAGACCGACCGCGGCGTGGCGGAGATCGCCTTGCAGTACAATTCCAGCTACAACGAGCTGCTTCTGAGCTTTGCCAACAACGTCAACACCCCGGACGGCGGCACCCATGAAGAGGGCTTCAAAGCCAGCCTGACCCGCGTGTTCAACGATTACGGCCGCAGCCACGGCCTGCTGAAGGACAAGGACGAGAACCTGTCCGGCGCAGACGTGCGCGAGGGTCTGATCTGCGTCATCTCGGTCAAGCTGCAGGAGGCCGAATTTGAAGGCCAGACCAAGGCAAAGCTGGGCAATACCGAGATCCGCACCCTCGTTTCCAACATGGTCTACTCCAAGCTGATGGAGTTCTTTGAGGAGAACCCCGGCGTGGCAAAGGCCATTTTTGAAAAAGCAACGCAGGCTGCCCGCGCCCGCGCCGCCGCCAAAAAGGCCCGCGAGCTGGTGCGCCGCAAGAGCGCGCTGGAGACCAGCCGGATGCCCGGCAAGCTGGCAGACTGCCGCGAAAAAGACCCCAGCCGCACCGAAATCTTCATCGTCGAGGGTGATTCTGCAGGCGGTTCCGCAAAAATGGGCCGTGATTCTGCCATTCAGGCCATCCTGCCGCTGTGGGGCAAGATGCTGAACGTGGAAAAGGCCCGCGCCGATAAAATTTACGGCAACGACAAGCTGATGCCCGTTGTGCTGGCACTGGGCTGCGGCATTGGTGACGAGTTCGATATCTCCAAGCTGCGCTACGATAAAGTGTTCATCATGGCCGATGCCGATGTGGATGGCTCCCACATCTGCACCCTGATGCTCACCTTCTTCTTCCGCTATATGCGCCCGCTCATTGAGCAGGGCCATGTGTATGTGGCCCAGCCGCCTCTGTTCAAGGTGCAGAAGGGCAACACCATCAAGTACGCCTACAACGATGCCGAAATGGCCGTGCTTTCGCAGGAAATGCCCGGCGCAAAGGTGAACCGCTATAAGGGCCTTGGTGAGATGAACCCCGAACAGCTGTGGGAGACCACCATGAACCCCGATAACCGCGTGATCGTGCAGATCACCATTGACGATGCAGAAAAGGCCGACGAAGCCTTTACCATCTTGATGGGCGATCAGGTGGAGCCGCGCCGCCGCTTTATCGAGACCAACGCCCAGTACGCAAAGCTGGACGTGTAATTGGAGGAAACAATGGAAGAAGATTATGTGATGATACCGGGCAGCGGAACCAAAAAGATCATCCGCGATGTGAAAAAGGAGATCGAGACCGCATTCCTGGACTACTCCATGTCGGTCATCGTGTCCCGCGCCCTGCCCGATGTGCGCGACGGTTTGAAGCCTGTTCACCGCCGCATTCTGTACACCATGCACGAGCGCGGCAACGACCCCAGCCATCCCTACCGCAAATCCGCCGACACCGTTGGTGCGGTGCTGGGCTCCTACCATCCCCACGGCGACGCATCGGTCTACGATGCCATGGTCCGTCTGGCACAGGATTTCTCTCTGCGCTATCCGCTGGTGGATGGTCAGGGTAACTTTGGTTCTGTGGATGGCGACCCCCCGGCTGCCTACCGTTACACTGAGGCCCGCATGAGCCGCATGGCGGTGGAGATGCTGACCGATATCGAGAAGGACACCATCGACTGGGACCTCAACTTTGACGAGACCAAGAAGGAGCCCAGCGTGCTGCCCTGCCGCTTCCCCAACCTGCTGGTCAACGGCAGTCAGGGCATTGCGGTCGGCATGGCCACCAACATCCCGCCCCACAACCTGAGCGAGGTCATTGACGGCTGCATCGCCTATATCGACGATCCGGACATCGACCTGCCCGGCCTGATGGAATACATCAAGGGCCCGGACTTCCCCACTGCCGGCATCATCATGGGCCGCAGCGGCATCCGCGCCGCCTACGCCACCGGCCGGGGCAAGATCACCCTGCGGGGCCGCGCCACCATTGAGGAAACCAAGAACGGCCGCACCCAGATCATCATTACGGAAATTCCATATATGGTCAACAAGGCCCGCCTCATCGAGAACATGGCCGACCTTGTCAAGGAGAAACGCATTGAGGGCATCACCGGCCTGAACGATGAGACCAACCGCAAGGGTATGCGCATCGTGGTGGATATCCGCAAGGACGCCAATGCACAGGTCATCCTGAACCAGCTGTACCAGTACACCCAGCTGCAGGATACCGTGGGCGTTATCATGCTGGCCATCGACCACAAGGTGCCGAAAGTCCTCACCCTGAAGCAGATGCTTCAGAAATACGTGGAATTTCAGGACGAGGTGGTGCGCCGCCGCACCCAGTACGACCTGAAAAAGGCCAAGGAGCGCGCCCACATTCTGGAAGGTCTGAAGAAGGCCACCGACATCGTGGACGAGCTGATCGCCACCATCCGCGCCTGCAAGGGCGGCATGGCAGAGGCCAAGGCTGCCATCATGGAGCAGTTCGGCTTTGACGACCCGCAGGCAGATGCCATCGTCAAGCTGCAGCTGGGCCGTCTGGCGGGCCTTGAGATCCTGAAGATCGAGGAAGAGCTTGCCAGCCTGCAGGCCAAGATCGAGAACTGGGAGGCCATTCTGGCCGATGACGCCCGTGTGCTTGCTATCGTCAAGGAAGAGCTGCTGGAAATGAAAAAGCGCTTCGGCGACGAGCGTCGCACCGAGATCCAGTCCGTGACCGGTGAGGTGGATATCGAGGATCTGATCGCCGAGGAGCAGTGTGTCTACACCCTGACCGAGGCCGGCTATATCAAGCGCCAGCTCAAGGCCACCTATCAGGCACAGCGCCGCGGTGGACGCGGCATCTCCGGCATGACCCGCAAGGAAGAGGACATCGTGCAGGAGATGTTCGTAGGCTCCACCCACGACTATGTGCTCTTTGTCACCGACAGGGGCCGTCTGTTCCGCATCAAGGGCTACACCATTGCCGAGGGCAGCCGCACCAGCAAGGGCAGCAACATCGTCAACCTGCTGCAGCTGGCCGAGGGTGAAAAGGTCACCAACATGATCTGCCAGTCGAAGGAAGCCGACACCGAGGGCGGCTTTGTGACCATGGTCACGAAGCAGGGCCTCATCAAGCGCACCCCGCTGGAACAGTATGCCAATATCCGTAAGTCCGGCCTGATCGGCATTGCCCTGAACGAGGGCGACGCTCTGGCATGGACCCGCCTGACCTCCGGCCACGATATGCTCATCGTTGCCACCCGCAACGGTCAGGCCATCCGCTTCAACGAAGCCGATGCACGTCCCATGGGCCGCAGCGGCCACGGCGTGCGCGCCATCCGTCTGGCCGAGGGCGATGAAGTTGTGGGTGTGTGCATCTGCCGCGAGGGCGGCACGGTGCTCACCGTCACCGAGAACGGCAAGGGCCGCCGGTCGGACATCGACACCTACCGCATCACCGCACGCGGCGGCAAGGGCATCCGCAACTACGATGCCGCCAAGGATAAGGTGGCTGCGGTCAAGATCGTGGACGACGTGGACGATGTGCTGCTGAGCAGTCAGGAGGGCATCATCATCCGTCTGCACGCCAACGAGATCCCGCTGCAGAGCCGCTACGGTTCCGGCGTGCGGGTGATGCGCTTGGGTGAGAACGATAAGGTGATGGTACTTGCCCGCACCGACCACGACGACGAGGCCCAGACCGAGCAGATCGACACCTCCGATGCCGATGCCGAACCCACCGCAGAGCAGCTTGCCGCCATGGAAGCTGCGGATGCTGCCGCCGCTGCAGAAGCCCCGGAAGCAGACGATAAGGGCGAAGAGTAAACCTTGAAAACACAATAAGATTTGAAAGAAGCCGCCGCGCAGAGATTTCTGTACGGCGGCTTCTTTTCAAATCCATCCAAACCATGTATAATAGAAATAGCGTGTGAGGAATAAAAATAAACACAGAAAGTGGTTTAAGGAACATGACAGAGCAAAAAAAATCCCCGGAGATCAGCATCATCGTGCCGGTGTATAAGGTGGAAAAATACCTGAACGAATGCATTGATTCCATTCTGGCACAGACCTTTACGGATTTTGAGCTGATTCTGGTGGACGATGGCTCCCCGGACAACTGCCCTGCCCTGTGTGATGCAGCGGCGGAAAAAGACAGCCGCGTGCGGGTGATCCATAAAATCAACGGAGGTGTAAGCACAGCTCGCAATGCGGGTTTGGCAGCTGCACAGGGAAATTGGATCGGCTTTGTGGACCCGGATGACTTTGTAGACAAGACTTACTACGAAAAAATGCTGCGGGCAGCAAAGCAGGCAGGTGCTGAACTTGCAGTCTGCAACGAAGTTTTTATGGAAGAGGATGGAAGTCTTTGTGATTATCAGGAACAGCCTTTACGTACAGAAGTGCTTTCCCGTGAGGAAGCAATACACCGCATCCGCCTTACGCCGTTGATTCAGGCAGCAACAAGACTGCATCGGAGAGATGTGCTGGAAGGAATCGTTTTTCCTGTGGGCAAAAACTATGAAGATGCATTTACCACACCGGAAATCATTGAACATGCAACAGCTGTGGCTTGTATAAAGGAAAAACTGTACCATTACCGGCTGCATCCGGCAAGCATTATGCATGGAAAGGTCACCTTGAAAAATCTGGATGAGATCGATGCAAACTACGGCCTTCTTGCTTGTGCACTCAAGTATGGAAAAAAAGACACAGCATTCCTGCAGTATGTACTGATGAAACGCATGCTCCGAAACACAAAAAAAAGTCTGCCACCCAAACAGAGAAACAGTGAACGGGTTCAGCAGGCGGAAGCGTGCTTGAAAAAAGCAGGCAGAGAGGTTCGTCAACAGGGGGCCTGTACCCTGCGCAACGCAGCAGAAACCGCACTCTGCATTGCAAACCCGCAGTTCTACTTCAACTTCAAGTACCGGAAATAAAACTGAATTCCGAATGGGAGAAATACTGTGAGTGAAAGAACAGAAAGTGGAAGACCGGAGATCAGCATCATCGTGCCAGTGTATCAGGTGGAAAAATATCTGAATGAGTGCATTGATTCCATCCTCGCTCAGACCTTTACAGATTTTGAACTGATCCTTGTGGATGATGGCTCACCGGACAACTGCCCTGCCCTGTGCGATGCAGCAGCAAAAAGGGACAGCCGCGTGCGGGTGATCCATAAGCAAAACGGCGGTGTAAGCACAGCCCGCAATGCGGGTCTGGATGCAGCACAGGGAAATTGGATCGCATTTGTGGATTCGGATGATACAGTAGCACCAGAATATCTGGAAAAAATGCATAAGGCAGTGCTGGAAACAGGTGCAGATTTTGCAATCTGCAGCAGTCAGTGCATTGATGAAACGGGCAAAACGCTTGCAGGCGGAGAACATCGCCTTTTGAACGAGTTTTTGCCGCAGGAGGAAGTTCTGCGCCGGATGGTGGTGTCGGATTTTCAGGTTCCGTGGAATAAGCTTTATCGCCGAAAACTGCTGGAAAATCTGCGCTATCCAGAAAACAAGGCATTTGAAGATACCTGTCTCATGCCGGTCATTTACGCAAGAGCGGCTTCTGCCTGCGGTGTATGGGATTTTTTATACAATTACCGCATCGTTACCGGCAGTGCCATGCACCGCAAGACTACCTTGAAAACACTGGACTGGGTGGAAGCATGGTACCGCCTGTTTGATGTGCTGTACCAAAACGGCATCCGGGATGCTTTGTGTGCAGCCTATCGCCCGATTTTGACTGCCGTGTGGGACATCTGGCTGCACCTGACACCGGAAGAGCGCAAAAGCCCCCGGATGAAGGAAGCCTTTGCGTATGAGCGTACAGCCCGCCATCGGCTGATACAAGCCCGCGGCGTAACACTAAAAAATTTGTGGGCGGCAGTGGTTTGCGCTGCATCGGCCTGCAGTTATCTGGATCTATGCCGCAAAAGGGCGGAAAGACGGCAGAAAACGACCTGAAGCAATGAGGAGTTTATTGTGCAGGAACAACATAAAAAACAGCCGGAGATCAGCATCATCGTGCCGGTATATAAGACAGAGCGTTTTCTGAGCGCCTGCATCTCTTCCATCCTTGCCCAGACCTTCACGGATTTTGAGCTGATCCTGGTGGACGATGGCTCTCCGGACAGCTGCCCTGCTTTGTGCGATGCCGCAGCGGCAAAGGACAGCCGCATCCGGGTCATCCACCAGAAGAATCGTGGCCTGAGCGTGGCACGCAATGCCGGGCTGGACGCGGCAGAGGGCGAATGGATCGCCTTTGTGGATTCAGACGACACCATCACGCCGGACTTCTGCACAAAGCTTTACCATGCGGCGCAGGAGGCCGGTGCACAGATGGCCGTGTGCAATTACCGGCAGGTGGACGAAGCCCTGACCCCCATCCGGGAGCAGTATCTGCATGTGCGGCGGGAGGTGCTGACCCCGGAGCAGGCGTTGGAGCACAGCACCCTTCTGCCCTACATGGTGGTGTGGAACAAGCTGTACCACCGCAGCATTTTTGCGCAGCTGCGCTTTGCAGAGGGCAAGCTGAACGAGGACACCCTGCTGATCGCCTACGCCTACGAAAAAGCGGACAGAATCGCGAATATCCCGGATGCGCTGTACCTTTACCGCAAGGTGGCGGGCAGCATCGTCAACAGCAAAGTCACCCTGCGCAATCTCGACCGTGTGGAAGCAAACTATACCGTGTTCGAGTGCGTCCGCCGCCATGGCATCACGGGTTCGCTGTGTGAGCTGTACTGGGCACTGCTGCACTCCCTGATCGATGTGGGAATGCACCTGACCGCCGAAGAGCGCCGGAGTGCCCGGATGCAGCAGGCGCGGGAGTACGAGCGCTGCGCCCGCCGGGCCTTGCGTCAGGAACATGCTGTTACCCTGAGGGCACTGGGCAACACCCTGTGTTTTATTATTTCACAGGACTGGTATTTTGCCCGCCGATGGAAAAATACCGTGTAACCGCGCCGGTTTGTCTGGACTTCCCTGCAAAGATATGCTACAATGGCAAAACAATCACAAATACCCGTGGGGGAGTAGCAGGCGCTTTTGCAGGGCGCAGCAAGTCAACATAATGACCATTGGTTCCGGTCTGGCTTGCTTTCATTTGCGAGACTCATGTGTTTTTGGCGCATAGAACAGCGCCCGTGCACATGGAGTTGGTTTCAAAAAAATCACCCGGTCCCGGACGTACATGTGCGCCCGTGACCGGGTTTTGTATTGCCCGATATTCTGGTCAGATTCAGGAGGCAGACAATATGGAATGGAGTTTTGTATTTTTCCTCAACAGTGCCCTGCTGGGCGTGGGCCTTGCAATGGATGCGTTCTCGGTGTCCATGGCAAACGGCCTGCACGACCCCCGCATGAGCAGGAAAACTATGTGCAGGATCGCGGGCACCTTTGCCCTTTTTCAGGCCGTGATGCCCATGACAGGCTGGGTGTGCGTGCACACCATTGTGGAGCTGTTCTCTTCGTTTGAAAAGTTCATCCCGTGGATCGCGCTGGCACTGCTGGGCTACATCGGCGGCAAGATGCTGGTGGATGGCATCAAGGGCGAAGAGGCCGAAGAAGCAGCAGAGCTGAGTGCAGGTGCACTGCTCATGCAGGGCGTGGCTACCAGCATTGATGCGCTTTCGGTGGGCTTCACCATTTCGGAATACGGCTGGCTGATGGCACTTGCGGCATCGCTCATCATTGCGGTGGTCACCTTCTTTATCTGCATGGCGGGCCTGCGCATCGGCAAAAAGTTTGGCACCAAGCTCTCCGGCAAGGCATCCATTCTGGGCGGCATCATCCTCATTGGCATAGGTCTGGAAATTTTTATTTCCGGGGTGTTCTGAAATTCAGACAGCATAAAACAAAAGGGCACGGCGCTGCAATGCGCTGTGCCCTTTCGTTTCATAAAATGTTCCACATAGAACAATTACTTTTCCGGCTCAAAATAATCGGCATATTCCTCGGTCAGCTTGGAGCCAAGCCGCCGGATGCCGCCGTACAGGTGCCGTTCCACCAACGGTTCAAAGGCGGCAAGGTCGCACCGCTCGATGGCGTTCATCAGGTTGCGGTGGTCTGCGATCACCTCGGCAAGACCGCCGGTGGTCATGGTGTCCAGCATCCGGAAGCGGCTGTAGTCGGCGTGGGCGTTCTGCAGGGTGCTCCACAGGTACATTTTATCCATGGCCGCAAACCATGTCCCGTGCAGGGCACGGTCGGCCTCGTACAGCTTGTTGTAATCCGGGCTCTCCATGGCCGCAAGGGTCTCGTAGGCTTCCACCCGCTTGCGGATCAACGCCCGCTGCTCCGGGGTGCATCGGGGCGAAAAATCCCGCAATACGCGGGCTTCCACGGCGGTGCGCTCGTAGATCAGCTCGTCCACGATGCGGCGGTTCAGCCGGGTAACGGTGGTGCCCTTGTAAGGCACGATCTTTACCAGCCCGTTTTCCTGCAGCTTCTGCAGCACCACCCGGATCAGGGTGCGCGGTGCGCCAAAGCGGGCACAGAGCGGATTTTCGCTCAGCGAAGAGCCGGGGCGGATGGTCAGGTCAATGATCTCCCGCTCCAGCACAGCATAGATCTCAGAATCAGTTTTGTATTGTTCCATACCTCTCACCTAATGGAAATGCATTATTCTTCAAACGGTTTCCAGAACGCACCCTCCGGCAGCGGCAGCGTAAATGCCATGGGCTTTCCGGTCTCCGGGTGCAAAAACTGCAGGCCGCAGCTCTGCAGGGCAATGCTGCCTTTTACGCGGCTTCCGTATTTGCCGTCTCCGGCCAGCGGATGCTTCCGGGATGCAAACTGCACCCGGATCTGATGGGTGCGGCCGGTGTGCAGAGTGATCTCAGCAAGGCTCATCTCTCCTGCCGTTTTCACGATGCGGTATTCCAGAACGGCTTCCCGTACGCCCTTGCGGGGGCGGCTGACCGGGAACACCCGGCCCCGGCGGCTGTCCTTGAACAGCCAGTCCCGCAGGGTGCCTTCGGCGGGCAGTACTTCGTCCGGCCCGCCTGCAATGACGGCCCGATACCGCTTGATGAACTGCGGCACTTCCGGCTTCCCTTCGGCCCTGCCATCCTGCACAGCGTAGGCGTTCTGGCTCTGGGTGATCTGACGGCTGAGTGCGGCCGCAGCCCCGGGCGTTCTGGCAAACACCATCAGGCCGGACACACCCATGTCCAGCCGGTGCACCACGCCTACAAAGGCATCCGGCTGGCCCCACAGCTGCCGCAGGGCTGCGGGCACGCCCTCTTCGCTGGAAAGTCCGGCGGGCTTGTCCAGCACCACAAGGGCGGCATCTTCGTACAGGATGTTCACAGCCTGCCCTCGGCGATCAGGGCCTTGAGCTTCAGGATACCGGCAATGGTCTTGCCGTCCCGGATCTCGCCGCTCATGACCATCTCATAAGCTTTATCCAGCGGCACACGGTCAGGGGTCAGGAATTCATCGGCATCCAGATGCATCTGGGTCTTGTGCAGGCCGGTGGCGACCCATGTGTAGATCACTTCGGTGTCATAGCCCACGGTGGGGAAAAACTGGCCCAGAGAGATATAATTGTCCGCGGTCAGGCCGCACTCCTCGCCCAGCTCCCTCTTGGCGGCTTCAAAGGGGTCCTCACCCTTTTCCAGCTTGCCGGCAGGCAGCTCCCACAGCTCCTGCTGCATGGCGTAGCGGAACTGGCGCACCATGCAGATGGTGCCGTCCTCAAAATAGGGCAGGATGCACGCACCGCCGTGGTGATGCACCACTTCGCGTTCGGCGGTCTTGCCGTTTTCCAGCAGAGCAGTGTCTTTTGTCAGGGTGATCACCCGGCCCTCGAAGAGCACCTCACTGGTGAGTGTTTTTTCGTAATGCACGGTCTTCTCCATTTTATTACCCTCTTTGCCCGGCACAGCGCCGGTTTTCTATGGCTTCAGTTTACGGCAAAATGAGGTTTGTTGTCAATAAAGAGATGATAAATATAAGAGGATGGGACGATTTGAAATGCGCGCCGCGTTTGCTTTGCGCATAATCAGCGGAAAAAATATTTATAATTTCGCAATTCTGGAAAATCTGCGGAGCTTGAAAGCCCTACTGGGGCTTTCATTGCTACACAAACGCGGATTTTCCAGAATTGCCTTTTCACGGGAGGGGTCGTAACGGAAAGCAGCATTTGCAGCGCCGCTTTCTGCGAAAGCGCGGCGCTGCGGGAAACGAATCCTCTCAGGCTCACTGCGTTCGCCAGCCGTGCCTGAGAGGGTCCATTCCCCTTTTTGCGAAAAAAATTACAGGATCTGGCAAAGCAGGCAGGCCAAAACCGGAAAATCCGCGCCAGTGCTCACTTTAACGAACTAAAGACGTACAAAAGCGCTAAAAAAATTTCTTTATTTTTGGTGCGTTTGTTGAGCGGTTTGCGTTTACTTTATGGGCGGAATTTGCTATTATAGTATACAAGCAATAGTGCCTTTATGGGGTTCTCCGGTCCCATGTGGGGCATATTGCCCCGCGCAAAAGGTACCAAATTCTGAATAATGGAGGAAGAAAAATGCCTAGAGCAAAGCAAACTATGGATGGCAATACCGCTGCCGCCCATGTAGCGTATGCCTACACGGACGTGGCTGCCATCTACCCCATTACCCCGTCTTCTCCGATGGCTGACTCTGTGGACCAGTGGTCCGCAGCTGGCCAGAAGAACATCTTCGGCAATCAGGTCAAGGTCGTCGAGATGGAATCTGAGGCCGGCGCTGCTGGCGCTGTGCACGGCTCTCTGGGTGCAGGTGCTGTTACCACCACCTTCACCGCTTCTCAGGGCCTGCTGCTGATGATCCCCAACATGTACAAGATCGCTGCTGAGCAGCTGCCCTGCGTGTTCGATGTTTCTGCACGTACCGTTGCTACTCAGTCCCTGAACATCTTTGGTGATCACAGCGACGTTATGGCATGCCGTCAGACCGGCTTTGCAATGCTGGTCGAGAGCAGCGTGCAGGAAGTCATGGATCTGTCCCCTGTCGCACATCTGTGCGCCATCGAGGGCAAGGTTCCCTTCCTGAACTTCTTCGATGGCTTCCGTACTTCTCATGAGTACCAGAAGATCGAGAAGTGGGATTACGCCGATCTGAAGGAAATGTGCAACATGGAGGCTGTGGAGGAGTTCCGTAAGAAGGCTCTGAACCCCGAACACCCCAAGATGCGCGGCTCCCACGAGAACGGCGACGTGTTCTTCCAGCATCGTGAGGCATGCAACAGCGTTTACAACGCTCTGCCTGCTGTTGTTGAGAAGTACATGGCCAAGATCAACGCAAAGCTGGGCACCAACTACGATCTGTTCAACTACTACGGCGCACCCGATGCTGACCGTGTGATCGTGGCTATGGGCTCCATCTGCGATGTTGCTGATGAGGTCATCGACTACCTGAACGCCAAGGGCGAGAAGGTCGGTATCGTCAAGGTCCGCCTGTACCGTC
>OGDD01002170.1_pt1 | contig 12576 bp, 14 predicted proteins | sample 1570301 | NCBI WGS metagenome assembly OGDD01 (sample SAMEA2581971, study PRJEB24529) | metagenome | biome: Human gut stool | place: China | collected 2011 | reverse complement strand
GCTCGCCATTACATATGCTCGCCTTGATAACTGGTTTCTTATTTTCTTTATCATATGTCTTTGTAACTGTCTTTTTCTTAAATAGTCCCAATCTAAGCACCTTCTTTTGACTTTGCCATAAGTATTAGTTTTTCAAAGGACTGTGCAAAGCGTACATCATCTTCTTCTGTACGCTTTCTTGGTCCCTTTATATGATTTTTGTGAGAGCTACGTCTTGCTTTTTTATTAAGATGCCTCTCCATAAGCATCTGATCTATATTTTCATTCGTATACCACTTACCGGATTGATGAATAGCATACGCACCCTTACCTAAAGCCATAGCAGCGACACCATAATCCTGCGATACTACAACATCCCCTTTATGACATGTGCTAATCAGCTTATAATCTACAGCATCTGTTCCTGCACCTACTACAATTACCTCGCTGTAATCAGAATACAAAATATGATTCGTATCACACAGCAATGTGGTTGGAATATTATATTTCTCTGCTATTGTCTCGACAATGTCCACTACCGGACACGCATCTGCATCTACAAATATCTGCATTTTCTCCTTAAATCCATTTCATATCAGTTATAGTTAATTGGTGTTCGTACTTCTATAAGATTTCCTGATGGATCATAAAATCTTACAAGCTTCTGTCCACCTTCAAGTTCCATTAATTCCGTAACATAACTTACAACATACTTGCCAGACTCCAGTTTTTCAATAATACCTTCTATATCATTATCTTCAAAATAAAGTTCTGTCATATTGTTATGTGGAGTTGTATGTATTTTTGTACTATCATACCATACATCTACATCCTGCAACACAAGCCCCTCAGACATTATCACATTACCTTCCATCCTTGTAATCACACGCAATCCAAACAATTCTTCATAAAAATCAATTGATTCGTCAATGTTATCAACAATAATCAATACATTTTTCAAACTCATATTTTATGTTCCTGCCTCTCGATTTCTTTTTGAATCCATGTCATAATTACATCTACAAGATAATCCTGCTGCACCTGACTTAGTTCCTTGCCCGGCTGCATTTTATGCCACTTTCGGATGCACTCCCTGCAGCATGTTGCTGTTGCGTGCTGGGCAATAAATACCGGATGACCACGCATTGGTGTCTGCTTTCCATCATTTGCTATATATGCCGGAGCTTCTCTCTTTGCAATAAAATCCTTTGCATGTTGCCTGATAACAGCAAGTCCCTTTTCATTTATATAATCAATATCTTTCTGTTTCAAATGAAAACTGCTTCGGAACTTGGACTTATCCAGTCGCTCAAATAACTGCTTGTACCATTCATCCTTAGTCATTAAAACTTCACTACTTCCGGCTCATGTGTAAATGATGAAAATGTAGCTGTCGCATTTGTAAAATAGAACACCTCGGTATTTCCATCATCTGCTGAGTACATATTCTGTAAAGATGGATAAGCATCAAGCATAGACTGTCTTGCTTCTCTTCTGTCATCTTCTACAAGTTCTCCGGCTACACGAAGCCACTCGTCATTTTTAAATGCACAGATTTCTACCTTCGGGTTTGCATGAATCTGCTTTGAAACATCCTTTACCTTGCCAGTTTGAATATACAGCTTTCCTTCAAAAATGTGTACTGTTCCAAAAGGTCTAACTCTTGGCTGGTCGCCTTCCACTGTTGCCAGATAATATGTCTCTGCTTCTTTTAAAAATTTTAATACTCTTTCCATATCGTTATCCTTTCTTTTCTGCCTGCTGCTTATTTGAATAAATCAAATAGGCTGAAACTGGTCTTATGATATACCTTGTTATAAGCAGCCTTTTTAGGATTATTAATCTATCCCATACCATTCTTTCCATATCTCGGAATCAGTGCTTTTTTAACAGCTCTTTTTGCCTTTCCAATAGTTCTCGCTTTAATTGATTTTTTAAAACACGGTGTTCTCATTTTAAATTTCATAAAAAGCAACCTCACTCTTCTTTATAAAAAATATTTAAATCACATCTAATAAACATATGGCATCCAACGACTACATGCCGACACATTTAAGTTTTTCTTCAAAACTCCTTATCTTATCCTTAGTTTTAAATTTTTCTCATTCAATTGCCCTACGAATTTTCTCCTCTTCATTCCAGCAGAAGCCTTACCAACTTTCATAAATAATATTTCTCACACCCTACTTGTAGTACTTTTCTTTTACAGTTTCAAATTCATCCTGCGTCACAATATATAAATCACCTTTTGAACGAGTTAAGGCTACATACAATTTATTTAAAGTAACTGTTTTTAATGTCGAAACTGAAAATTTATCTTCAACCAATTTTTCAGTTGAACCATTTAGAATAACGCATGCAGCATCATATGTATCACCCTTTGAATATGACCAGTTTACCGCTCTAAACGAATAATGAGACGCATTATCATATACAAGCTTTACAATATTTTTATCATCTAGTATCTCTTGTATATTTGAAGGCCTTATCACTGTTCCTGCGTTTATCCTCGCTGATTGAATCTGAATTCCAAGCTTATCCCTAATAAATGAACATATTTCTTCAGAACATCGTCTTGTATAAATCAAAGAATTAGTATCTACATCAAATCTCTCTCCACGCAATTCATCAATAAACTCTTCATAACCAATTTCTGTTTTGGACTTCTTAAATGGTTTACCAGAATTATTCTGACCTGAGACAGAATGCTGATAGTAATCCCCTACCAATAAAATATTTTTTAGACATTTTGATAATTTTACTATCAATTCGTAATCATGTTCTCTAAAGTCCTGAAACTCATCTATCAATATATTATCAAAGAATAAATTAAGCCTCTTTGCTGCTGTCAAAACAATGGATTCTCTTCCCTGTTTAACATACATTGCTAATTCAGATAAAGTTTCACAATAATACTGTCCTCTTTCATCCATGTAGTGCTGAAGACAGTCTTTCTTTTTATAACTTTTATTAGGCACATATCTATCATTAATCTTTATTCGCTGTTGAGGCGGTTTTTTTAGAGTTATACTCGTTTTTTCAAATTTATAATTTTGACCAAAAAAAATTATAAATGGTTTTTTCATATGGTCTAATAATCATATGATAAACAAATGCATCAAATGTCATTATTCTAGTTGCATCAGGAATTTTGCCATGTTCCTTCAATAGTTCATTTTGAATATTTTTAATATTTGCATGGGTAAATGCAACTATTAAGTTTTTTTGTTCAGGTTGCATCTCATGGCAAATGCGATACGTCTTACCCGCACCTGCAACCGCAAGTATTACTCGTTTAGCCATTCAATTGCCTCCTCAACATATCCAGGAATAACGAAATCTTCTTCAGAAATAAGCATCTGATACGCAGTATCCACTTTATTATTAAGCATCTTGCCCAATACTTGTCCATAATTAGTTCTATGGAAAAGGTATTCTGCCCCATCTTGAACCTGAATCATAGTATCAAGTTTTTCCTTATTGCAGTTATAAACACATGCTTCCCAAGTCCAATCTTCCATTGTTGCTCCCATAAAAACATGTTGTTTTTCATTATGCTGATTAAACTCATTTGCATCATCAATTTTAGTCTGCTCATGATCATTGTCTGTTATTACAGCTATTCTTTTACCAGTTTCTTCTGCTATCTCTAAATATCTCTTATAAGAAATACCATTGCACGAAATTATCGAAATTCCGTCATTTTCAACAGTCCTACCAGTTTTCTTTTCATAGAACTTAGGTAACAGCAAATATTCTGTAGCTCCTTCTACAAGTATTACCTTTTTTGATAATAACAGTTGCAAAAATTCATTATCATCTGCTTTTTCAAAAAATATAGAGGTTTGTGGTTCAACGTTTTTTAACGATAAATAGTGATTTTCTGCAATCCAAATTACATTTCGAAGGTTAAGCCTACTAGCAATCATATTACTATGCGTGGTTAGAATAATCTGGGAATCTTCTTCATGGTCCATTATTTGCTGAAGCATCTGCTTTAAATTCGTAAAACATAAATGATTTTCAGGCTCTTCAATCAAAATCGTATCGAGATTATCCTCACGATTAAGCGCTATTTGCGTTTTCACTAAACTTTCCATTCCACTTCCCTTGTTTTCCAACGGAATAGAATCCTCATACACAGACACGACACTTTCTAATACCACTTTCTTATTATCTATTCCAAATCGTCTCCTATCATCTATATCAGGAAGATTTACGTCTTCGAAAGATGTACTCAGTTTTTCTCTAAATGCATTCTTAGCTTTTAGTTTAGTATCATTACTGTAAAGATTTGAAAATAGTGCTCTATTAAAATAGTTAAATGCAGACGACTTTGATGTTTCTGACGTATCAATAAACAAATTCTTTATTGGTCTCTTAGCTACCTTATATGGTAAATTGGCATACGTTTGCCATGTCAAAGAATAATACTCATATGGTATTTTCCCATCGTTAATAGAATCTGCTAATTCCTCAGAAAAATCTTCATCAAATTTACATTCAAATCTTATTCCATACTTCTCTTCACTACGATTACCATTTACGTGATTTTCTCCATAAAAATCAATAAATCGCGGTGTATTATCAAGTTCCAAATCAACTTCGATAATTATCCTCGGTAATGTAGCTACGTTAGGATTATTTTGAAAAGCTCTAACGTTTTCCAAATTAAACAAATCTTGCAAAACAGACTTGTCTGCATTCCAGTACAGTTGATTTAGTACTATTCTAATAGCCTCTAATATTGTACTTTTTCCTGCTTCATTTTCGCCCACCAAAATACTCAAGTGCTCATTAAACTCTATCTTAAAGTGTTCAAAACGCTTTAACCCATCAATATATAATGTCTTTACATATCCCATTTCCAGTCTCCAATCTTAAATGTTATAAAAAGATAATCCTACACAATCAATTCACTCAATCCGCCATAACAAGTCACACAGGTGCTCTTTCTTGCTCTCGTAAGTGCAACATAAATCAAGCATTTCTCACCTGTTCTAAATTCTTCCAGAGAAATATCATCCTCAAAATCAGCCCTTGTTCCAAAAGGGAGAACCTTTTTATTTAGTAATACTGTGCGTTTCATCCGTTCTCTCCAGAAAAATCTTCATAAGATATATAAGCTTCAATTTCTGATTTGATGATTTAGGCATATTGCACCTCCAAACTCCACGATAATGCAAAAAACTTCTTTTATATGATAGCATAAATAATCATATAAAAGAAGTTCATTCATTAATGAAATAACCAAATAAACATTATGATTGCTCCAAGCGGCGGACATATAAGTCCTATTACCATGTATGCCACGACCCAAATCCAATCATGTGATGATGAATATCACTCATGCAATATATTTTCATGTACATTCCTCCATAAATTCTCAGTCTTTATCATTGCCACCAGAATAAAATTCTTCACCTGTGTCCAGACATATTGCCGCAAGCCTTCCTCCCGGCAGATATGCACCACAGTCAATATCAATGTGATTATTCTTTCTGTACACATAGCCTGGTCTGGGATTGTCCTCAATATATCTTGTTGGTGTATGCCCTGTGACAGTTATTACATCATCAAAATATCTGACATCATAATCCACCCTTGACCATACAAGCTCATCAAGCGAATAATCATCAATGTCCCTCTTAATATCGAAATTGCCAAGCCCTCCATGCACAAGAAGATACTTCTGTCCATTAACCGCTACCTTCTCGTACCATGAAAAATCTGCCACATAATCAAGCACATCTTTTCTTGTCTCATTATCCAGCTTACTCAGCTCATCAGTGGTTGCAATCCCACCATTTCTCTGCCATGCATAAAGCTTCTGGAACATATCGTCACTAAACTTTTCTGCAAATTCTTTGATGGAATTCTCATCTTTTACTTCATTAATAAGAACCGACATACATTCCAGCATCATCTGTTCATGGTTACCTGCTATAGGTATAACATTTGGCATTTCCATCATCTTAAGGAGCGTCTTTACCGGGTTCTTTCCTCTGTCAACAACATCTCCCAGCACATACAATATATCTTCATCTGAAAAATGTATTATATCCAGCAGTTCCATCTATGTATATATGATTCTCTCCATCATAATAGATGTCGTTAAATCTTGGATTATCCGCTATCTCCGATGTATATATATGACCTGCGACCACTTTCATATCAAGTCCATCTATCTTTCCCGTTTCAGCGGGATACTTGGATGTATAAATATCGTCGGATGTTTCCCATTCCCACATACTGCTAGTACTTTCATCAATACCTGCATGCACAAATATAGTATGCCTGACGTCTTATACTCTGCTTGTCCGTCTTTCAATAAGTAATACGCCATACATATAAAAGTAAATACGGGCAAGTCCCTTGATGTTACTGCCTTCCCTCTCATAAGGTGTCACAGTTACGGAAAACTCCGGCATTTCCTTTGTGTGTTCCTGCTTCTGTGTTTCCTCTTTCTCCGGTTCCCTGATTCTTGCATAGGCATCAAGGATATTGGTATAGAGTTCCTCACGAAACTCTGCTGTGATAGGATTGCACACATCCTTATAAATCACGCCATTGCTTTCATCACGCTCATTGGAGCGGTATCTAGGCATTGATACAAAAAGCTCTCCCTTGTCCTTATTCTCAAGGATTGCAATATTGGTAATCTTAAATGAATCACCAAATACTACTGTTGCAAATCCTTTGATATTGCTGCCCTCTTTTGCTCTTACTTCGTTTACCTTAATTGAATACTTCATATGCTATTCCTCGCTTTCTTTTTGTTCTTTGTTTTGCTTTGGTATGATAAGCTCACACCAAAGCTGTTCTATCTGTTCACAAGACAATCTGCCATTAAGCCAGTTGCCAAGTGTAACAACCATTCCATCCTGCTCGTAGTAGAGCCACTCCTGTGTTTCAATGTTCCCCTCATACACGATGGTCACATCAAAATCAGGCATAAATAATCCTTCCTCCGCATCCCATACACAGGCTATTCCCTGTCTGAGTGTCAGATTCAGGCTTTCGACATATACTGACCAGCCGCTTACGACTATCTGAAAGTCATCATCAATCTCTGCAATATCATCCTCAAGCCCGATTAGCTCCTCCATATCCGATACTGCCTCTTCTATCTCACCTAACCGGTATCTCTTATTCATCCATCATCGCCTCCTTATAAATGCACCTGACCACAAAACGCATGGTTCCTTTCTTGGAACAGGTAAAAAGAGTTAATTCTTTTTCATCACTCTGTGTCTTGATGCTGTTATCATATGGATTTACTACCTCTGTCTCTGTTACCTCATAGATGTGCCTCAGTCCATTTTTGTCGGTTATCATCACTTCATCACCTATGGATATCTGCTTCAGTGGTGTAAAAAATGTGCCATATCTGCTGCCATTGTGACCGCACAATACACAGTTGCCACTCTCACCGATTCCTGCTGTTTCTTCTATATGACCAATCCCGGCATTAAGCACTTTACTTGTGGTTCCTTCCATTACCGGATACCTGATATCTAAGCCCGGTATCTCAATGATGCCGATAACACCGCCTTCTTTAAGAATGGCTTCATCCTCTTTACTAATGAAGGTTTGCTCTTCCTCCACATCTGTTTCTTCATCGTAATCATCCTCCAATGTCTGCTCAAATTCATGTATGAGCTGTTCTGTCTGTTTTTCTCCGGTTGTCCGCCAGAAAAAAGGGACTGCCATAATGGCAATCCCTGCTGTAATCAGTAGTCCTGCGACCACTTTTCTTATGCTCATATTATTCACTCTCCTATCGTGTTCTGCCCTCTCTGTCGGCTGGATAAGCACCTTTATCCTCTGCCACAATTGCTGCAGATTCCATCCTGTCATCTGCTTCTCTTTCTTCCTCCGGTCCGCTCAGGTCTGCATCCACAGCCTTTGCATTTTCAAGGTCAAGCTGGGCATTCAGTTCACACTGCCTTGCCAGCTTTTCATTCAGTTCTTCACTATACGCAAATGGCTTATCATACTCTGCCTTTGATGCTTCAAGGTCATTCTGGTACTGCTCAATCTTCTTTTCTAAGAAATCAATGTTCTCATGGAGTCCATTGAACAGGTTTTCCAGCTTTACCATACTGCCGACAGGACTTGTGGAAAGCTCTGCCTTGTACTCAGTCTTTCCACGAAGCACCATATAATTGATACCAAGGAAGTTCTTTTCCACAAGCAGCTCAAATCCATGGAACTTGCCGATTGCAGTTGTCTCTCCGGTCTTGCATTTGCTGATTGCTTCAAGCATCATCGTTCCACCATCCACACGTTCAGTATAGGTTGCTTTGCCTATGGTAATGGCAAATTCCGGATTATCAATCAGCTCTTTATCCCTTGCCTTTACATCCTCACGGACATTGGCAAGCTTTTCAGTTGCTGTCTTAATCAGCTTTGGGTACTTAATCATAAAGTTATCCTGCAAGCCATATCTCTGGTTGTCATAGGAAGCCTTCAAAAGCTTTAATCTCTGGACATCATTGTCAATCTCCATCTTCTCACGAATAAGAGGATTGCCTGTGGCGACTGCCTTAATCTCTGCATAGGAAAGTGTTGCCTCGTCGATGTCCTCACAGCTTCGGCTTACTGCCTTGCTTGTCATGACCTGACTGATGAATCGCTGCTTATTTTCAACAAGTGACCAGTTGTATGCATCAAAGGTTCCTTTGGTGACATATCTGTAGATTGCCACCTCTTCATTTTCATTGCCCTGCCTGATGCCTCGTCCTTCCCTCTGTTCAATGGAGCTTGGCTTCCATGGGCAGTCCACATGATGCATTGCTACAAGGTGTGTCTGCACATTGACACCTGTTCCACACTTGTCCGTTGAACCGATAAGAACTTTCTTTTTACCTGTCCTCATTTCCTTAAAAAGTGCATCCCTCTGTGCATCCGTTTTGGCATCATGGATAAATGCTATCTCATCTGCCGGAATACCATACTGGATAAGTGTTTCCTTCAGATAATCGTAGATGGTAAAGTCCTTATCCGGTCCCGGTGTGCCGATGTCCGAAAAAATAAGCTGGCAGCCTATATGACCGTTGGCATTTCCTTTCTCATATTCTTTCCACACATTTTCTGCTACCTTATTGAGCTTTCCGTCAGGATTACTTGGTGCGTCCTTATCAATCAGCCTTGCATCTGTTCCGAGTAATCTTGCCTCATGAGTAATCTTTAGGAAGTTGTCCACACTTGGATCAACTCCACCACCTCTGATACGCTCTGCCCTCACAACAAAGTCTTCCATAACCTGCTTTACATACCAGTCAGGCTCTGACTCCACTATGATAGGCTTCCCACCACGAAGTGCCGGCACATCAAGGTCAAGCATGTCTGCGGTCTGCACATCTGCTACCTCACGGAAGATATTCATAAGCTCCGGCAGATTCGTAAACTTATTGAATCTGCTTTTAAAACGGAAACCGCTTCCCTCTACAGTAAGCTCCAGTGCGGTTGTCACTTCACCAAAGTTCGCTGCCCATGAATCAAAGTGATAAATCCCCATCTCTTCAAGTGCCGCTTTCTGCAAGTAAAGCTGCATGACATACATCTCACACATGGTATTGGATATTGGTGTACCTGTTGCAAATACAATGCCTCTGCCATCATTTATCTCAGACAAATACTGGCATTTAAGCTGCATATCCGTTGACTTCTTTGCTCCACTGCTGCTGATACCTGACACATTATTCATCTTTGAAAAAATCGCAAGGTTCTTAAAATTATGTGCTTCGTCTACCATGATAGAATCTACACCCAGTTCCTCAAAGGTAATAAGGTCATCCTTCCTGCTCTCATCTGACAAGGATTTCAGCTGTTCCTCCAGTTTTTTCTTCTGGCTTTCCATCTGTTTTACAGTCCATCGCTCTCCGTTACGCTCCTTCATCTCATCAATCGCATAGCTGATTTCATCAATCTGCTCATTGAGCATTCTTTCCTTTCTCTCTGCTGAGATCGGGATTTTTTCAAACTGCGAGTGCGACATGATGATACAGTCATAGTCACCTGTTGCAATCCTTGATACAAACTGCTTTCTACGGCTCTTTTCAAAATCACGCTCTGTGGCAACTAAGATATTTGCTGACGGATAAAGCCTTAAAAACTCTGATGCAGTCTGACCGATAAGCGGCTTTGGAACAACCATGATCGTCTTATTGGCAAGTCCTAGTCTCTTCTGCTCCATGCAGGCAGCCATCATCTCAAAGGACTTTCCGGCACCGACACAGTGTGCCAGCAGGGTGTTTCCTCCGAGAAGGATTCTTGCCACCGCATTCTTCTGATGGGGCTTTAGCTCAATCGCCGGATTCATTCCCGGAAACTGTAAGTGGCTTCCGTCATACTCACGCAGGCGGATGTTGTTAAATGTCTCGTTGTAATACTCCACATACTTCTGTCTTCGCTCCGGCTCTGCAAACAGCCACTCCTTGAACTTCTCCTTGATCATGTTCTGCTTTTCCCTTGCAAGCATTGTCTCGTTCTTATTGACTTCGTAATGATACCTGCCATCACCATCATCAATCCTGTCCCTGACTGTTACAGTCTTTAGGTTCAGCGTATCCTCAAAAATAGAATAAGCATCCATGCGGCTTGTACCATAAGTCTTAGTAGCTGCCACTGAATGCTTATCCATGCTTTTATTCTCAATGAACCATTCCATGCTCATCTTATTTAAGTGTACCTGAATGCCTGTATTGTAAAACTGGCTTCTGACTTCCCTTGCACGCCTTGGCGTATTGAGAAGTTCATAGATAAACTGCTCATAATCAAGCGGTTCAATCCATGTCGTACCAATCTTTACATCAATATCCGAGGCTTCAATCCATTCCGGCTGCACCTTTTCAAGTGCTGCCACATTTCCTGCAAATCTTTCTGCCTGCGGATTGTCTGTATCAGCCGCCATAGCCTTTGCTACACGAAGTTTGTCTCTCACATTTCCCGAAAGATACTCGTCTGCTGTCTCCCAGCCAATGTCGGGATTGTTCTCGTTGTAGCGGTCTGGATTTAGGAAAACCAGTCCGTCCAGCTCTTCCACAAGGACTGCCCTTCTAAGCTCTGCTAATGCATCATCACTTAGCGTTATCTCATCCACTGTCTGTCCAGACTTTTCTGCAAGTTCTTCCTTTGCATTTGTAATATCCGGCTCATAGATAGAAAGCATATAGGCAAGATTTACATATCCAAATTCATTGACGGATACATTTAATGCTTCCACAGCGGTCTCCACTCTGTCTATGACTGTCTTTGCCTTAATCGTCTGCTTATAAAACATATCCGCTTTTTTCACCTCCCCATCTTCGTTTACTTCCTCAAGACTGCAAAGAAGTGGATAATCGCTGTCATCCCTGAATGCTATTCTGTTTGCTTTTGAAGTAATGGCTCCATACTGCTTTACGAAGGCATCATATTTTACATTAAGAAGTCTCTGCTTATCAGAAAGCTCCTCCTCGCTGCAGCCATCCATCTGGATATCAATCAGCTCTCTTGTTATCTGTCTGATTTCATCAAGGCATCGGATTCGCTCCTCGGCAGTCTGTGATACTTCTTTTTTTACCATCTCAGAATTTTCCCTGTAATAGAGCTTTCCTTCAAAAAATGTGTAAGTGTAGTTTCTCACATCCGGATCAGCCGGGATAACTTCCTCCGTCTGCTCCGCCTCATCTGCCGCTCTCTCAAAATCTGTCATCTGTGCTTTGATATTACTGATAGCTTTGTTTAATGCTTCATACATGTTGAAGTTCTCATCATCATTCACACAGACTGTATACCTGCTGTCCTGTCCGTAAATCCTCGTATCATACTCCATAGCCCCAAGCATCATTTCCGGATGCTCTGCAAAATAGGAGTTGACTGCAATGCCATTCTCAGTCACACCAAGGTGTACCCAGTCCGGCTCAATATCAATCTTTCTCTCCCTCTTCTGCAAAAACAGGATATCTGCTGTCACTTCGGTTCCTGCATTATCTTTAAATGCAGTATTCGGAAGTCTTATCGCTCCCGCAAGTTCTGCTCTTTCAGCCAGATACTTTCGGATAGTAGGATTTGCCTTATCAAGTGTTCCCTTTGTGGTAATCACCGCAACCATGCCTCCCGGTCTTACCTGATCAAGTGCTTTTGCCAAAAAATAATCGTGGATACGGAAGTTATACTTGTTGTACTTTGGATCAAATACCTTGTAATCACCAAATGGCACATTTCCGACAACCACATCAAAGAAGTTATCCGGATATGTGGTATTCTCAAATCCTGCGATACTGATATTGGCATTCTGATAAAGCTGCTTTGCAATTCTTCCTGAAATGCTGTCAAGCTTCACCCCATACAGCTTACTTCTTTGCATAGGGGCCGGCATACTTCCAAAGAAGTTACCGATACCCATAGATGGCTCTAATACATTGCCGCCTCTGAAACCAAACTGGACAAGTGCCGAGTTCATGCACATGGCAATCTCCGGTGAAGTGTAAAAGGCATTGTTTACTGTTGCCCTTGCAGCACTGTATTCCTCATCAGATAAAAGGTCTTTCAGCTCTGCATATTCTTTGCTCCAGCCTGCGTTTTCCTCGTCAAATGCCTGTGACAGTC
>OGDD01002167.1_pt1 | contig 12593 bp, 9 predicted proteins | sample 1570301 | NCBI WGS metagenome assembly OGDD01 (sample SAMEA2581971, study PRJEB24529) | metagenome | biome: Human gut stool | place: China | collected 2011 | reverse complement strand
AAAGTGCGGCACGAGGCTGATATTGCCTTCACCGTCTTTCTTGAAAGACGGATTAACTCTGCCGCGATCGGATCAGACGGCATCCGGATTGCCACCGTGTCAAGCCCGCCGGTCGTTCCATACGGCACGATCGCGCTCTTAGGAAATACCATCGTCATCGGTCCCGGCCAGTATGCCTTTGCAAGCTTTTTGCCATTTTCCGGCATATTCGATACCAGCGGCGCGATCTCCTCCAGACAGGACACATGCGCGATCAGCGGGTTGTCAGACGGGCGTCCCTTCGCCGCATAAATCTTCTTCGCTGCTGCCTCGTCCAGCGCATTCGCGCCCAGGCCGTACACAGTTTCCGTCGGAAATGCCACCAGACCGCCCGCGCGGATGATCTTTGCCGCCTTCTCAAGCACCTCCCGGTCATGCGCCGTAAAGTCCTTTGGATTTTCTATCTTCCACATCTGGGTGTGAAGTTCTTTTTTCGTTTCGTTTTGCATATTGACTCTTCTTTCTACTATCTCACAATGAATAAATCTATCTTCCGTACTAAGCTCGAAAACACCTCGCTAAGTACTCCTAGTATGCGCGGCATGACTCGTACTAAGCTCGAAAATACCTCGCTAAGTACTCCTAGTATACACAAGATTCCTCGCCAGTTCAAGGTTTCAGCGCCCATTCAGATACTCCATAATCCCCATATGCAGCGTATACGCCACGCGGTCCTGATATTCTTCTGTTTTCAGCAATGCCGCCTCTTTCCAGTTAGACAAAAATCCGCACTCGACGATGACAATCGGGCATTTGACGTGGAGCAGGAGGTAATAGCTGTCATTCGGTTTGGCTTTTCTGCGGTTCTGGTCTCCCAGCGCATAGTCAAAGCGCTTCTGCAATATCTCCGCCAGCCGTTTTCCCTTCTCCGACTTCCGGTAATAAAATACCTGAGCGCCGGATACGTCCTCCTGGTGGTAGCTGTTCTGATGGATGCTGACGACCAGATCCGCGCCGGATTCCTCGACGCGGGCGCAGCGGTTTTTCATGTCGGACATTTTCCGGCTTCCGGCTGACGTATCGTAAAGTCCCCGGTCATCCTCCCGGCTCATCACGACCTCCACATCCGACTGCTCCAGATACCATCTAAGGCGCTTCGCGATTGCCAGATTGATGTCCTTTTCCAGGCTTCCGTCCACACTCACCTTTCCCGGATCAAAATCCCCATGTCCGGCGTCCAAGAAAACAACCGGCTTTTCCTTTCCAAGCACAGCGTCCGCCCCCGCTGATGCCAGCCCCGCATACCGTGCCGCCAGAAAGACGCCGCAAAATAAAAGAAGGCAGACTGCCAATTCCACTGACAGCCGCCTTCGCATTTGTTTTAGAAACGGGTGTGTTTCAAACCATTCGTTCAAGTGCACCGCTCCTGATGCATTCTTATGATATCTATATTCGCCTTGTTCGCGGCATATCCCGCTATTTTCTAATTCTAATCCCGGCTCCTACTGCTGCGCCTCCGCTACATCCTTAAACCCAAGTCCAAAAATGCCCGAGGTTTCCTTCACAATCACAAACGCATTCTCATCCGTCTCCGCAATAATGCGTTTTAAACGATTGAACTCCGTTTTGCGGACGGTACATAAAACCACCGTCGTGTCCTCGCCGCTGTAGCCGCCCTTGCCCGGAAGCAGCGTTACCGTACGGTCAATTTCCTTAATGACACGTTCTGCGATTTTCTGCGGGTATTTCGTCACGATCGACGCCTCGCTTCCGGCATCATTTCCGTAGATGATCATGTCGATGACCTTCGTCTGCGCGTACAGGGAAATCAGTCCGAACAGTGCCGCATCGACATTTCCAAAGACGAAGATCGAGGTGGAGAGGATGATTCCATCGATCATCATCAGGGCGCGCCCGATCGAGACATGCGGATATTTCTTCTGGAGCAGGTAGCCGACCACATCGCTGCCGCCCGTCGTCGAACCGGACAGAAAGATGAACGCCATGCCAACGCCGACCAGAATGCCGCCGTAGAGACTTCCCATAAGCTGGTCGCCCATATAAACCGGAAAGACCGGGGCGATCACGTAGTCAAGCACCACCGAACAGATTCCGCACGCAAACGCCGTCCGCAGCGCAAAGGCACGGCTCAAATGAAACCACGCCAATATTAAAAGCGGCACATTGACCATCAGTGTCAGCCGTCCGACCGGCAGGTTCGTCACATGGTTTAACATCAGTGCCACGCCGACCGCACCGCCCGGCGCAATATTCGCCGTCTCAATAAAGCTGTGCGTGCCGATACTGTAGATAAATGCGCCCAGAATCAGATATAAAAAATCTTTTACAGAATATTTTCCAATGTATTTCTCCATTTCTGCATTTCCTCCTGTTATTCTGTCTGAGCGTTCCATCCTTTCCGGGCTGATTCCGCTTCCCGCATCGTCCTCAATTTTCCGTATCTATCCTCCATCGCTCAGATTTCTTTTTCCTGTTTTTCCTTCGCCTTTTCGCCCCGCAGCTGGCTCGCCTTTCTCTGCAGCGTCTGCCTCGGCACATCCAGAATCCGCGCTGCCTCAGATATATTTCCGTGCGCCGCCTCCAACGCCTGCCAAATCAGTTTTTCCTCATAGGCAGCCACCGCCTCACGAAGCGACGAGCAGAGTTTTGGAACTTCTTCCAGGCTTTCCGGCGCCTTTTTCCTGTCCGCCTGCTTTTCCAGCAGAAGCTTTCCCTTGATGTCTTTATACTGGAGCAGGGCGCTCGTCTCATCCACCATGCTCATGCCGTAAACGATCACGTGTTCCAGCTCCCGGACATTGCCTGGCCAGTCATATTCTTCCAGTTTTTTTAGCAGATCCTTTGACACATACTGAACCTGCTTGTGGAACGTGCCATTGTGTTTGTTTACATAAAACTTGACAAAATGTCCAATATCCGCCTTCCGTTCCCGCAGCGGCGGAATCCGGATCGACATCATGCTCAGACGATAATAAATATCGCGCCGAAGCTGTCCTTTCTCGATCGCCTCAAGCGGTTCCACATTGGTCGCCGCAATGATCTTCACATTCGTGCGTTTCGTCTCACTGCCGCCCAGGCTGCGGAAACTGCCGTCCTGCAGAACCCGCAGAAGCTTTGACTGCAAAAACAGAGGCATCGAATTGATCTCGTCGAGAAACAGTGTTCCGCCGTCCGCCAGCTCAAAGAGTCCCTTATTTTCCATTGCCCCGGTAAACGCGCCCTTGGACGTTCCAAATAAGATACTTTCGAGCAAGGTATCCGGCAGCGCCGCACAGTTCTGCGCGATAAACGGTTTATCCCTCCGTTCACTGGCATTGTGGATCGACTGTGCAAACACCTCTTTTCCGGTTCCCGTTTCCCCATAGATCATAACCGGCAGATCGCACGCCGCCACCACCGGTATATAGTCTCTGGCATTTTTCATTTTTTCATCCACTGCGATGATATCTTCCATCGTAAAAGATGCGCCGCTGTGTTTTTTCAGCTTTCCAGCGCCGCCGACCGGGATCTGTTCCGAAGTCAGTTCCACTCTCTCCGGCTCTTCCTCGCCGTCTGTCATCTCCTCCATCGACAGATCGATCGCGCCCACCACGGCGCGCCCGCTCTTGATCGGAATCGAAAGAGAGCTGATATGGATGCCCTCCTGCCCCTTGGTCTGAAGTAGCTGGTTTTCCACGTAAACCGGCAGTCCGACCTCCATCGCCCGGATCATGCTGCTGTTCTTAGCGTTCAGGTTTTCAAATACATCGAAAAAATTTTGTCCCACCAGCGCCTGGTAAGCTTCTCTCTCTTTCCGGTTTGAAAATTTACTATTTAACTTTGCTGAAAACAGAATCTCGCCATCCAGGTTGATGATCGTGATTCCGTCAATATATCCTTTTCCATGAAATAACTGTCTTAAAAACTCCATGCATTTCTCCCCTGTCTGAAACACCGCTGACCGGAATCACGCGCTAAGTCTCACGGACGTTCGACTTGAATCTGCGTTCATCCGGCCTGACAACGGTGTTATGTTTACACCTGTTCCAAGTGTATCAGAGGAAACAGGCAAAGACAAGTTTATCCGATCTCCTCCACACCTGGGCGATCCAGCGGAAGTTTCAGCCACCACCATTTAAATACGATATTTGCGATGATGCATGCTGCCATGATTACCAAATAGATGCCGATAAACTTCCAATGGCTGCCATTTAAGAGCATCATCGGTCCCATCGACCACGCAAACATCTCTGCCGGAGTTGTAAACGGCGCTGCAAATGCAGTATCGTTCAGCGTCTTGGAGCGGTTTTCCGGATCAACGATTCGAAGAAGGATGAAGCCGATCGCAAAAACGCCCGTTGAATAGCCAAATACGAAGATCGCGCGCTCAAACCAGCTGCCGCGGTTCATCGCCGGACCAAAGAACATCAGAGTTGCCACTACGATTACAATACCGCAGAGCAGAAGAAGTGCCAGCGGAGCTGCATATTTAACGATAACTGCCAGTTTGATGGAAGCGATTCCGAAAAACACCAGATAATCCGTCGCAGTACCGGAGATACGTCCCACTACATTTTCATCAATATAATCACCGACGCCGACTTTTCGGAAAACGAGGAACATCACGATCGCGGTCAAAAATGCCATCAGGTAATTCGGCAGATCCAGACCGATCGCTGCATAGATTCCCTTACTGAGTCCCACACCGATACCGGATGCGATCAGCATCACTGCCAGATGCCATGCCAGCGGATCCAGGACGTTGGATGAAATAGTTTCCTCGCCCATCGACTTGCGCTCATTTTTGGGCACCAGACCACAGCGCAGATCATCGGAGATCTGATTGAAGCCTTTCATATATTTGGTCCAGCCCTTTTTCGTTCCCAGCTTGATGAAGAACAGACCGCCAAAGATACCCGATAAAATACCAACAGTTGCACAGGTCATCGCGATATCCATTGCATCCAGATCACCCAGTCTCTCAAACGCGGTACCAACAGCCGCTGCCGTTCCGTGTCCGCCGGAGAAACCAGCTGCCAGCAGCAGACCGAAGCCATAGTTAATGTTCGGGAATAATTTCGAAATTACTAAAATACTAAACAACGGTGCCAGTGAGAACTGAATCGCCTGTGCCAGCACTTTATAGGAAAAATAAGAACCAATCCGGTCAATTTCCGCTTTAAAATCTTTCTTATTGAAAGAAAATCCATTAATTCCGACACCTGCGAAAATCAGGATAATCAGAACACTTGCATAAGAACCAATATTTTCAGAAAACGGCAGGATTCCCAGTCCCTGCGCCCCGAGTGCCAGCGCGATAAATCCGGCAATCATGCTTGGCGGAATGAAAAATTTCTGTACCAACGGCACTTTTGCACGTAAAAGCTGACCAACCGCGATAAAAAACGATGCGATCGCAAAGTCCACTAAAATGTCTGTAACACTCACAGATACCCCTCCTATTCTTCTGTATCAAATGCGCCTCCAGCTATTTCCCATCCGGAAGCGCTTCTATTCTCCCCTCAAATGGCAGAGCGCTTTTCATCCGTATCCCCATACGTTTCACGAAAAGCGTTCTGCCGGTATCCTTTATCTGAAAAATCACTTCTCTAATTTGATAAAGTTATCCGAATGGCTCTTGGTTGCCGACGGAGCCAGATCCAGTTTCTGATCTGCGATCTCTAAGATGTCTTCCGGACGAACCCACGGTCTGCCCTGGATAGCACTTGTCTCCTCATGGGTTAAGTATCCCTTGTAGGCAGTTAAGCTGCGGCGCAGGAAACCATCCTTTGCACACGCCTGCGCCACACCATTGTTGATGATGCTTCTGAAGTGCGGCAGTACGGATGCTGCGTATGCGATCGAGGTAGACTGGGAAATTGCACCCGGAATGTTGCTTACGCAATAATGTACGACACCTTCTTCGATGTAGCGCGGATTTTCATGGGTGGTCTCATGGAATGTCTCGATTGCACCATAATCGTTGCTAATATCTACGATAACGGAACCTTTCTCCATCGAGCGGACCATCTCGCGGTCGATCATGTATTCTTTGGCATCCTTCGGCCATCTAACACAATTATATACGACATCTATCTCTGGTAAAATCTTTTTCAGATTATAACGGTTGGAAATCTGGGTGTTGACTTCCTCATTGAACTGTTTTCCGATATCGCGCAGGGTTCCGATATTAATATCCATAACCGTTACCCACGCGCCCAGCGCATGAAGAACAGAGATTGCTGCGCGTCCTACCACGCCGCCTCCAATGACCAGCGCCTTAACGCCCGGAGCACCGCCGAGACCGTTGACGAATTTGCCCTTGCCGCCGTTGATGGAAAGCAGGGATTCCAGGCCAAAGAGTGCACCCGCCTTACCAGCTGCCTCACAGTTCGGTGAACCGTAACGGTGGGAATCTTCTGCGGTAAATGCAATACACTTGCTGTCGAGAAGTGCCTGTACCTCTTCCGGATGTGCTGCTGGATGGATGCAGGTAAATACGATCTGGTTTTCACGGAGCAGTTTGTACTCGCACGGTTCAAACTCTTTTACCTTTGCGACGAAATCGCAGGTTGCATAAATTTCTTCCTTTGTATCAACCAGCTTCGCGCCCTCTTTCACATATGCCTCATCCGAGAATCCAGAACCTTCGCCCGCGCCCTTCTGAACGTAAACCTCATTGCCGTCACCTACCAGCATGCTTACCTCTGCCGGGGTTGCGATGACACGGTACTCGCCTACTTTGATGTCTTTCAATACGCCAACTTTCATAATGTGTTCCCTCCATGTAATATATTTTTCTTTTTGCTTGATACTTTTGCTTGATACTCATATATACAGCAAGTTCCGTGCCAACTTTTACGTTTTTCGATTTTATTTAATATTTTTATTTTTTATTTTCCAAAAAAATCGAGATTCTCCTTGTAAATACAAGGTTTTTGTCGACTTAAAATTTTTATTTATTTTTTTGATGATCTTCCAGAAATGACCCGTTCTTGTCTCATTTCTTTTCAGAGTGCAAAAAATGACTCATTTATGAGCTTTTATGCGCTCATAAATGAGTCATTCAAATTTTAAGTTTGAGTCACATGCCGATTTTTGAGTCTTTCATTTCCAGGGTGCTCATTTTCATTTCTACGCTTTCGCTGATAAACTTTTTATTTTTTCGCACCCAGTTTAATTCCTACTGCCCGACTTCCGCCGCTGCCAGCTTTCGCGACTCCGTCAGCGTCTTTCCCTCGCGCAGATGAACCGCCACGCGCTCCAGTTCCGCCGGATCTGCATAATTCGAATGGTTCACTGCATTGTACAAACTCCGCAGACTTTCCCTCGTACTGAATATCATCCGAAATAACGTGTCCTTGTGATCCCGCCTTGCTCTTGCGTAAGTTCCTTTTTTCATAAATTCTCCTTTCTGTCAGGAGAATTTCTTCTGCTTTGTAACACTCCCGTCACCTCACAGTCAGAGCAAAATCCATCGAAAATCTCCTGCTTTTCAATTGTTACTTAATTGGATATGCATAAGATTTTCTCAGATTCATAATTAGATTGGAATGTAAGATATACTTGAAATGTTTACAAAGAAAAATATATGCTTGATATGATAAATGTAACATATCCGAACCCATGATGCAAGGTATATGGTCCTAAATTGTCCATCCGTTCAAAAGATGGATTTGCCGGATTCGGTCATTGCATCCGCAAAAAAGGAAGCAGGTGAGCAAACCATTTAAGATCCCCTCACCTGCTTTTCTTATACCTTGATGTTGTCTTTGAAGTATTTCTCCCAAGAAATCTTGAACGCTTAATGGGGTCTGACCCCATTAACTTCATTCACTTTTTGGCTGTGTAGCTAAGGATACCGCAACTAATGTAATCAAAGCAATCGGGAATGCAACAAAAATTGTCTGTAATCCAAATGGAGAACCGGTTGCCTCCCAGATAATACTTAATCCACATCCAATAATCATAGATGAAATGCCTCCCGCTTTTGTAGCTTTTTTCCATACAAGTGCTCCAACAACTGCCGGTGTAATTCCTGCTCCATAAATAGTATAGGACCAATACTGAATTGCAAGAATCGATGGGAAGAAAGTCAGAATAATATAAGCGACAACACCTGCAATCAAAATGAACGCACGGCTGACTTTAAGCTCTTCTTTCTCTGTTGCATTCGGATTGATTTTACTATATAAATCGATGCAGAAGTTAGCTGCTGCAGATAACAGATATGAATCACCTGTTGTAATGGTAAATGCTGCTGCTGCGGAAAGTACGATGCCGCCCACAATCGTAGGAAGAAGTGTTGCCGCACCGATCAATGCCTGTCCTGCTGCAATACTGGTTCCAAAATACTGACGTGAAATGAATGCATAGCATGCAACAACCGGCATAATAACAAAACAAGCAAGCATAGTGCCCATCAGACCAACACGAGCTGTTTTTACATCCTTCGCTGCAACAATTCTCTGATAATAGTTCTGATCGGAACAAGTCAGAAGAATCAGCGGAAGATATCCGCCAACCCATTTAAGAAGCGTCTGACCGCCGAAGAACGTAAGGCTTTCCGGATCGTTGGCCTGTGCAGAAGAAATAACCCAATCCCAGCCACCTACTGTACTAATTAAAACAGGCAAGCCAATTGCAAGGCCACCTACCATCAAAAATGCGGACATTGCATCTGTCGTAGCAACTGTCTTCAATCCACCAGAAAGGGCTAGTACAATAACAAGTGCACAACAGATTATTGTACAATAAGTAGTTGGAATACCAGTTGTAGCGTTTAAAATAAATCCAAGACCTCGATACTGATAAGAAACGATAGAAACCATCGCAAGTGCTATGATAACCGCTGATATTGTTCTAGCTTTAGAACCATATTTCGTTTCAAGAAGCTGTGATACCGTGTAGCAGTTGCTTTCCCGGATTTTAGGGGTCAGATAACATAAAACACTCATACTGATAACCGGACAAATCGTAAAAAACAAACCACTCCACAATCCATAATTAAAAGCTAGGCTATTTCCACCACCGGTTACTGTACCACCACCTGTATATGTAGCCAAAATCGTACCAACTGCTACAATCTTTCCAAGGCCTCTTCCTGCTAAGAAAAAATCTTCTTTTCCTTCTTTTTTTACAGCTGCTTTCTTTGCGAAATAAGCTCCCGTTCCAACCAGAGCAAGTAAATAAACAATAACAACCAGAAGCATTTTAGGCTGAGCAATTAATTCATGCATAATGTATCCTCCTTTAATGTCAATATCATTTTCCATATTCTATACTAAAAGACCTTCTTTATATACCGCCGATAAATGTTCTGTAAACGCATGTAAATCTACCAATGGATTGGCATCCAGAACTACAATGTCTGCAATTTTTCCTTCTTCTAAAACACCTCTGTCTTTCACCCCTAGTTCCTCCGCTGCAGCCAAAGTTGCACAGCGAATCACCTGAGCAGCTGACATTCCATTTTCCTGCATTGCAACTAATTCTTTAAATATGGATGGGTGCGGGCCGAAATTCGGAGAACCTGCATCACTTCCCGCAACAATCTTCGTACCGATTTTCATGGCTGCTGAAAAAGCCTTTTTTTGATTTTCCTCAACAGCTGATGCCTTCTCTACGATAACATCTGCGATCATTCCTTTTCCTCGAGCCAGTTCTTTATATACCTGCAGAGTCGGAACCCACACCTGCCCATTTTCTTTCATCTTATGAAGAAGTTCTTCATCTAATGCACCTCCGTGCTCAATTGTATCAATTCCGGCATCAATACATTTTGAAATAGCATCTCGTGAAAGCGCATGTGCTGCGACCTTCATATTTAGACGGTGTGCTTCATATGTAATCGCCTTCAACTCATCCGGTGAATACATACATGGACCTACATCTTCCAATCCAGCTGCGCCTCCACTCGCCATGATCTTAATCCAATGAAGTGGTGGAATGCTCATCTCGATATTATAACCTTTCAAACGTTTAATTTTATCAATCAACTGCTCCTTTGTATTCGCAATATAGCCAATCATCGGACAATGTCCATAGGAACCTTGAATTGCACTTCCCGCCGGAACAATATGACTTCCTTTAATCAGTCCAATATTCACAGCTCTTGCCAGAGGAATCGAGCAATCATCATTACAGCCCAAATCGCGTACAGTCGTTACCCCGTTCTTTAAGGATTTTTCCGCCGAAGAAACACCTTTGGCAAAATTTAAATAGTTTCCATCCCGTACAGTCTCATACATGGGGTCCTTGGCTGTTCCTTCCCATACAAGATGCACATGAGCGTCCATAATACCTGGAATCAGATATTTTCCACTGCAGTCCACCTTCTTTGCTTCAGTCGGCGCCTTTTCCTGAACTGATGCAATTTGCTTACCAGTAATTTTTAAATCTGCCTTGATAAATTTTCCTGTTCTTACATCCAGAATTTTACCATTAACCAAATAGAATTCTTCCATACTTCCAACTCCTTCCTGATTTTTCAATCAATGTTGAATATAAATATCCGTAGCCAAAATCAAAATAATGTAATAAAATGAGGATTAAGAATAATTATTTTGATGAACAGATTATAAAAAAAATATAAACTGATTACTTCGTATATCTGATACAATATCAAAAAAACATCTTGTGCAGAATGCACAAGTAGAAAGGAGTCCCTTATGCTATCATTCCTATCATTCATGCAAAAGCTTTCTGCTTATCACGCTTTAAAAAAAGAAAGCATCCGCTACCCGGATTCCCCAATTTTTCACGTTCAAAACAACCTCCCTGTAAGAGAAACATTTACAGAAGCTACCGCATATATTATTCATTCTGATGATTGCCTTCAAATCCCCAAAGACAACCAAAATATACTTTGGATCATTTTGCCGAACGGCACAGATGACACAGAAATCCCTGATTGGATCGAAAACTATGTTATGCTGGCTGAACCTACCATTCAAACTGAGCTTACATTCCAGCTGCAGCATATACTAAAAGTAGAGCGACGAATCGAAGAAGCTCATTACAAACTCAGCCAATGCCTGATAAACCGTAAAGATGTGAATACCATCCTATCTACAGGTGCAGAACTTCTCGAAAACCCCTTATTTTTATCGGATACATCCACCCGTGTTCTTCACTGGTCTGATCTGAACGAACTAAAGAAAGTTGATGACGAACTAATTCAATGCATCATCAAACACAATTTTGTAACCTCCGATCTATTCGAAAAATATGACTATAAAACACTTCTCCCCAATATCGAACAAACCGAACATGCCTTTATTGAACATTCTAATTACCAGAAGAAAAAAGAACGTCTGATTGTAAAAATTGTTATTGAACACCGATATTTTGGCTGGATCGTAGTGATTCCACAGAAACGTCCCTTTGAAGACGGCGATTGTCAAATACTAGATATTTTGGCAAACGTCCTATCGTTAGAATTAGAGCGAAATAAAATAGGCTTTGCACTCAGTTATCGTGAAAATCTTCTATTTGAACTTATTTCTGGACGCATCCGCAATCAGGAAGAATTTAATTTACGGGCAAAAGGATTTGGCTGGATTCCGGGAGAACACTTCTATACCATGGCTATTGGCTTCCGGGATGCGTACCAATCGGACAATCAAGAACGTTCCATCACTGCTTACAAAAATCATCTTGGTATGATTTATCCAACCTATAAAGCAGTCTGTATCGGCAATATCTTATATCTGCTTCTTGAAACCGAAGATCTGGAATCAGTTGCCAATAACTTGGATAACTTCTTTCAAACTTATCATCTGGCCGCTGGTTGCAGTCACCATTTTTCAAATATCATTGAATTTAGTGCATCTGTAGAACAATCCTTAGAGATTCTACGAATTGGAATGAAACAGAATCCAAGGCAGAATATCTATCGATTTCAGGAATACAATATGCCTTACCTGGTTTCCACTTTGAAAAAATATAGTCAGCCGAACTATTTCTGCCTTCCAGAAATACTCAGATTACAGGCCTATGATCAAGAATTCGGAACCGATTATTTAGATACATTACAAACCTACCTCTTCTTCCGCAATGTAATAACTGCAGCAAATCATCTTCACATTCACAGGAACACTATGAATTACAGAATCCAAAAAATCATTGAAATTACGGGGTTAAAGCTTACCGAAGGCGAGGATTTGTATAAAATATGGCTTAGCTGCCTCATTCTTGGTGTTAATGGGTTCTGCCCCCATTAACTTTGAATCACTTTTTCTTTACCATGCAGCGTTTCTTAAAGAATGAAATACCATGCAAAGAATCTGACCAACGCCCCCACTGTGTATCACACACAGCGAGGGCTTTTTTTGCACTCCAGGAGTTCATTTTATTTCCGTCATAAACTATACACTTCCACCATAAGCCGTATCCCAACTTTCAGACCTTCCTGCTCCTGCTTCAGCTTCTTCCGGTCTCCACCGGGCTTTCTGACTTTATATGCTCTTTTCTCTCCCATAATTATTCGTGCAGCTCCAGCGGCAATCCGTCCGGGTCAAGGCAAAATCAAAATATAAAATCCTAAGCCAGAACATAAATTATGCTCTTTCTCTGGCAATGGAGCAGAGAAATGAGGTTCTTACTGAGATAGA
>OGDD01002166.1_pt1 | contig 12598 bp, 6 predicted proteins | sample 1570301 | NCBI WGS metagenome assembly OGDD01 (sample SAMEA2581971, study PRJEB24529) | metagenome | biome: Human gut stool | place: China | collected 2011 | reverse complement strand
ACTGTGTTTCGTATGAACTGTTACCAAATTGCACTATGTCGTCACCCACTATGGGGGGATTCGTAACAAAGGTAACCCCGTCCTCGTTCACTTCCGATTCAAACTCCGATACCGGAATGCGGATTACTCCGTCAACGATTGATTCTATCTCCACGTGATACAATCGCTGGTTGCCTGTAAACTCCTGGCACCGGATGAAGTCATGCTCCATGAAACTCATGTCCTGTTCTTCGAGTGTGACAAGGTAGGCAGTCCCGTCTTCCGACATCTGGACTGTCTTAATCTTGCCACATCCCTGTGTAATAGTCTGCGCACCGATTATCGCCCTGATCTTAGACACCAGAAGCTCGAATACGGTGAACTGTCCACGTACACGGATAGCGTCAATTTCAAGCATCCACTTGCCCTTGACATATTCCCAAATTTTCCAACCATAACCCGAAAAACCGGATAAAAAGAATTCTACGATTTTCTCACCCATCTTTATTCCGGATGAGATAAATCCGACAATTGCCGAACTGGATAATCCTGCCATATTATAATATTAAGATAGTTTTGTAACTTCGACTATACAGATTGGGGATATTCTGGAGTAACCGGGTTCTGCTGAAGGATCGTTATTATAACCTTGAGCAACTAACAGATAACCATCTGAATCCACTGCTACATCGTCGAATGTATACCAATCAGAATTATTGTTGATTACTTTAGTAGACAAGTCGGATGCTAATACTTGTTGCACAGCATTTTGAACGTATAAATTCCAAGGTTGGGTATTGGGTACAGAATTTTTGTCTGATAATAAAAGTCTGACCTTATAGTTACCCGGAGTTAACCCCTTTAATATTACGACACTTTGAATTTCAGCCGTGTAAGAAGTGAAATTACCACGTGTGGGAACAACGATATTTTTGGTAGAGCCATCCCAAATCATTGAGTTGGGATATTGTACTTCCGCTCCTAATGTCACCCCTTGCCAATAAACAGGAGCGCCTGTTCCGCCTAGGACATCCTTGGACAACTTTGCTCCCATAGCTGCATAATCAGCTTTGTTATATGGTATATATCTACCTGTCAAGGTTCCAACGTTGTTTCCCTGAATATCTTTTAGATCCACAGCTGCATTACCGGAGTTTATAGGCTGGACAAAGCCGACGCCATCCACATTCCCTGCCGATGGTATGTTTGCCAGTAATATTATGACAGGCGGTTCTGTAAGAGTTACGGAATCGCTGCCAACGCTTGATTCAGAAACTTCATTCTTCAACTGTCCATACAAAGTTTTAGCTCCAGAAGTTGCAAATTCGTAAACAATATTATCTTTCCATGCTTCCCATGCAGCAGACGCCAAGCCTGCTGACGTTTCCGCCAATCTGTAATGCGTTGGAGTTCCCTGACTGATTTCAAATGAAACAGGTACGGTATAGCCGGCAAAAGAATCTTTCCCTTCCGCCAGTGTTATGCTTGTCAGGCCAACAGGCTGCACTACCTGTATAGAACCAGACTTGATCGAAGATTCTGTCGTCTCATTTCCGACCTGCGCATATACTGTCAAATTACCATCCACTATTTTTGAGTCATATTGAACTGTCGAACCGCCCCACACAATCCAGTCTGTACAATCAGACAAATCCGCCTGTTGGCCGATCTTGTATTTGGTGATGGTATTCAACGTCTCAAATTTAACCGATACAATACCGGAATCTGTGCTGGCATCCCCATTGTTGACAGTAATACTGTCCAACCGTGCCGTAACAGCATCTATCAACTCGATGGCGGCTGATCTGGATACCGTTTCAGTAGTGGCATTTTTCAATTTTGCATACAGTATTTTGTTTCCATAAGATGCGGATAGTTGCACTATCGGATTTTCAGTGAATTCCACCCATGATGCTCCCGCAAACGATGAATTTTCCGAAACCATGTAATGAGTTGGATATCCGAGGTAGTCAAATGTTACATTTACATTTCTCTGTATCGCCGAAGCTGCTCCGTTATCTATCGTGATGCCTTTCAGAGTCAATGTCGGCTCAAGCAGAGTTATACCGGCTGATAATACTCCGGTTTCCCCATACGCATTCTTTAGCTTCACATAAACGGTTTTAGCATTGAATCCGGAAGACAACTTGAATGTCGGTTTTTCCACATATTCAATCCATGAGGCTCCTGTAAACGACATATCCTCTGAAACCATATAATGGGACGGAGCCTGACCGCTGTAGGTAATGTTTAGTATAACATTCCGGTCTTGAGTGAATTCCTGCCCGGAGTTGATCACAAACGATTCAAGTACAGGCGGTGACACCCATTTATTGATTCTTGCCAAATACGGCTCCTTCAATCCCGGTTTCAACATCTGAACAAAATAATAAGCGTCATCATACGCATACTCCGCATTATAATCTGCCTCAAATGATTCCACATACTTGTTCACCCGTTCCAACAACAACGGGTTGAAGTCAAGGTTAACCAGCAGCCTGCCGTCATTCATAGCGAATGATGTTCCATACACATTGTCCCCCGATGTGACAGACACCCCTTCCAGTGACGGAACACCTGATATGAGTACGGACAAGTCCCTGAAAAAGAAATTGGCGCCCTTCGGCACATACATCCTGTAATGTACCCCCGTTTCCGTCACAGTCTTAACAGACAGCGTGTTTTCCCTCATATACCAATATTCAAAGAATTCATCTAAAGTAGGGAACCATAGATTGTCTAAGCCGATATCTCCATACAATCGATGCAGATTCTTAATGAATACCGATTCCCAGTGCGATCCTCTGTGTGTGGAACCTATCAACCAGTAGATCGATTCCTTGTTTTCTGTTGCATTAAATCCGGATAGAATATCAAGTAAATCCTGCGCATATTGAGGATTATCATTATCGTATACCATATCATCTCCGTAAGCGAATAATCTCTGAATTGTTACATTATTTTTGCTTAAAGTAAAATCGGGACTGAATGGATAAACTTTTTTAATACTGGGGTCTCCTCCCTGCGCAGTAATGACCTGAATGTTGTCATTAACCCGGCTGAAAGTTATATATTTGTGGTCGCCATTCGGTTCCACCATTAATTTGGGGGTAATGCCTATGTACTCCTTGAAAAGTGCGACCGAGTCCTCGACACATTTATCAAATTTTGCCTGTGTGTCGGTAGTAGCAGTATCATAACCTATCAAATCGTGATAGGCTACCATGAACCCGAAGTCAAAAAAAAGTTTAAACTCCTTTTCTGACATCCACGGTAGAAAATAACCGAAATCCTGGCCTATGTATTGGTTTTTTAATTTATCCGGCCAAGTAGCAACAGTAGTTGCATATCTTTTCTTTATCCCGGCACCATCAGTACATTGTGCGGGTTTTTCCGGATAATAAGCGTCAGAAACATACTGCTCTATCTGCGGGTCACCCTGCATACCCAAATGCCATGTAAGAATCCTATCATCAGGTAATTTAAATCTTTTAGCTATATATCTTTTATTAATCAGCGAAAATATATACTGGTATATAGCATAGCTATCGTCCGTGATATAGCTAAATACCATCTTCTTATTATACTTCAAAGGTGGAACCTCCAACGAAATAGCCTCCTTATTAACCGAGCTTGGAAGCGTAATATCAAACTCAACCACATCACCCCAGAATTTGCAATATTGAATGTGCATCAGACCGTTTACCTCTTCAGATACCGTATTCCTGCATTTCAGCACAACACACGTCTGCAATTGAGAATTAATGTAAAACCGTGTAATGTCATAATTGAAATTGAAAAACTCCTTATTCAGTCCTTTTCCGCTTGAAGAAACGAATGATTCTACGTTAACATACGTCCCAAACCCTAGAGGCTCATCCGCAATCACATAATCTTTCGTTTCTCCGGCAGCCTTTGGCAAGTTGGATAAAGATACTGATCTTTCATAGATATCTATTACTTCTCCATTCATCTTATATTGACCGGCCAATTGTTCGGTACCAGAAATAACAAGAGGTTTGACGACCTTGTCGTTTAAATCCGAACTTAACTGATTATATAAAGAGCTCTGAATCTTCGATATTTCATCCGGGAACCGCTTATCCATATTAGCTACCGCAGCATCTGCCCGCGCTGCGCCATCCAACGCCGGTTGTTTCAACGATTGAAGCCATTCTTCTTCGCTGCCGGGAAAGCCATTGTCGACTGCCTGCTGATACGCGCTTTTTCCTTGAGACGAAAGTTCGTACCAATATACCCCGTCATCTGCCGGGACTACACCGGTTGAATCTTGTAAAGCTAAATATTTGGCATTTTTATAACGCCAAATATCATTATATTCAACTTCTGTCTTATTGTTCCAGTCTCCTTTGGGAGTGATGGATATCTTGCCTAAATCTATATCATTAGCCATTTTGCTGCAATATTAGGTGTCCATTAGTTACTTTGAATTGATTCTCATAATTATTCGTCGGTACACTTAAAATCAAGTGTCCTGTGCGTACATTGATGCCCATTGTTGGATAAACAATCACGCCGTCTTTACCCTTCATTTTGTCCATTCCGATCGTTTCCCATAGAATTCCGCCTTTCTGCTTAACAAGTACTACGTCTTGGGCGTCAATATCATCTGCTCTATCTGATACATTGTCCAATCCGCCTAAAGTGCCGATTATTCCCTCGTTTACAGGTAATTCGAGTAATGCAGTAGATAATGAACCCTCATCTCCAAGTTCTGTGATAGAGTCTTTATCCAACTCTGATAACGAATCGGATATTTGAGATTGTAATTCTGATAGTGTTTTATCAGAGCGGACAACCAAACCTCCGTTAGCTCTTAATAGAAAATCGGTACTATCAGGTTGGTCCTTCCTGATATATTTTCCATCATCGATCCCTTTTACTCTTTCATTCAAAAAGGATAATGCTGATGCGACATGACGATTAGAAACACTATTCTTAAGAACAGCTTTATCAATGTAGTCTATTATTTGGTCCAAGACCTCCTGTTGTGTTGACATATCAGTTGAATTGTTGGGTGAACTGTTCGGTGTGTATTCGTGCCGATCCAAAGTCATCCTCGGTAATTGAACTGGTATAACGTTGTTCTGAATCAGCAAAACGAAGAGATAGTTTTATACTTTCCGGAGACGTTGCGCGTGATGCTCTCGTAAGGTTCTCGGCAGTGACATTTACTCTGATGTTACGTCCGTTTAGCCCTAAGATCTTGATATCATCAGATGACAGCATGTCAATCAAATGTATAAGTTCATCGTTTGTACGGTATCCGGATTCGACAGTCATGGATTCACGTCCGGACAATCTTTCCCATGATTCAACATAATCGTCTATAATTTCATCATACGTACTGAATGTGTTTTCTTGCTCTGCTTCACGCTGAATACTACCAGTACCGGTAATTTCAATCAATTCGTAAGAACCATACGAATTGAGGAATTGCAGGAGATATCTTTCTCGGCTGATTGTTCCTGGGGTAATGACAATCGTACAAGATTTAATCTCTCCGACATAGATTTCAAATACAGATGCAAATATGTGATGAGTGTCGAATAGTTTTTTTCGAAGGCGGTATAGGTTTAGGGCAACTGGTTGACCGGTTACTCCAATTAAAGTTGTTTCTATGTTGTTGGCAACGACTTTGATTATTCCTCCTTCGGGGTAAATGAAGGGAATAGGGAGCAACTCCGTTTCGCGAATTGTGATAAGCTTTCCTGAGGTCCTGGTTGTTTGGAAAAAATTGCCCTCAGGATTCATCAGCTTCCAGATGAATACATTTTTGTTTTCATCATTGAGATGCCGTAATATTCGTTTGCTGACCCCTCCTATAAGAACCTTCAAAGAGAGTGTTTGCGTATTGCCATCGTTGTTCGATATATTAATAGTAATATTCTTGGAGCAGTTTTCTGCCTGAAGCAGAATATCCTCTGACTCATTATATAACTGTGCCGGTTGTACCACATTGGCAAGTATCTCTTGGATGAAGATAAAGAAATTTCCTTCCCCACTGCCGGTAAAGATTTCCTGATTTCCGATTGAAATGATATATGTGGCCAGAGAACTACTATTAATAGACAACTTGATAGGATTGCCGGTTAATGCCATATTTGCGGGAGATATGTTTGCGGTCAGACTCATATTACTTGATAATTAGGTGAAACGATTTCTTCTTGCACGATGTATATGCACGAACAGTACTCTCGCAGAAATTCTTCTCTCTCTGCTGTGGGATGAGAGAGAAAAGAAAAAAGGTTGTCAGAGGTAGCAGATGCGTTACCTGTATATTGCTGATAAGCGCTGATTAACTTTTCCACGTCATTCGATTGTATAGTCGCTGTAATGGTCTCTGATGTATTCATATTGCAAAATTGTATGTTATACGGTGAAATGTAAAGGACATTTTATAGTAACTCGGCACGTACAGATAGATCATATTGCAGGTCGTAATGCACTCCTCCCTTTGGCTCGCTTATATCATAGATAATCTGACCGCTAGGAGATGAACCTACAAAAACTTTAATTCGGTAATATAGGTCGAAGCTGTAATTGACTTTTCTGATGAAATATTCTCTTTTGTTATCATAATCTTCTTCGGTAGGTACTGAAAGAGGTACCTTGACAATGAGATCTGCTGCATCAGTGGAAACATTTTGATATTGCAGATCATACAAACTATTGCCCTCTCTATTCGCTTCCTCTCTCCAGGCATCCTTCTGGGCTTTTACGGCTGCTTCGACAACTGAATTCTTGTTATCAAATGTTGCCCACTGGTACTTCTGTTCAGTGACGGGGACTGTTTGTTCTTCCTCCAGGTTAAATGGCTTGAGTAGTTTGGTCGTTCGGAGTTTAACGTTTGCCGGGAAGGATGAAGTCTTAGGTAATGAATAACGGATAGTATCAGGCAACATTCGTTGGCCATCTAATAGAATAGGAGACGAGAAATCCGGATTCATGCATTGTTGGGCTGATAAATGCATATCGGCTGTGATTATATGATTGGCATGGCGAAGTATTGCATCGTATTCTTTCCAAAAATGGTTGAACAAGCCATTTTTCCCTACAAAAAGAAGTGATATGTCACAAGACTGTCCGTTAGGTTTATTCAGAACAGGCTTTCCGGAGGCGTCCAGGCAAATTTGTGAGCCATACGGGAGTGAATACTCTTTATTAAAGAAGGAGAAACAAAATGCAAGCGGGGTTTGATAATCTACGTTTTCAGACAATTCGATATCCGAGCTTGAAATCGTAGTGTATCGGTGTACTTTTCCGAAAAGATATAGGGGTACATATAAGTAGGAATATAAGTTTCCTTTGAAACGTTCTAGATAGACAGGTAGAAATTCATCAATAGAACTAATTTCTTTATATGCCATGTCTGCGCCACGGTCCCATGGAAAGAAGTCCGTGGATACCAATTCTGAACGTCCGGATACATTATCTGTCTTATAGTAAAATCCGTATGCCTTATCGTATCTTAAGTATCCTTGTGCCTGGGTGGATACAATATAGTGATATGGTTTTAGGAATTTGTCCAGGGACTCGGATGCCGGTGCAGCCGTCCACTCTGGGATCTGTCCGCGAACATTGGTGGAAGCCGATAACTTTAATTGTTGGGGCGCTTCGAAATCGGTTGTTGGTGTGGAAGCCTTCAATAAGGTCCAATCTGAAGAAGGATTTGACTTGAGTATATCCCGTATAAATTTCAATCGAATTGTCCGGGTGTTACCGTCTACAAAATAAAGCAACCCAAAGCGACACCACAGTGCTTGCATAAATTCATTAATAGTGCAATCCGGCATGAGGTCGGCACATTTTAATACACCTTTTACACAACAATCTGCCGCGTTGTTGAGTACGACTAACTGTTGCAGTTGATGATGACTGGCGAATGGGTTTTCAACAACCGTATATCCGTATGTCGAAAATATGGCTTCAAGGATATTCCTAACTTTCATAAATGGTACGATACCGTATCCTTCAGGCAGAGATACTTCTACCGGTTAAAAATTGGTGATAAGGGATTGGGTCCGAGGTTTCCACAGATAGCCGTTCTGAATATTATTAATTATTTCAATATAATCGGTATCTGTATTATTTTCTGTTTTTCGGTTGCAGGTTAAAGCGACAGGAAACAGGCAAAATGGAGAATCATCATTAAGTCTGTTTTCAAAAATGTAGGATATAAGTTCAGGTACTCCTCCTTCGGGCTGATAAACGGGTAATTTGATGGACTGCAAAGACACAGCATTCCAGATACTATACAATTCGGATTCGCCAAATCCTACATTAAATGTAATGCCTTCTTCTGATGTATTGACGATATTCATTTTCCCGATACGATGATACACCCCGTCTGCGACCGTGACACGTTCATCTGCAACAGGTGCAGAGTCGATATCCGTTCGTTGAATGTGTCCGTTCAAACGAAAGTTGTTTTTTGTGCCCGGTATTGTTGCTGCAATACTTTGTGAACCACGCTCATTATAAATGGGCGAACTGTCTTCTATTTCCGTGCTGAAGTCTTTCGATAGATCGAAGGTACCGGATGCGTTTGAAATTCTTAATGCCATATTAGTTGCTATTTAGTTGAACGTGTGAACGGTTTCTTTGACTTTTCGTCTAGCTCTTGGGCCTTTCGTATGTCACGTAGTGAGACGTATACTTTAAGATTTTTGAGTGTGTTGATTAACATTCCAATTTCTTTGATCAGTTTTTCAGATTCAGAAGAAGAATAGCCTGTGTTTGTCTTTTCTTGGCTATCGGGAATGTTCTTATCTATTATAGAGTAGTTACCTGAAGCTCTTTGGGAAATGTGTCCGGTACGGGCATCTTCAATTGCTGATAAAACTAGTGGATAGTTTACGTGTTTTTGCAGACGTACCAGGTCTTCAGCATTAATGATTAACTCTGCACCATTTTCGGATATTAAAGAGGTACGCCGTACAATTCCGGTAGGAGCGTTTCCAATATAAGGAATATCCCGGTAACTTTTACCGTCATCTTCCCCGATAACATCATACCGGCCGGATGCCCATTGGGAGACACTGACAGTTGCACGCTTGGGGGCATCAGTAGGGGTGGAGCCTGAATCGCTGGAAGAATCTGATGAATGTTTTCCGCCAACTAATCCTTTTAAGGCTGTTTTGGCGGTTGCGAGTGCTGCCATAATCAATCCGGAGAGGATAGCAGCACGAGCTGCGCCGGAAGCACCGAATGTGGCTACCGAGTCAGGCATGGCCATGGCTTCCGCTGTGGATCTGGCAACAGCACCGGTTGCTGTAGCTGTTGCTTTTACAATTTCTGCTTCAACTATTTTTCCTAATATATCGAACACGATATCAATCATAGTATCAGCAAAGCCTTGCATCGCGTTTTCCTGTCCGGAAATAAGATTGCCCATTGCAGAACCTAGCTCGGAACCATATTGCTTGTATGTTTGAAGTCGGTCTTGGTATTGTTGCTGCTCTTTTCGGGTCTGGGCTTCAGTCTTTTTTTGTTCAGCATCTTTGGCTTTGGCGTGGGCGTCTTGTTCTTCCTTCACGCATTTTACCTTGAAATCAAGTAGTTGTTTCTCTACTTGCTTTCGTTGTTCGGCATTCAGACCGGTAAGGGAGAGCATTCGTTCGAGATGCATGATAGTGAGTTGTTCCATCGCATCATTGTATGCAGCCTCGGAATTCAGGTTATCATCTTTTCCGGAAGCATACAACATTTTTAAATCCTGTTGCTGTTGTTCATATTGAGCTTTTTCTTCGTTGAGTTGTTCTTGAATGTGCTCTTTCTGCATTTTAAGTTTCAGATCATTAATTTGATTTTGAAAATCAATGCCTTCTTTAGATTTGCTGCCAGCTGCTTTCAGAGAACGTTCCAGGTATTCCATTTGGATGCATTCCATTTCCTTTTGAAGTTGTTCTTCTGTTTGCAGAGTTTCATCGCCACCTTCCAGGTACATCTCTTTTAAGAAGGCTTGTTTTTGGGTATATAATTTTTTTTCTATTTCAAGTTGCTCTTTGAGTTTCTCTTGGCTTTTTTTTTCATCATCAGTAGTAGTATTTTTTGAGGTGGGTTTATTAGCTGTAACCACCACTTCCGCTAATTGATTACTTTGTGACTGTTGGTTACTTTTTTCTGAAGGTAGATAGGGAGAAAATTCATCTTGTATCTTTTTTATGTCTTTATATTCTTTCTTTATTGTTTTGGCATAATCTTCTATATCGCCTATTAAATTTGTGGAAAGGTGTCCGTTATCGTAATATACTCTACGTATAGTATTGTATAAAGATTTAGCAATAGATTCGGCTGTCTCTCCTTGCTCAATGAGTTTTTTTGTGGTTATATCTATACCTTGGCTAATCTTGTTAACCTGAGAAGCGGGAAGATCTGCCAACAAGATGTCCTTTACATCCTTCATCTGGTCTATTTTTTTATCCATATTATCTCTGGATATTTTTTCGGATCTTTCGTTCAGTATTTTTTTTGCAATGTTTTGTTCCATTGCCGTATTAATTTCATTATAGGCTTTCTTGATGTCTTTTAGAGATGAATTCTCATCTAACAGGTTTGTCAGATATTGACCATATTTAGAATTTATTTCTTCTATCAACTCCTTGTGTCGTTGAATGCCGTCACCGGCTTTCCCGGCAGCATCCGTCAACTTGCGTAATTCGTCTCGTTCTTTATTAGATGCTTTAAGAAAAGAGTTGAGAGCATCTTCCGCTTCTGATGTTCGTGTAAAGAATTTGTAGAAAGCCATAGCTGCTGCGATTACGGCAGAAGCCACTAGTGCGATTAGATTACCTTTGGTTGCAGTATTGAAGGCTCTCATTGCAGTTGTGGCCATTTTAATGTTTCCGGATAATGCAAATTTAGCGGCAGACAGAGCTAGTGTAGAAGCTAAACGAATTTTACTCCAGGTTTCTGCTATTTTGTCCGTAGCAATGTTGAGTAGTTTGGCATTTCTAAGTTTTGTCTCATAAAATTCGGTTGCTTTTACTGCAAGATAATAAGTTGTAATGGCAGTAGTCAGGGTAATAATGGTACTTGAGTGTTTGACCATGAATCCGATCAGGTCAATAATCTTTCGGCTCCAGTTTACAGTGCCGTTTACCACGCTTATGATTGAAGGATTGAGCTTTTCCATTAGCTCCATTCCCATTTCATTCATTTTGTTTTTGGCTTGAGCGAGTTTGGCAGCCGCTGTATCGGATTTGGTGGCTGCTTGTTCCATTGCGACACTGGTACCGGTGACAGCCTTAGTATAGTATTTCACTTTTTCAGTCTCGTTGATCAGGACAGAGGCAACGTTATATCCTTCTTCACCAAACATTTTTTTGATTTGGGCTGCTGATAGTTGCTTTTTCTGCAAGTTATCCAGTGCGGTTTCCAAACCTACTATTTTGGGATTGGTCTCGTCAGCTCCGGTCTGTAAGGTCAGGAAGAATTTCTTTAAGCCGGTACCGGCAATTTCATCTTTGATACCCTTTTCTGCTAAAGTTTCGATAGTGCCTACTAACTGCTCGATAGGGATGTTGGCGGATGAAGCGGCGACACCTGACTTGGTGACTGCGGTAGTTACCGATTCAACGGCGGCAGCACCGTATTTAGAACCGGCGGCCATGACATTAGCGTAGCGGGCTGCCTGATCAGCACCGTCCCCATATTGATTGAGTGAGAGAGTAACGGCGTCAACAGCATCTTTTAATGACATTCCGGAGGCGGAAGCCAGAATAAGAGTTTGTTCGGTTACTTCCGCTAATGCTTCCTTGTTCGATAATAACTCCGGTTTGGCAGAACCGACGAGCTTGTAAGCGTCAAGGATTTCTGTTGCTGATTGCCTGATGCGGATTCCGGAATCTGTCATTTGAGTAGAGAGGCGGACTGCTTGTTGCTCCAGCCAGTCGATGCTGTCTTTCGACAAGCCGGTTAATGCTTCTACATCGGCTTTAGCGTCTTCGCGTTCGTTGCGTTTCTCCCGAAGTTGATTCAGTTTCAGAGTTAATCCGGTTACGGCCGCTATGACGGTGGTGACAACAGCCGCGTATTTATTGAACATTTCCACTGCTTTCCCTATCGGGCTGGCTTGACATCCAACTTCTACGCGCATATTTTTTTGTGCTCTGGATACGGCTTCGGTCACCCGTCTGTTTTGTTCCAGAGCTGCATTGTATTGTGCGGTATCGGGTACGGCCGCACGAAGTTCTTTACGGACGTTTTGACTGACAGCAAGTAATTCGTCATAGGTTGCTCCGGAGAGATTCTTCAAGACACGGTCAGTCTCCGAGACTTTTTGCTTGTAAGTATTTAGGGTCTTGTGCTTGTTTTCCAGTTCTTTTTGCAGGGTCTTGGATTTCTTGCTATATCCGGATTCTGATTTATCGAGAGAAGATATTTTGTTTTCTAATTGCGTGATAGCATCTTCTATCTTCTTAACTCCGGCAGAAGCTTCGGTGCCGTCGATGAATATTTTTATACTACGGTTCAGGTCGTTCATAAGGTCTGTTTTTATTTTTCTATGTATATTTTGCTCGCGTCGATAATCATGGTATCGAAATTATTGCTGTCCGCTAAAACTTTTTGAGCCTAAAAATTAGGGCTGGATTCC
>OGDD01002160.1_pt1 | contig 12616 bp, 9 predicted proteins | sample 1570301 | NCBI WGS metagenome assembly OGDD01 (sample SAMEA2581971, study PRJEB24529) | metagenome | biome: Human gut stool | place: China | collected 2011 | reverse complement strand
TGCCATGTTGTCCGGGTGAAGTGTACGTCCTGTACCACCGCCTGAAGCAACTGAGAAATATTTTTTACCCTGCTCGATACATTCTTTTTTGTATGTACCTGCAACCGGGTGCTGGAAACGTGTTGGGTTTGTAGAGTTACCAGTGATGGAAACACCTACGTTCTCATGATGCATGATTGCAACACCTTCCTGAACATCATCAGCACCGTAACATTTTACAGTTGCGCGAAGTCCGTTAGAGTATGCTTTCTCATATACGATGTTAAGCTTTGCAGCCTTGTAATCATACTTTGTCTCTACGAATGTAAATCCGTTGATACGGGAAATGATCTGTGCTGCGTCTTTTCCAAGACCGTTTAAGATAACACGAAGAGGTTTCTGACGAACCTTGTTTGCCTTCTCAGCGATACCGATTGCACCCTCAGCAGCTGCAAATGACTCATGTCCAGCTAAGAAACAGAAGCACTCTGTCTCCTCCTCAAGGAGCATCTTACCAAGGTTACCATGTCCTAAACCTACTTTACGATGATCTGCAACAGATCCAGGAATACAGAATGCCTGAAGTCCTTCACCGATTGCTGCGGCAGCATCAGCAGCTCTCTTGCATCCCTTCTTGATTGCGATTGCAGCACCTACAGTGTAAGCCCAGCAAGCGTTCTCGAAACAAATTGGCTGAATCTTCTTAACCTGATCGTAAACGTTCAGTCCAGCGTCCTTTGTAATCTTTTCAGCTTCTTCGATAGAGCTGATACCATAGCTGTTTAAAACAGCGTTAATCTGGTCAATTCTTCTTTCATATCCTTCAAATAATGATGCCATTATATCGTTCTCCTTTCCAATTATTCCTGACGTGGATCGATAATCTTAACTGCATCGTCCACACGGCCATACTGACCCTTAGCTTTCTCCCAAGCTGTGTTAGGATCATCACCCTTCTTAATGAAGTCAGTCATCTTTCCAAGAGAAACGAACTGGTAACCGATTACCTCGTTATTCTCGTCAAGAGCGATACCTGTAACATATCCTTCAGCCATCTCAAGGTAACGAACACCCTTCTCCTTTGTTGCATACATAGTACCAACCTGAGAACGAAGTCCCTTTCCTAAATCTTCCAGACCAGCACCTACAGCAAGTCCGTCATCAGAGAATGCAGACTGTGTACGTCCATATACGATCTGTAAGAAAAGCTCTCTCATAGCTGTGTTGATAGCATCACAAACTAAGTCTGTATTTAAAGCTTCCAGAATTGTCTTACCCTGTAAAACTTCTGCAGCCATGGCAGCTGAATGAGTCATACCAGAGCAACCGATTGTCTCAACTAATGCTTCCTCAATGATACCGTTCTTTACGTTAAGAGAAAGCTTGCAGGCACCCTGCTGTGGTGCACACCAGCCGACACCGTGTGTAAATCCTGAAATGTCCTCAATTTTCTTGGAATGAACCCACTTTCCCTCTTCCGGGATAGGAGCTGGCTCATGCTTTGCGCCCTTTGCTACAGGACACATGTTTTCAACTTCCTTTGTGTAAATCATCTTAAGACTCCTTTCGCATGTTAATTGTAGATAAACTCGTTATCATTCGACATACCGCTAATATTTTTGCATATTTTTTTCCTAAAGTCTAGTGCAAATTCGCACTTTTTTAGATACAACTACTATTTTTCTTTTTTTGCCACAATATGGTCTGCATCCTTGTAGATATGGTTTGCCGGAATCACTCCGCGGACAGAAGAAAGCGGATAGACATTACAATTCGGGCAGATAACCGTACCCGGATTTAAAACGGAGTTGCATCCTACCTCTACGTGATCTCCGAGCATAGCTCCAAATTTCTTAAGTCCTGTTTCAATTTCTTCACCGGAATCTCTGCTGTCCTTTACAACCACAAGTGTTTTATCCGATTTTACATTGGAGGTAATTGAACCGGCTCCCATATGGGACTTGTAACCGAGAATAGAATCCCCGACGTAATTGTAATGTGGTACCTGTACCGTGTTAAAAATGATATCATTTTTGATCTCCGTGGAATTTCCGACAACCGATCCTTTTCCAATGATCGCACTCCCGCGAATAAATGCACAGTGACGGATCTCGGCATCTTCATCAATAATCAGCGGTCCGTTCAGGCATGCAGTAGGCGCAACGGTTGCACTCTTTGCCACCCAGATATTTTCTCCACGTTTCTCATAAATTTCCGGATCGAGTGTCGGACCGAGCTTTTTGATAAAATCGCTGATTCCTTTTAATGCTTCCCACGGATATGTAAACTGTGAAAGATACTCTCCCGCGATAGACTGTGATAAATCATACATGTTTTTGATTTTTGCGTTTTCCATTTTTTAATCTCCTTACATTTTAATTTTCATGATTACTGATCGTTTTTCTTCCAGACTCTTCCGTTTTCTCCAAAGCCGTTGTTTCCTCTGCGGCTGCTGTTTTCTCCGGCGGTGCCTCCCCCGGATTATCAAAATCAAACGAAATCTGATCATTTTCATATTTCAGGCAGGTGTCAAATGTATTGCCCGCCTTTGAGGTAAATCCGGCAATCTTCTGCTTCGTCTTTCCGGTCGTCAGCAGTTCTTTCATCACTTCTTCGGAAAGTTCCACCTTAGCAACGGTATGCCAGATCTTAAATCCGCACGCACATTCATACCTCCACTGCGTCTTCATCAGCATTTTGCCGCATTTCGGGCATGGCACGGTTGTCTCTTCCGGTTTCGGTTTCTCCGGAAAATCAAATGCGATCTCCCCTTCTTCCGTCAGTTTCAGCGGTGCATCAAATTTCATACCGGTCTTTGCCACAAATCCCGTTATTACCTCTGTCTTCTTTTTCGTCAGAAGCTCTTTCACCTGCGCTTCTTTCAGCCGGACACTTGCGATACTTCCAATCATAAAGCTGCAGCTTTCCTTATCATCTTTTTTATGATTGGCACACATAAATCCAAACGGTGCCACTACAATATCCCCACCACACTTCGGGCACTTCACATCTTTGACTTTCTTTGGTTCAACATTGTCAAAATCAAATTTCAGCCCGGTTACTTTCCCGTTTTCATCTTTTGCGAGAGCTACGCGCGCATCAAATTTCTTCCCTGTTTTTGACTTAAACCCACGCATGGTTTCCGTAATGCCATCGTTTAAAAGCTGCCGGACCTGTGCTTCCGTAAAAGATTTCTCTGCCATCTTCCCAATGGAAAACCTGCAGCTGTTTTCATCGCCCGGCTTATAGTTAGCACATCCATAACCAAAAGAGGTTGCAATGATCTCACCCCCACAGAGCGGACACTTTACATCGCGGATCACTTTCTGTTCCACGCTGTCAAAATCAAATACGATATTCGTCTTTCCCTCTTCGGTTTTCTCCAGTTTCAGACAGGCATCAAATTTTTTACCGGTTTTTGATTTAAAACCGCGCAGGGTATCTGTGTGACCATCCGTCAGGAGCTGCTTTACCGCAGTAACCGGCAGGGTTTTTCCGGCGATCGTTCCAATGGAAAACCGGCAGCTGTTCTCATCGTCCGGTGAAAAGTTTACACATCCATAGCCGAAAGATGTCTTTTTCATCTGTCCGCCACATACCGGGCACTTTACCTCCGGAATAATTTCCGGCTCTACGTCTGAAAAATCAAATGCAATATTAACTTTTCCGTTTTCGTCTTTATCTACCTTAAGTTTTGCATCGAACCGTTTGCCTGCCTTGGATTTAAACCCGCGAATGGTCTGGGTATGCCCCTGTTCGATAAGTTCTTTTACCTGTTCCTCACTCAGCTGAACACCTGCAATTTCGCCAATATTAAAATTACATCCTGTTTTATCATTCTTATAATTCGCACATCCATAGCCAAATGGCGTGGTTACAAGTTCTCCACCGCATGCCGGACATCTGACACCGATCTTTCTTCTCGCACCGGCACCTCTTGCATGTTTCCCGGCAAAATTACTGATGCGTTCCGCAAGCGGTTCCCGCAGATCCTGTCCGATCATCTTTTCCGTTTCAGTACGGATGAAATCTTCCAGTTTCGTCCGGTAATCCCAGAAATCCACGGTTCCCCGTGTAATTCCATCAAGTCCCTTTTCCCAGGAAGCTGTCATCTTCGGGTTCAAAAGTGCCGGGACGGTCATGCTCACCACCTCAAATACCATCTCCCCGAGATTTTCCGGTGTGAGCACCTGCGTCCGTTTATTCAGATTGAGGTAATGGATACGAACCAGTTTCTTAATAATCTCCGCACGGGTGGCAGAAGTACCAATTCCCGAACCTTTGATCTGTTCCCGAAGCTCTTCATCCTCAATCAGCTGTCCTGCATTTTCCATGGCAAGCACCATGGAACCGGAGGTGTACCGCTTCGGCGGTGAAGTTTTTCCCTCTTTCACCTCATATCCATCCACGGAAATCTCATCGCCCTTTTTCAACTGATCTGCCAGATGTAGCAGTTCCTTCGGATCCGAATCTTCTTCCTCTTTCTTTGGAATTCCTGCAATTTCCAAATAACCGGGTGTCTTTAACACACGTGCGGACGCATAAAAACGTTCCTTCTTTTCCCCCACATCCACAGCAACCGTCATTTTTACATTCTGATATTCTGCCGCCGGATAAAACACACTAAGAAATCTCCGCACAATCAGATCAAATACCGATTTCTGCAGAGCATTCAGTTTCCCAAGCTCCGTGAGCTGACCGGTCGGAATGATCGCATAGTGGTCTGTCACTTTAGCATCATCGGTATACTGCGTTCCTGCAATATTTCCATACAGCTTTCTGTCGAGAATCTGCTCCACAAAATCCGAAGTCGGCTCATATCCCCGCAGACGACTGATATTTTTATGGATTTCCTTTGCCACCGGAGTGGAAAGCACACGCGCATCGGTACGCGGATACGTTGTCAGTTTCCGTTCATACAGATCCTGCGCCACCTGTAAGGTTTCATCCGGGCTGATCTTGAATCGTTTTGCACATTCTGCCTGCAGCTCTGCCAGATTAAATAGTAACGGTGCCCGTTTTCTGGAAATATTTTTTTCGATGGATTCCACAATCGCAGGATGTCCCTGCACGCGGTCAATCAATGCCAGTGCATCCTTCTTTTCCCGAAATCCGTTTTCCTTATACAAAAGCGGCGATGCAAAGTACCCTGATCCCTCGACGGCTTTCCACTCGCCCTGGACATGTGCAGCTGTAGAATTTCCGACAACACGATAAAACGGTGTCTCCTTAAAATTGCGGATCTCGCGCTCACGGATCACGACCATCCCAAGCACACAGGTCATCACGCGCCCGACCGCAATAGCGGTGTAGGAACGGGTTCCTGCCGCATTGTTTAACAATCCTCCATATTTTACCGACATTACGCGGGAAAAATTAATGCCCATGGCATAATCTTCAATGGTACGCATAATACCGGATTTTCCGAGATTTTCATAGGCAGACATCGGTTTTGCTTCCCGGATTCCCCGTTGGATCTCTTCCTCTGTCTGCGAATCGATCCAGACCCGGAGTTCCTCCATGCCGTCTCGCACACCGCCGAAATTGCGGATATTTTCCTCGATCGTCTGTCCTTCTTTTCCGGCATCTCCTGCCCAGTAGACACGGTCGATATCCTCACGCATCAACATTCCGTGAACCACATCATACTGCCGGCTGACATCTTTGATCACATCATATTTATATTCTTTTGGAAGAAATGGCAGATCTTCCAGTTTCCACTTTTTGTATTTTATATCATAACTTTCCGGATATACCATGGCTACCAGATGTCCCACGCACCAGGTGATTACATACTTCTGGTTTTCCAGATAGCCATCCCTGCGGCCTCCGCTCACCCCGAGAACTTTTGCAAATTCCTGGGCAACCGACGGTTTCTCCGTTATGATCAGTGACTTTCCCATCTTCTATCCCCTATTGGCAAACTTTTTCTATAATTCGTTCATATCAATCAGCTCAAACCGGTCATCCGTTTTGGCATGTTCTGCCAACATCGGTTCAAACCGCGTTGCAGAGAATAAAAAGATATGCTCCGAACGGATTTTTGCCTTTTCCATGTTCTGATACAGTTCCGCGGACATCTGCGATGTCAGCTGTGGCTGATCCCAGTTACATAGTCCCACAATATTTCTGCGGTCTGTGCTCTGGGCAATAATATCAATGTTTCCTGTCTTTCCAACCCAGGTTCCGATCTTATGAACTGGAAACGGCATGCGTCCCATCTGATTCAAAAGCATCATATACTCCATGCAGACATTCCGGAAATAACGTTTCAGATACGTGCCAAGTTCCGGTGCAATGTAGCGATCGTAAAATTCATGCGGTTTCAGCAGATAAAGATCTGACATATGCGGAAATACAAATTTAAACCAGAAATTAATAAATGTATCTTTGATCTGGTATACCCCTTTTTTGGCATTCTCCCAGCCGCCGGTCTGAAACGACTGCACTTTCTCTACAATATCAAAATGGCTGAGATTTTTCATATAAACACTGATCTTTGCACGGGAATATCCGGTTTTTGCATACAGGTCATTCAGTTTATTATACCCCTGTGCAATTGCAGATAAAATTGTGTTATAGACGGAAAGTTCACGCAGTTCTGCAGAAATTTTCTGTTCTGCCATATGAAACAGATATCCCCCCTCCGTCAGCACAAGCCGGTAAATATTCTCCCTGTATGAAATTTCCGGATTCCATGCTTCCATAAATCCCGGCACCCCACCGATGGTTCCATAAATACGGATACAGTCGCTGACCGAAAGTGCCGGAAATGTCCGGACAACCTCCAGAAAATTCAGATCTTCGACTTTATGCAGCACATCAATACGACGGAATCCGTCCCCGAACGCATCTTTTGCATCCTGTGTGGCCCATACAATGGAAGAAGACGCCAGAATGATCATCACCGGTCCCGGATAAAGCCGTTTCATCTTTAATTTTAAAATACTTTTGACAAATTCCGGATCTCTTTTAATTGCATACTGTGCCTCATCAATCACAATCACCAGTTTTGATGCATCTCCGCTTTTTACCCGGTTAAAAAATTCATCATAAGAATATCTGCTCAGCTTCATCTGAAAAGCATTTTGAATTTCTTCTCCCATTTTCTGCATCTGTTCCTGTGCGGAAAGCTGTCTGCATCGATAATAAAAATACTTTTTCCCCACACAGAATTCTTTGATCAGCTGTTCTTTTCGGCAGTCCATTCCGCCATACAAAAGCATCAGCTGGTTTCCCGATTTTGCATACCAGCCTTCCAATTCTTTAAGATCTGTTTTTTTTGCGTTCATCCCGATTCCTCCGTACAAAATTCCTTCTGCTAAAAGAAATTATATCACTGATTAATATCTCTCACAAGGTTTTCGGCAAAAAGAAAGAAGTGCAGTTTTTGCACTTCTCTCCAAAAATCCGTATTTCAATTTACTGCTTATTTCTTTGTGATATATCCCTGTGCCTTTAACAGCTCTGCACATAAAACTGCACCACCGGCTGCACCACGAACGGTATTGTGGGATAATCCGACGAATTTCCAGTCATATACGGTATCCTCTCTCAGACGTCCGACAGAGATTCCCATGCCATGCTCAAAGTTTACATCCAGGCTGACCTGTGGACGGTTATCCTCTTCTAAGTACTGGATGAAATGCTCCGGTGCACTCGGGAGCTTCAGTTCCTGTGGCACACCACTGTAATTCTTCAGTGCTTCGATCAGCTGCTCTTTGGTTGGCTTCTTCTTGAATTTAACAAATACAGCTGCTGTATGTCCGTTTAATACCGGTACACGGATACACTGGCAGGTAATGACTGGTGAAGTTGCAGGAACAATCTGCTTCTTCTCATCATCTACATGCCCCCAGATACGCAGAGGCTCTTTCTCAGACTTTTCTTCCTCACCACCGATGTATGGAATAATATTTCCAAGCATCTCCGGCCAGTCCTTGAACGTCTTTCCTGCTCCGGAAATAGCCTGATAGGTAGTGGCAACTACTTCATATGGCTCAAACTCTTTCCATGCAGTCAGAACCGGCGCATAACTCTGGATGGAGCAGTTTGGCTTTACTGCTACAAAACCGCGCTTTGTACCAAGACGCTCTTTCTGATACTTAATAACTTCCATGTGCTGTGGATTGATTTCCGGAACTACCATCGGCACATCCGGTGTCCAGCGGTGGGCACTGTTGTTGGAAACAACCGGTGTCTCTGTCTTTGCGTAATCTTCCTCAATCTTTTTGATCTCGTCCTTTGTCATGTCTACAGCAGAAAATACAAAGTCGACCTGAGAAGCTACCTGCTCTACTTCATTTACATTCATTACAATAATATTCTTTACAGCTTCCGGCATCGGAGTATCCATCTTCCAACGGTCTCCCACTGCCTGCTCATAAGTCTTTCCTGCACTTCTTGGGCTTGCTGCAATCGTGGTAACCTCAAACCATGGATGATTCTCCAGCAAAGAGATAAATCTCTGTCCTACCATACCTGTTCCGCCAAGGATACCAACTTTTAACTTCTCACTCATTTTTCCAATCTCCTCTGTTCTTTTCTTTATACGCGGACACCTGTCTTTTACAGAAAAACATTTTTGTTTTTTGTCCGTGTTGCACGAACATGTGTCTTTATAGGAAATATATTACTTGAAACCAGGTAAAATTACAAGGAACAAATTATCCTAAATAAATAAAATATTCCTCAAATATATGTAGGACTTGCACAATCCGAAATACCGACTAAGCGGTATTTCATGCAATATATCAGAGATGTACCGCAATAACGTACATCGCATCGACAAGCGATTCTGCATGCGATGTGCTCCTTTTGTCTCATTTTTTCTCCAGATATGCCTCTTCGATTGCGATCACTTTCTTCATCGCCTCTTCCCCTGGTGCACCGATCGTCAGACGCTTGTTGACACAGGTTTCCATGGAGATTGCATCATAGACATCCTCCTCAAATACTGGAGAAAACTGTTTTAATTCTTCCAGACTCATATCGTCAATCGGCATCTGTTTGTCCAGACAGTACAAAACAATACGTCCGATAATTCCATGCGCATCGCGGAACGGAACCCCGTGATTTACAAGATAATCGGCAGCATCCGTCGCGTTGGTAAAGCCGTGTGCGGCACTCTTTCTCATAACATCCTTATTGAATTTCATGGTATCAAGCATGCCCGTGAATAACGCAATACAGCCTTTCGTTGTGTCGATGGCATCAAAGGAAAGTTCCTTGTCTTCCTGCATGTCTTTATTGTAAGCAAGCGGAATCCCCTTCATTGTGGTCAGAAGTGACATAAGCGCGCCATACACACGTCCGGTCTTGCCTCGGACAAGTTCTGCAATATCCGGGTTTTTCTTCTGTGGCATGATACTGCTTCCAGTACTGTATGCATCATCAATCTCTACAAATTTGTATTCGTTGGAATTCCAGATGATAATTTCCTCGGAGAAGCGGCTTAAATGCATCATAATGGTTGCCATGGCAGACAGATATTCGATCAGGTAATCGCGGTCGGAAACACCGTCCATACTGTTTAAGGTCGGTCCGTAAAAGCCAAGAAGCTCTGCAGTATATTCGCGGTCAAGCGGATAGGTTGTTCCTGCCAATGCGCCGGAACCGAGCGGGCAGTAATTCATGCGCTCGTAAATATCGTGCATACGGGAACGGTCACGCTTAAACATTTCAAAGTACGCCCCCATATGATGTGCGAGTGTGATCGGCTGCGCTTTCTGCAAATGGGTAAATCCTGGCATAATCGTCTGCGTATTTTCTTTCATAATGCGAAGCAGTACCTGCAGCAGCTGTTCCAGCAGTTCATCCGTCTCAAGAACCTGCTGCCGGGTATACAGACGCATGTCCAGTGCCACCTGATCATTTCTGCTTCGTCCGGTATGCAGTTTCTTTCCGGTATCTCCCAGACGGTCAATAAGGTTTGCTTCCACAAAACTGTGAATATCCTCATATTCCGAAGTGATGGCAAGCTTTCCGCTCTCCACATCCGCAAGAATTTCCTGTAAACAGGAAACAATCGCCTGCATCTCTTCCTGTGTCAGAATGCCCTGCTTTCCAAGCATACGCACATGTGCAATGGAACCCTCAATATCCTGCTTGTAAAATTTCTGATCAAACGAAATGGATGCATTAAAATTGTAAACCAGCTGGTCTGTCTCCTTCGTAAATCTTCCGCCCCATAACTGTGCCATATCTAAATTCCTCTCTTTCTTAAATTCTTTGTTTTATTTTTATAAAATCTGTTCTTCCTGCTGTCTGCGCAGTACGATTTCACGGTCGCGGTCACGCTTGGAATACACACACCCACAGTAGTACTGCCGGTACATGTGATACTCCTTAGAAATTTCGGTCGACTTTTTATAGCCTTCCTTCTTTTTAAAATCCGAAAACAGATAACGGACCCCAAAGGTATCTGCCAGTTCTGCTCCGATCTGATTTAACTTTTCCGCATTTTTCAGCGGACTGATGGATAGTGTTGTCGTAAAGAAATCAAATCCGTGCGCTTTTGCATAGGACGCAGCCTCGGAAAGCCGCAGCCGGTAACAGGCAAAACAGCGCTCTCCCCCTTCCGGGATCTCTTCCATGCCCTTTGCCATATCGTAAAACCGCTGTGTATCGTATGCACCTTCCACAAAAGAAACCGGATATTTTGTAGGAAACTCAGCAATAAAACGTTCCTGCTCCTTTGCCCGCATATGATATTCTTCCGGCGGATAAATATTGGGATTGTAATAAAAAACAGTGATCTCAAAATACTGTGACAGATACTCTAAGCAGTAAGAACTGCAGGGTGCACAACAACTGTGTAACAGCAGGGTGGGCACTTTGTTCTCACTCTGGTTTTTCGCTATGGTCTCCTCAAGCATTTTCTGATAATTCTGTTTCAATTTTCTGCCTCCCATGACAATATTTCCTCTGCCCGCGCCCTCCAGGTATGCCCGGTACAGAATGTCTGATATGCATTGTCCCGGATCTTTTCCCGAAGTCTGTCATTTTCCATCAGTTCTCCGGCAGCTTCCGACAGCGAACCTATTTCTGACAGCGAATAAAACAGCAAATCCTCCCTGTTTTTAAAATGCGAACTCCTGTACGGATTCTCATCTGTCAGCACCACAGTACGGTTTGCCATCCCGGCGATCGCCCTGTCATGGATGCCCCGGTTAAAAATCGGCGAAACATCAAGCATGATCTGGTCTCTTGCAATTTTCTCAAAAGAAAGATCAAAGGTAACCGGCTTTTCGATCGTCAGATATTTCTCATAGGGAGTCTGATATTTTTCCCATCCCTCACCGACTAACCGTACCGGTATCTTTCTTTTTAAAAGCTCATCAAGTGCCGCTTTCCTGAAATAATCCCTGATGTAGGCATCCGATGCATACATCGTATTCATAAAAAGAGCAAACTGCGCACTGTCAAGTTCCATGTCATTTTCTTTCAGGCATGCCCGAAATGCTTCCTCCATCGGAAGTTCCGGCGTCCCGATCCGCATTTCTATGATCCTTTTCATCATTCCGCAAAAAGGCTCCGGTGCTGCTTTCACAATATCATATACCTTATCCGGTGCATCATAAGTTCCTATAAAAAGGATCCGATCCGCAGGATTTTTTTCACCGTCAAATAATGCAACCGTCGCTCCAAGCGGGAGCATATGCACGCTCTTTACATTTGGATGATATTTTCTGACATAATCAGCCTGTCCTTCATCCAGCACGATTACATGAAAATTTTTTGCCTGTGTCATCAGACAGTTATAATGAAATAATGGATGATCCAAAATATAATCGTAAAATGGACCATCGATCAGGTCTGTCACCGGTGTCCCGTCATCCATCGCAAGTCTTGGAAGCAAAGAGTTAAAGTCAAAAACTGCACGATATTTTTTCCCAAAAAATGGAGAAAGTACCTTATCAAGATCATCTTTGGATGTAAACTCACATACTGTCGTCTCATAGCCTGCTTCTTCAAACGCACCTGCAAGCTGATGGGCAAAAAAGTTTCCCGACAAATAACAGATTTCCCTGGAACAGAATACTAAAATCTTTTCCTGTGCTTTCATCCGTTTTTCCTCCCGTAAAATACAAACGGACTCCTGCTAAAAGTCTCCCCAAAGCAAAAGTCCGTTTTCATTCTCATTCCTTACTCTCTTACATAACGCAGGCACAAAATTCCAACTAAATATTCTACCACGCAAAGCACCATAAAAACAGTTGCTCCGGCGAAAACCCCGGCTACGATCTGAGCGATCACAGCAATCGCATGCAGCCAGACCGGTACATCATGCAGGCAGCAGGCAATCCCTGCTTCTAACAATACGATCAGACAAACCGGAACAACCGGCATATGCAGAGCAATAATTCCTGCCAGAATAACCGCAAGTGCTGCAACAATGACTGCAAACAGCATCAGCATACTCTGATTCTCTGCAAATAACGTTCCAAGGATACCCCCTATACTCTTTTTTCTGCGCTGCTTTATGGATACGCGTGGCTCCTCTTTTTTTACATAATTTTCAGGTTCACTCATACCTTAATACCTCTCCTCTTTCTGCTATAATGTCATCCTGTCAAATGATCTGCTTACCGGAAAACACGTCATCTTTCTGCATTATATCAATTTATATAAAAAA